>JACCDS010122908.1_pt1 | contig 13637 bp, 11 predicted proteins | sample 7446441 | NCBI WGS metagenome assembly JACCDS01 (sample SAMN15323445, study PRJNA562643) | freshwater metagenome | isolation source: river surface water | place: USA:Blue River Watershed | collected 2017-08-17 | reverse complement strand
TGTGCGACAGCAAACTGGGGTTTATAGGGCAAACCGACAAAGATGAACAAGGCCAGCCTTTTATGCGAGCACTGGTCTTTGCCAGCAACAAACCAAACGATTTACAACTGACATTATTCCGCGAAAAAAACTTACCTCCACAAGGTGAGTATCGCAATTTAAGCACCATTTTTGGCAGCATCATGCTCTCGGGTAAACCGGTGATTACCAGCCACTTGGGGCGCGACTTACGCGCTGCCACCCTTCCCCTCAGGCATCCTGCAATAGAAAGTTTTATCGGTATTCCTATTTTTAATGGTAAAGAACAGGTTGCCATTTTAGGTCTGGCTAACGCGCCAACTGGCTATAGCAACGACACTATTACCTATCTGGAACCCATTCTGAAGAGCATCGCCCAATTTGTGCAAACGCTTAATCATGAACGCCAACATGAGCACGACCAAGCGGCGCTGGAAGCCAGCAACCAACAAAATCAAACCATACTGAATGATATTGCCGACGGTATTGTGATTATTAATAAAGACGGCATTATTGAAAGTTTCAACCATGCAGCAGAAACGATTTTTGGTTATCGCGCCCCTCAGGTTATTGGCAAAAATGTCAATGTATTAATGCCTGAACCCTACAAGGCGATGCATGATGGCTATTTGAAAACCCACCTTCGTACCGGCAAAAAAAATATTATTGGGATCGGGCGCGAAGTGCGTGGCCTGCGGCGCAATGGCAATGAGTTCCCCATGGATTTAATGGTGTCGCGGGTATATCAACGAGGAGAACCGGTTTTTATTGGTATCATCCGTGACATCACCGAAAAAAAACGCATAGAGGATTTGCGCACACAATTTATCAGTGCAGCCACAAAAGAAATTATCGGACCACTCAACCTCATCAGTGAAGCCATCAGCCTGCTTCACAAACGCGCTACAGAAACGCTACCGGAACATTTGGTGAACCTTACTGAAATAGCGCAAACCAATAGCAACCAGTTGCAAAAGCTCATGAGCGATTTGATTGAAGTACAAAATCTATCGCGCGGGGATGTCCCCTTTGAGTTGCGCAATCAGGCCGCACTCCCCTTGTTAAAAGACGCTGTTGCGCAGCAGAAAACCTTCTGCGCCATTTACCAAAATAGCGTTCTCATCAATGAAGATGCCGGCAACTTTCCCATTCGTATCGACGCCCATCGCTTCAAACAGGCGCTTGGACATTTGCTTCAATACCTGCTTAAAACATCGGGGCGCAATGGAGTTGTACAACTGAAGCTCTACGAGGAGCGTGGACAGGTAAAAATGAGTATGCGCTGCAATAACCATAAACTGAGCGAACAGGCTCGCCACAGTTTACGCCAGCAACTGAGCCAAAATACTGCCATAACGCGCACAAATTATTACGATGGTAGTGAATTAGGTCTGGCGATTGCCAAAGAAGTTATTGAAAAAATGTTGGGGAGCATTGAACTGGCTGATTCGGCAGACTCACTGGATATTGTACTGGTATTTCCCCGGGCACCTCACAATTCCTAGCGACATTTTACATTGCACAAAGGCCTGAAAAAATTTAAAGGCGATTACCGCTGCCCATTGCTTTTATTTTCTCAAGCAGTACAGCCCCCATAGTGCCTAGCTCAACGGTTTGATCCACACCACCAACAGATACAGCCTCTTTGGGCATACCGTAAACTACACAACTCGCCTCGTCCTGAGCCAGGGTATAACCACCGTGCTCGCGAATATTCAACATGCCTTTGGCACCATCCTTGCCCATGCCGGTCAAGAGTACACCCAACACATTTTTACCCCCCGCCAAAGCGACTGATTCCATCATTACATCAACCGCTGGTCGATGACGATGCACTGGTTCAGCATCGGATAATTTCACCACATAATCCGCACCAGAACGCACGACAATCAGATGATGCCCTCCAGGCGCCAAATAGGCATGTCCGGGTAGAATCCGTTCACCGCCTTTGGCTTCCACAACATGAAGACGTGTTAGCTTATCCAGCCGCTCGGCAAAGGTGCGGGTGAACCCTGGCGGCATATGTTGGGTCATCACTATACCGGGTACCGCCGCAGGTAATTGCATGAGCAACTCTTTGATGGCTTCAGTTCCTCCGGTTGAGGCGCCTATGGCAATTATTTTTTCTGTGCTTTGCAAACGCCCACCAGTGGCAATTTTTTGTTCTGCTTTTAAGGCAGTGACATTTTTTTTAACAGGAGCCTTAACCTTTGCAACAGCGGCTTCCTGAATCTTTTCCACAATCAAGTCCGTGTACTCACGGATACCGCTGGCAATACCTAATTTGGGTTTTGGAATAAAATCAACAGCGCCCAATTCCAGCGCGCGCAAAGTTGCATCCGCCCCCTCTTCCGTCAAGGTGGAAATCATAACCACCGGTGTGGGACGCGCATTCATTAATTTCTCTAAAAAACTTAACCCATCCATGCGTGGCATTTCTATATCCAGGGTAATAACATCCGGTGAAAACTGTTTTACCATGTCACGCGCCACAAAGGCATCCGGGGCCAAACCAACCAGATCAAGGCCCGGTGTAGCGCGAATAATCTCAGCCAACAAACTGCGCACTAATGCAGAATCATCCACCACAAGCACTTTGATTGCCACAGTTAATTCTCCGAAAAAAGTTCAACATCGCCACTTTTAGGCGTGTACTTCACTCGCATACGGTATTCACTTTCACGATCCATAATGGTGGTATTGTGAATGGATTTTATTTTTTTAATCATCACCTTACCGCTATTCGGAAAAAAATATACCTTGCGCGGATAAGAGCCCAACAAGTCCTGGGCAATAATAGGAATTCCCTCATTGTGCAAATAATCCAATACAAATTCGGCGTTACGTTCACCAACATTATTGACTGTCAACCCACGCAACACATTTCCACCACCAAATATTTTGGCCTCAAGACGATTACGGTTGGCGCCAATTTTGAGCAAATGGTTAATTAATAATTCCATGGCGTAACTACCATAGCGTGCCGATTCCGTTAATAAGCCGGTCTGATTACTCTCATCATTGGGCAACAAAAAATGGTTCATGCCGCCTGCACCGCTATACCTATCGCGCAAACACACCGCCACACAAGAACCCAGCACAGTCACAATTAATTTGTTACTGGCGGTCACATAATATTCTCCCGGTAAAATCTTTACTGCCTCACAATCAAAATGACGGTCGTAATAACTGTTGGGAGAAAAATGTACATCCTGTTCATATTTCATGCCCGGCACCTTCATCCGCAGTACTTGCCAAATGATAAGTTGTTTTGCCCACCAGCCTGACTAAATGTGTAGCTTGGGTAAAACTTTCTGAGTGCCCTGCAATATAAAGTCCATCGGGTCTGAGTAACCGCGTCATGCGTTCCAGCAATGCCATTTGTGTTGGCTTATCAAAATAAATCATGACATTGCGACAAAAAATAACATCGAATGGACCTTGTAATGGCCAATGTTTGTCGAGCAGGTTTATTTTTTTAAACTCCACCAAGCGTCGCAGCTGATCTATCACTTTAGCCTTACCGGCATTACTGCCTTTGCCGCGCAGGAAAAATTGTTTTTTCTGTTCCAGCGGCAAGGCTTCAATGCGATCCAGGCTGTAAACTCCACGGCTCGCCTCCGCCAGTACATTGCTATCAATATCAGAGGCAATAATATCCACTGGAGGATCATAGCGCCCAAAGGCTTCTGCCAGTGTAATCGCAATTGAATAGGGCTCTTCACCGGTGCTGGATGCTGCACACCACACGCGCAACCGGTGCGCGCGCGATTGATGCTGTTTGGCATAATCCGCCAGAATAGTAAAATGGTGAGACTCCCGAAAAAATGCCGTGAGATTAGTCGTCAGTGCATTAACGAACTCTTCTTGCTCTGCGGGTTCCTGCTCGAGGTAGGTTAAATAGGTAGCAAAATCCGGCAGGTGCAACGCCCGCAAGCGGCGCGCTAAACGGCTGTATACCAACTGTTTTTTGCTATCGCCCAAGTGAATTCCAGCTTTGCGATAGATAATTGCCTTTATTCGTTCAAAGTCCGCATCGCGATAATTAAACTCACGAGTGGATTCAACCCGAGATCTGACCATTTTTTTGCTCTACGCACACATGCGATTGGCTCCTACCTGCAGAGCACAGCCAATAATCACCGCCACAAATAAAAGATGCACGTGGCGGTATGAATTCCCTGAATTCGCTGCAATTAAAATTCCTCCCACTCATCATCCTGGGAAGCTTTGGGCGGTGTTAATTTTTTAGCCGTAGCAGGTTTGCTTGTCTTAGCGCGCGGATTTGCCAAACGCTTCGCCGCTACAGGTTGGGCAAAGGCATCGGTTGCCAAATGGAATTGTGCAACGCTTTGACTGAGTTGATCAGCTTGCGATTGCAAACTTTCCGCCGCTGCAGCTGCCTCTTCCACTAGCGCCGCATTTTGCTGTGTCATTTCATCCATTTGCGATACGGCGGTGGATACCTCTTCTATACCGGTAGACTGCTCGGCGGATGCCGCTGCAATTTCCGCCATAATGTCATTCACACGCTTAATAGCATTGACGATTTCTTTCATGGTATCGCCCGATTTTCCAACCAGTTGATTACCACTATCAATTTTTTGTACTGAATCGGATATCAGGGCTTTGATATCTTTTGCGGCATTGGCAGAGCGCTGCGCCAGTGTACGCACCTCGGAGGCAACCACCGCAAAACCACGACCTTGATCACCGGCCCGCGCTGCCTCTACCGCCGCATTCAGTGCAAGGATATTAGTTTGGAAGGCGATGCCATCTATCACACCAATGATGTCGGAAATTTTTCGTGCGGATTCATTAATCGCATTCATCGTAGTAACCACTTGCTGGATCAGTGCACCACCATCAGTTGCAACAGCAGAGGCCTGCTCAGCCAACACATTCGCTTGTTTGGCGTTGTCTGCATTTAATTTCACCGTTGAAGTCAGCTCCTCCATAGAAGAAGCTGTCTCTTCCAGGTTTGCGGCTTGCTGCTCTGTGCGACTGGAGAGATCCGCATTACCTTGGGCAATTTCACTGGACGCCGTAAAAATGGTATCAGCCGCCATACGAATTTCACCCAACATACTGGTGAGGCTTGATGTGGTTTCATTACAATAATTTTTTAAGTCGCCAAATGTACCTGCATAATCTGCATCAATCGTTTCGGTTAAATCCCCTTTGGCAATAGCACCCAATACCCGCGCCACATCTTTCAATCCTTTATCGGCTGTTGTTACCAGGCTATTTAACCCTTCAGCCAACTTCAGGAAGAAACCACTTTTCCCATCAATTTTTATGCGTTCACTGAAGTTCCCTTCGGCTGCCGCTTCTACCAGTTGGTTCACCTCACTCTCTACACCCACTTCCTCTGTGCGGTCCAGCCATTCGACCACTGAGCCCAAACGTGAACCATCTTTGGCAAAAATAGGATTGGCTACCAAACGGAAAGAACGTTTGCCCACCACAATATTACTGGTATAGGTAGTGGTCAGGTTCTCCAGCAATTTCATTTGGTGCATGGGATTTTTATGGAATATATCCATAGTGCTGCCCACAATTTTATCAACGGCAAAATGTGGCAATACCAGTTTTATATCAGCCTCAGCAACCCGCAACATTCTCTCTACCGATTTATTCATGTAGATAATTTTACGGTCTGTATCAGCAATCATGACATTAGTAGTGGTGGTTTCCAGTGCGCCCAAAATACGCGTCAATTCATGATCGGCTTTTAACTTGACAGCCATGTCCGCCGTCACATCTGTAGCATATTTCACCACTTTTAGCGGGCGCCCATCCTGCCCGAGAATAGGGTTATAGCTCGCTTGTATCCACACTTCTTTTCCACCTTTGCCAATGCGCTTGTATTGGCCCGCTTCAAAATCACCGCGAGCCAGCGCCTCCCAAAACTTACGGTAGGCATCACTGGTGCGGTAATCAGGCTCAACAAACATACTGTGGTGCCGCCCTTTCACTTCATCCAGGTTATAACCGGTAAGCCGCAGGAAGTTGTCATTGGCATTCAACACAGTGCCGTCAAGGGAAAACTCAATAACGGCTTGCACGCGATTAATTGCCGCTAATTGTCCGCGCACGTTTTCCAGCTCGTGTGAATCCACTTTAACGAGATTTTTATCGCCGGCAAACATTTCAAGAAAGTTCATGTGTAAGTCTCCTTATGTTCTCGCTGCCATGGATTCAGCAGTATCAAATAATCCCAACTCTTCGCTGGAGATCAGTTCATTAATATCAACCAAAATAATCATTTGTTCGTTCACTGTGGCCAGCCCTAACAAATAACGGCTATTAAATGCCACACCAAAATCCGGTGGCGGTCGCAGCTGCTCTTTACTCAAGCTGACCACATCGGAAACACCATCAACGACAATACCTACTATGCGATTGCGAATATGAAGCACAATGACAATAGTGAATTCATCGTAGGTCACTTTCCCCACATTGAATTTAATGCGCAAATCAACAATAGGCACTATATCGCCCCGCAGGTTGATGACGCCTTTAATAAAAGTAGGCGCATTGGCAATTTTTGTTACTGATTCATAACCGCGAATTTCTTTTACCGTTAGAATATCAATTGCGTAGTTTTCATCGCCCAGACTAAATGTCAGGAACTCCTGTACAGCAGAGGCGGTAACTGATTCGGAAAACTGATCCATTTACACATTCTCCAGAGAAAGGAATAACGTCGGGTTAAATGACGGCCGCCAAGGTGGCTGACTGATGGACAGATAGCGCCAGTGATTCAACATCAAGAATTAACGCTACGCTGCCATCACCTAAAATAGTTGCACCAGCAACACCATCGACTCGCTTGTAATGTTGCTCCAGGCTTTTGATCACTACCTGTTGTTGACCAACCAGTGCATCAACAAATAATGCAAACCGGTGTTTGGCCGTTTCCACCAGCACCACTATGCCGCGCGGCACATCCCTGTACACAGGTTCCAATTGCATGATTTTGTAGAGGTGCAAGATTGGCCAGTATTCGTTGCGGACGTGTAATAATTCATCATCACCGGCAAGGGTTTTAATATCCTGTTGGGCAGGCTGCATGGATTCCACAATATGAACCAGTGGAATGATGAATGTCTGATCGCCGACCGACACGCACATTCCATCCACTATGGCCAGCGTCAGGGGCAAATGAATAGTGAAAGTAGAGCCCTGTCCCACGTGGGACTCAATATGAATTCGCCCTCCCAAACTTTGTACATTGCGCTTTACAACATCCATTCCGACACCACGCCCGGAAATATCGGTAACCGCTGCAGCAGTGGAAAAACCCGGTGCAAAAATTAATTGCCATACTTCTTCGTCTTTTGGGTTTTCACTAATGGCAATATTATTTTCAAGGGCTTTTGCTAAAATTCGCTCGCGATTTAAACCACCACCATCATCACTAATACTAATAACAATATTTCCACCTTGCTGGGCGGCACGCAGTGTCACTTTACCCACAGGGTCTTTACCGCGCTCGCGCCGCACCTCTGCTGATTCAATACCGTGATCAATACTGTTGCGCACCAAGTGGGTTAAAGGATCTACCAATTTTTCGGTCAAGCCTTTATCCAACTCGGTATCACCGCCCTCTATAATTAACTCAATATTCTTTCCCAGCTTTCCCGACAAGTCGCGCACCACACGAGGAAAACGGTTGAATACAAATGAGACCGGCAACATGCGAATGGACATAACAGCTTCCTGAATTTCACGCGTATTGCGTTCCAATTCGCTGGCAACTGCCTGGAATTTTTCGGCGATTGCACCTTCAAGCCCTTGCCCTAATAAATTCATCATTGACTGGGTAATCACAATTTCGCCCACCAGGTTAATCAATTGATCGACCTTGGCGACATCAACACGAATCGAGGAGCTTTCCACCACACTGGTGTCAGGCGTTTTTTGTTTAGTCGCGCTGTGCAGCTCAACAACGGGAGCAGCTGTATTTGATACAGAAACAGTATTTGGCGTTGAAATCGAAGGCAGAGCAGACACCGGAATCGGGGAAACGCTCGCGCCATTCTCAGAGTCGGATAAAACCGGGGAAAGTGGCTCAAAAAAACCAAAACTGTCATCTACGGCGGGGCTCAACAAACTGTCAACAAAGCCATACACATCGTCTTTATTCGTATTGACAACCGCTTCGCTGCCTACTGGCTCATCAAAAAAACCATACCCATCGTCTGTTGCTGGGGCGGGATCATCAAAAAAGCCATAGGCTTCTGGCTCAGGGGCAACGGGAGGATCGCTAAAAAAGCCGTAGGTATTGTGATCAGATGCGGCCGCCTTGGGGCTATCCGTCGTTACGCCCGCAGTAATAATTTCCAGTTTTTCAGTCAGCTGATGTACACCAGCCCAATCGATTGCTTCACCGTGACGATAAGCACGCAAAATTTCTTTCAATTGATCGACGGCCGCTAAAAACAAATCGATCATCTCGGCAGTAATGGCCAGGTTTCCTTTGCGGATTTTATCCAACAGTCCTTCCATTATATGGGTCGCGCTGGTGAGGGCATCAAAACCAAAAATGCCACTGCCGCCTTTAATGGAGTGTGCTGCACGAAAAATACTGTTCAGCATTTCTGCATCCGGCGCGCTAAGGTCAAGGTCTAATAACAATTGCTCCATCTCATCGAGATGCTCTTGGCTCTCTTCAAAGAAGACGGTATGAAATTGTTTCATGTCGATCGACATACACTATTCCTATCAGTAAAAATCCTTCACGCAAACTCTCTCGATGACAAGGTTACAAGCGTTATTACCCCATCACTTTTTTCGCAATTTCCAATAATTTATTGGGGTCAAAGGGTTTAACCATCCACCCGGTTGCTCCCGCTGCACGCCCTTGGGCCTTCATGGCGTCACTGGCCTCTGTTGTTAGCACAACAATGGGCGTGCGGATATGGGCAGGTAAGGCGCGCAGGGATTTGATCAGCGTTAACCCATCCATATTGGGCATGTTCTGATCTGTTAATACAAAATCATAGGTTTTTGTTTTGCACAGGTTTAATGCTTCCAACCCGTCTTTCGCGGCGGTGACTGTGTAGCCGGCAGACTTGAGTGTTGCCTCAACCATTTGTCGTACCGATACAGAGTCATCAACGATTAATACATGCTTACTCATAGATAGATCCCTAATACGCCTTTATCAAAAAGAACTGATTACTGCCCGAATAAGATTGCCGGGCGGTGCAATATCAACTGATCGGGCCAAGCTGCGAATTAAATGCAAACCTCTTCCCGATAATTGATCATCGTTGTGCGCACGCAGAACGGATGGATCGTAACCGGCACCGGAATCGCGCACAGTTATTGCCAGCGCCGGATTGCCGGGTTGCGGTAACCATTCCAATGAGAGCGATATAACATCCTGTTCTGTTAATAACTTTAGTCGACGCTCACGCTCTTGAAAATAAAACTCAAAGCCATCCGCCTGTTCTTTTACGGCGGAATCAAGGCGCAAAATGCCATGATCAATTGCGTTGCTAACCATTTCACTCACAATTAAAAAGACGATCTGGCAAATGTTTTGATCAATACCCAAATACTGGAGAAATTTATTCGCGAGTGGCGGCATTTCACATTCCGCAATTTTGCGACCAGAGAGCTCAACTCCCCAGGAAAAATGACCAATCCCCTGTTCAAAACGCCCTTGTAACATACCATTTGCCAGTAAACGCGAACTGCCAAGCAACATATCTGCGGGCGTTAGTGTGCACATGGAAACATCATCACTATAGGTCTCTCGCCCGGTATGCGCATGCAAGGCAGAAATTAATTGCCGGTGTAAATCCGCTGGATTGGACTGAATAATATCGACCACTCGCTGCATGGAAAAACACTCACCCGCCGGATTGCGCTCCTCCAGCAAACCATCGGTGCACGCAAATAAAAAACCGCTCTTGGGAAAATGATAGGTATCGACATTTGCATCAAATTGATCATCATCCAGAATTCCCAACGCCATATGACGCGAGCGGAACTCTTGCTGGATTTTTCCACCATTTATCCAATAGGCGGTTGGCATACCGCCATTCCACAGGTGCAATTCACTTCGGTCTTTTTGCACCTGTACAATAATGGCAGCCACAAACCGGTCTGCCGGAGTATCGCGGCTCAGTTTTTTATTCAGCTCCGTCACTATGGGCTGAATGTGAAAGCCCTTGGCCACCATACTGTTAAAAATTGATACCGCTGGCATGATCGTGATCGCCGCCGATAGCCCATGCCCGGTGGCATCTGCCAGCATGAAATACAAATCACCACTGGGTGATGTGCGAGCCATAGCAATATCGCCACTGAATGACGATGAAGATTGCAACCAGGTATTGACTCCTTCAACTGATTGACTGTTTTGCCCCAGCAAATATTCGTAAATAAACTTTGCAATGGCTTCTTCTCGCTCGGCCTCTTGTTTGAAACGTGCCAGCTCGGCATTTTGCAATGAAATTAACTGCTGCATGGATACAGAGTTAATGAGTGCTTTTACCTTTAAGGCTAACAGCGATAAATTTATTGGCTTGATAACGTAATCCGCCACGCCACAGGAAAAGCAGCTTTGCAAAAAATCCGGATCTTCATTCACACTGATCATAATTACCGGCGGTATGGCATGGGCATCGCGCGCGGATAAACTGCGTAGCAAATCCAGACCCGTGCCATCGCCCAACTCATAATCCAGCAACACCAGATCGACATTGTGACTGGCGCTACTCAAGGCCTGTGTCGCTTCAACCAGGCTATATGCAGAACGCGCTTGCAAATCTTTGCTGCGTAAAAATTCACAGAGAAGCTCATTGAGTAATTGATCATCATCAACGACCAGAATGCACAGCGGTTGATCCAACACAATGTCTGTCATAACAATTCCATTGGCGCCTACTTATAGATAATCAAAGAGGCGCTGCATATTTGCCATTGCCAGTATTTGTGCGGTAGCACCTTTAGCGCCTTTGATATACATTTTTTTGTGGGAAGCGGCAGCACGGCGCTGCCACATCATCATCATGCCCAAGGCAGCACTATCCAAATACTCAACACGACTAAAATCAAAAACGATATTTTTGATCAGCTCGTCGCCAATGTAGTCGGTGCATTTCTGCTGAAATTCTTTGTGATATCCGTAATCAAAGCGATTAGGAAGCACCACTACGGCTTGATCACTCATACACCTTGCACCTTCATAAAATGTCCGGCTACTCGATATCTATAATTTTTTGGATATTGGCAAGCCCAAGAATTTCCTTGGGCGCTGTTTTCAGGCTATTCATCGTGAGCGCGGCACCACTGCTCTGTACTTTTTTTTGCGCCATCACCAATAGGCCAATACCGGCGCTATCGATATAGTCCATTTCCGAACAGTCCAGGGTGATATTTCCACCAAACTCCAACGCAGCCAATATCGCCTGGTTAAACTCCACACCCGACGAATAATCAAATCGTTTGGGCATTCGAATAACAGCGGCGGTCTGAGTCATTATTTGCTCCTTGGCAAATTAAAATAAATCGATAGAACCACTCTCCACTGACGAGGCAGAGACTGGATTGTGTTTTTGGCGCTGCTCACTATTTTTGTAGCGCAGCACTTCTGCATCCAATTGCTCCGGGCTTTGTGTCGCTACGCTTAATGTACGCACCAGGGGCTGAAGCTCATTCAAACGCGCGATACTGTATTCCATGTTTTGTTTGGACATATCTTCAAACTGCAACGCGCGCACCGCATTGTTCAGGGCATTCACCAACTGATTGATCAGCAGATCCATGTTATGTGTGGTCTCTTCATCAGCGTTTGCTTTGTGAATTAAATGCGTGCTTATGTGTTGCATGTCGGCTTTGGCGTGCAACACATAACTCATATCCTGCGATGCAACACGCCCCACCACTACATCAAGGTCAGCGATGGCATTTGCAATGCTACCCAGTTGTTGTTGAATATCCTTACTGAAACCCGCCGAGCGATTCGAGAGCGCGCGCACTTCATCTGCCACCACCGCAAAACCGCGTCCAGCTTCACCCGCTCGCGCTGCTTCTATGGCCGCATTCAACGCCAACAGATTGGTTTGCGCGGCAATTTGGTCTATATCTTTCAAGGCGCGAATGACATTGGGCATCTGCTCTGCAATAGCACCCACTTTTTCTACCAGCTCCATAGACGATGCACTGATCTCTACCGTGGTATCCACAAAGCGATTCAGCAGACTGTAGGTATTTTCTGCAAACAAACTCATACGCGCGGACACAGTGCTCTTTTGCTCATCACTGTCGCTCTCATAGAGCATTTGATTGATATAGTGCTGCTGTTTCTCCAGCAAGGTTTTGATTGAATCAAAGGATTGGGTTAAGAGTGCAGTGGCATCGGATTGAACTGCAATTTGTGACGCCAAATTACGCTGTGTATCCTGTATCACCTCGTCCAACAACAAACTGGTTTCCTCTAATGGGCGATTGGGCGACAGGGAAATATTCTCACCTGCAGGAAACGCAATAACACGGGCATTGGATTGCAAAACTAACAGCAACATTAGCGCTGTAGAGAAAAGTACAGCTAGCAGTGGATGAAACCAAATCCCCAAGAGACCACCGCCAATCACGGCCAAGGCGACGACAATAAGCTGCTTTATTGGCATAACCGCACTGTTCCCCTGCAGGTATCCGATGAGTAAGCTGGCCCACCAGCTACTCCGGTCAATATGAATTAAAAGTAGCAGGTTTATTTTTAGATGCGCAATTCAACAGCGATCTTGGCAGAAATAACTGAGGTGATATAAAAGATGGTTGGCTTAAAGCAATTCCACCGATTAAAAAATTATTTTTTATAACATAAAAGTGTTTTTATACCGCGCTTATGCAAAAACGGCAGCCAGTGGCTGCCGTTTTTTTAAGGTTCAATTCCGGTGATTTATTTAACCGCGATAGTGCCTTCTTCGATCTTGGCCTTCCAAATCTTTGGCCCGGTGTTGTGCACCGATTCACCGCGTGAATCTACAGCCACAGTGACAGGCATATCTTTTACATCGAACTCGTAAATCGCTTCCATACCCAGTTCAGGGAAGCCGAGCACTTTGGCGGATTTAATCGCTTGTGCTACCAGGTAAGCAGCGCCACCAACAGCCATTAAATACACGGATTTATTGTCACGGATTGCATCAATCGCGGCTGGGCCACGTTCGGATTTACCAATCATGCCAAGCAAACCGGTTTGCTCGAGCATGGTGCGGGTAAATTTGTCCATCCGGGTTGCCGTAGTGGGACCTGCCGGGCCAACCACTTCATCACGTACCGGATCAACCGGGCCAACGTAATAAATGAAGCGACCTTTCATGCTCACTGGCAACTCCTCGCCTTTGGCGAGCAGGTCAGTCATTTTCTTATGGGCAGCATCGCGACCAGTGAGCATTTTGCCGGAGAGTAATACGGTTTCACCGGTTTTCCACTCTTGCACCTCTTCGGGCGTCACAGTGTCCAGATTAACGCGGCGCACGCTGTCACCTACATCCCAACTGATTTCCGGATAATCATCCAGTGAAGGCGGTGTCTGTAACGCTGGGCCGGAGCCATCCAACACAAAATGAGCGTGACGGGTTGCAGCGCAGTTG
>JACCDS011843423.1_pt1 | contig 13638 bp, 7 predicted proteins | sample 7446441 | NCBI WGS metagenome assembly JACCDS01 (sample SAMN15323445, study PRJNA562643) | freshwater metagenome | isolation source: river surface water | place: USA:Blue River Watershed | collected 2017-08-17 | reverse complement strand
GTGAGGCCGGAGGCGGTGGCGCGTTCTTCCTCGGGGGTGTCGGGGCGCGGGTTGACGACGTTGAGGGTGAGCTTGCCGCGGGAGGCGCGCACGTATTGGCGGAGCATCTCCTGCACGCGGGCGGCGTAGTTTTTATACGCGATGGGGAGGCCGCTGGCGTCCTTGGTGAAATAGAGATCGATCGAGACGGGCTCCTCGATCTTGCCGAGCATGGTCTTGGTGCCGGCGGAGAGGGAGTAGATCGACTCGGCGGTGGCGTCGACGCGCACGGGCAGCGACGAGGCGAGATAGTTGACGAGGACGAGCCCGAGGAGGAGGAGGGCGATGGCGAGCGACTTGCTACCGGGTTTCATAGGCGGGAGCGGAAAGGGTTAGCGTTCGAGGGCGACGACGTTGAGGAAGAGCGTGAAGCCCATCAGCGAGAGGAAGAAGATCACGTCCTTGGGATCGACGATGCCCTTGGTGAAGGCGTCGAAGTGGGTGATGAAACTGAAATTGGAGAGGGCGTCGGCGACGACCATCGGCAGCGCGCCCTCGAGGGTGTCGGTGAAGCTGCTGAAACCGAGGAAGAGGAGAATCGCGCAGGCGCCGAGACTGAGGACGAAGCTGATGACCTGGTTCTTGGTCAGCGCGGAGGTGAGGGCGCAGACCCCGAGGTAGGCGCCGGCCATGAGCACGGCGCCGAGGTAGGTCGTGGCGATGATGCCCCAGTCGGGATCGCCGAGGTAGCCGACGGTGAGGGCCATCGGGAAACTGAGCAGCACGGCGAGGGCGAGGAAGGCCCAGCCGGCGAGGAATTTCCCGAGGACGGCCTCGAGGGTGGTGATGGGCAAAGTGAAGAGCAGCTCGACGGTGCCGGAGCGTTTTTCCTCGGACCAAAGCCGCATGCCGACGGCCGGCACGATGAACATGAAAAGCCAAGGGAAGAACGTGAAGTAGCTCTCGAGTCCGGCGACGCCGGCGCGGAAGAAGCCGCCGTAGCGCGAGAACGCGAGCGACACCGAGATCACGAGGAACGCGATCAGGAAAACGTAGGCCACCGGCGAACGGAAGTAACCGAGGAACTCGCGTTTGAAGATGGGGGTGATTTGGCGCATGGGGGGAAGCGGAAAAGTAGCGGGTAGCGAGGAGCGGGTAGCGAGTAGGAGCGGAAACCGATCCTGAGCGTCGAGTGGCGGATGCCCGCTACCCGCTACTCACTCCTCGCTACGGCCGGGATCAGATGTCCCCGTGGGTCAGGGAGCGGAAGATTTCGTCGAGGCGGGCGCCGGGCTGGCGGGCGCGGAGCTGGGCGGGCGTTTCGTCGGCGACGACTTGGCCGCGGGAGATGATGATGACGCGATTGCAGATCGCATCGACCTCCTCGAGGATGTGCGTCGAGAGGATCACGGCCTTTTCGGCGGACATGTTTTTGATCAGCGCGCGGACCTCGTTTTTCTGGTTCGGGTCGAGGCCGTCGGTCGGCTCGTCGAGGATCAGGGCCGCGGGATCATGGAGCAGGGCCTGGGCGAAACCGACGCGCTGCTTGAAGCCTTTCGAGAGCGTTTCGATCGTCTGCTTCCGGACGGGGGCAAGGTGGGTGAGCTGGATCGCGCGGTCGACCTGCGCGGTTTTGGCGGCGCCGCGGAAACCGCGGACCTCGGCGATGAAGCCGAGGAATTCGCCGACGGTCATTTCCGGGTACGCCGGGGCGCTTTCGGGCAGGTAGCCGAGTTTCTGTTTCACGCGGACGGGGTCGACCGTGACGTCGACGCCGTCGACCGTGGCGGTGCCGGCGTCGGGGCGGAGGAATCCGGTGATCATCTTCATCGTGGTCGACTTGCCGGCGCCGTTGGGGCCGAGGAAGCCGAGGATGTCGCCGCGTTTCACCGTGAAGGTGACGCCGTCGACTGCGCGTTTCGCGCCGTAAGTTTTGACCAGACCTTTGACTTCAATCATGGGAACTTGGCGAAGCGGGGAGGGGATGCGGGGTTGACCAGGCCGGCGGAACGAAGTCCGCCGCGGCAACCCGGGAAGGTGGGGTAAGATGTCGGCAAGCGACGGAGCGCAAGCGGAAATTTCAATTTCCGCCGGCCTGAAGGCGCGCGGATCAAGGACTGGCCGCGGCGGAAAGGGCGAAGATGGCGGTCTGCGTCGTCTCGCCGACCGGTTGCAAACGCAGAGGCGGTTTGGCCCAACGGGAATGGCGATTCAGGAAATCGAGATTGGCCTGCCACTTCGTGACAATGATCCAGCGGATGCCGCTGGCGCGCCAGCGGGCGACGACGACGGCGTCGGGCAAGGCCGGATCGAAGAGCCAATCGGCGTCGGGGCTCCAGAGCGGGATCACGGTGCGGCCGAGCGGGAGAAAACGCGTCTGGAAACCCGGGGCATCGGCGAGGATGGCGCCGTCGGAACCGAGGCGTTGCAGCAAAGCGGCGGTCTCGTCGGCGAGGCCGACCGGGGCATGCCGGATCGGCGTGAAGGCGGGCCACTCGCGCCACGGGGTGCGGGCGGGATTGAGCGGGAGCGCGAGCGAGGCCGGCAAGGAGCCGACGACGAGGACGAACAATGCGACGCGCAGCCCGCGGAAAAACTCGGGGCGCAGGCGGGAGACGGCGGCGAGGGCGAGGCCGAGGGCCAGGACGGCAAGGGCGAGGGCCGGGGCGAGCACGCGCAGGGAATAGAAGAGACCGCCGGACGTGTAGCGGACGGACGCGGCCCAGAGCAGGCCGATGAGGGCTACGGCCACGAGCAGGGCGACGGCCTCGCGGCGCCAGACGTTGCGGCGGAGGGCGGCGGGGAGGAGGACGATGGCGCCGAGCAGGGCGGTCGGGGCGTATTGCAAGGCGTAGCGGCCGAGGTCGCGCCAGCCGGCGGGGGAGGTGAGCGCGGCGGCAAAGGCGGCGGCGTCGTGGTTGATCCAGGCGATGAAGCGCGGGTTTACCGGGAGCGGGCCGAGGGCGAGGCTGTGGAACGGATTGCCGGTGAGGAACCAGGTGCGCAGCGGCCAGAGGGCGGCGAAGACGCAGGGCACGGCGCAGGCGATCCAGCCGATCCGCGGCGCGCGCACGAGCCAGAGACCGCCGGCGGCGAGCAGCGGGAAAACGAGACCGTATTCGCGCGCGGCGGCGCCGACGAGGGCGGCCAGGCCGACGAAGGCGAGCCAGCCGGGAGCGGAAGTGGCTTGCCAGGCCGCGAGGCCGAGCACGAGGCCCGCGGCGGCGAGGGCGGTGAGGCCGGTTTCCTGCCCGAGCAACACGGACCACGAGAGCAAGGGGCAGGCGGCGGCGGCGAGCACGACGAGGCGGGCGGCGGGCGGGCGCGCGAGGCGTTGCGCGGCGAGCCAGAGGAATTCGTGCAAGGTCCAGAGTTGGAGCACGGTGGCGGGGACGGTCCAGGCGGCGGCTTTGCCGGCGGCGCCGGCGCAGGCGTAGGCCCAAGCATGCAAGACGGCGGCGCCGGGCGGGAGGCTTTCGGCCCAGAAGTAAATGCGGAAGTCGGCGGCGTTGCGCGGCGGATAGAAATCGAGATGGCCGAGCCGCAGCATTTGTTCGGCGAGGTAGCTCCAGCGGAATTCGACGTCGGGGCCGGCGAGCGGCTGATGCCAGGCGCGGATCAGCATGCCGACCCAGAAAAGGACATAGAGGGGAGTCCAGGCCCCGAGATCGCCGAAGGGGCCGAGCCGGCGGCGCCAGGCGGGCAAGGCGCGATCAAGGGCGCTGAAATCGGGGACGGAGGGAGGGCCGGGTTTGCGCCGGTGGGCCCACGCGAGGGCGGCGGCGGTGGCGAGGACGAGGCCGGCGGAAATTGAAACGAGGGAAATCGTCAGGCCGGAAAAGACCAACGCGAGCAGCGTCGCGTAGAGCACGGCGACGGAGCCGAGAAACGACGTGCCGACGGCGAAGGGCAAACCGAGCGCGCGCAGCAAAGCGGCGCCGGGGCCGAGCAGGCCGGCGAGAAGGAGCGCGCCTTGCGCAATCAGCCGGAGCGAGTCGGGCACGCTTTCTGGAATGCGAGACGGGGCCGGCACGCCAGCCGGAAAATGCCGGCCGGCGGCTTAGCGGGTGGCCGCGCGGACCCCGCCGGCGGTTGAAAGTTGAAGGCTGAAAGTTGAAGGAACGGAAAACGGACCGCCGATCGCGGCGCTTCAGCCGGCGACGCTGAGTTCGCGGTCTTTCTCGGTCTTGAGGCGGAGTTGGCCGCAGGCGGCGTCGATGTCGTGGCCCTTTTCGCGGCGCAGCGTGACGGAGATGCGGGCGTCGCGGAGGATGTCGGCGAACCGTTCCTGCCGCGTGATGCTCGGGCGCTTCCAGGGCAGGCCTTCGACGGTGTTGTAGGGAATCAGGTTCACGTGCGCGTGGAGGTCGCGGGCGATGTCGCGCAGTTTCTCGGCCTGCGGGAGCGAGTCGTTGATTTCCTCGATGAGAATGAACTCGAGCGTGACCATGCGGCCGTGCTTTTCGGAGAACGTGCGGACGGCCGGGATGAGTTTGGCCAAGGGGTAGGCCTTGTTCACCGGCATGATTTTTTCGCGGACCTCATCGGTCGCGCCGTGCAGGGAAATCGCGAGGCGGAAACCGAGCGGTTCTTCGGCCAATTGCAGGATTTTCGGCACGAGGCCGCTGGTCGAGATCGTGATGCGGCGGGCGCCGAAGCCGAGGCCCCAGTCGGCGTTCACGATGGTGAGGGCGCGGATGAGGGCGTCGTAGTTGGCGAGCGGTTCGCCCATGCCCATGACGACGATGTTGTCGAAAGAAACGAGTTCCGGCCGGGCGCGCGGGCTGCGTTCGTCCTCGCGGTAGCAGACGTGGAGGAGCTGGGCGACGATTTCGCCGGCGTTGAGATCGCGTTTGAGCCCGGCGAGGCCGCTGGCGCAGAAGACGCAGCCCATGGCGCAGCCGACCTGGGTGGAGATGCAGATCGTCTTGCGGGAGGCGTCGAGGCCGACGCCTTCCTGCGGGGCGCGGATGATGACGGTCTCGATGAGGGAGCGGTCGCCGAGCTCGAGCAGGAGCTTGTCGGTGACATCCTCGGATTGCTTGTTCAGCACGAGCGCGGCCGGGATCAGTTCGAAGGTGGCGTCGAGCCAGGTGCGCAGCGGCTTGGACAAGTTGGTCATGCCGTCCCAGGTGCGGACGCGTTTCTTGTAGACCCAATCGAGGATCTGCTTGGCCCGGAAGGCGGGTTCGCCCTGCGCGTGCAGCCGCTCGGAGAGCGAGGCGAGCGTTTCGCCGGTGAGCGGCGGTTTGGCGGGCGTGTACTTCATGGCGGTCGGGGGCGGCACCGTAGCGCGGACGGGGACGGCGTCAAAGATTCCCGCCGGAGCAGGCGCCGACGAGCGACGCCCCTACTTGAACCGGGTGGACCGGCATCGCCGGCGAAAGCTGAGAGCTGAGAGCCGAGCGCTGACAGCTTTCCGTGGCGGCAAAAAAAGGGGCGTCCCCCGCGAAGGGGACGCCCGGAAGCGAGTGCCGTATCCTGAATCAGGTTACTGCGTGCGCAGGTAGGCGACGATGTCGGCGACGTCCTGGGCGGAGAGCCCGAGTTGCTCGGCGCTCAGCATGAGGGAACGGCCGAGGGGCTGCGGGCGGCCGCGGACCTTGTTGGCGGGGATCATCTGGGTCTGGCCGCCGGTGGAGACGACGATGATCGGGTCGCTGTTGCTCAGGACGATGCCGTGGACTTGGCCGCCGGCGACGAGGTTGAGGCTGGAGCCCTCGAAGCCGTGCGAGATTTCCGCGGAGGGATTGACGATGGCGTTGATCACGACCTCGGCGGTCTGGGCTTTGGCGAAGCCGGTGAGGGCGGGGCCGTATTCGATGCCTTGGTTGCCGACCTTGTGGCAGAGGAAGCAGGACTGCGCGAGGGTGGCGCCCTTGGCGGCGTCGCCCTTGAGTTTGGCGATTTCGGCGACGGCGGGCAGCTGGGTGGGCGCGGCTTCCGGCACGGTGACGGGGTTGATCGTGACGGTGGCCGGATCGTAGAGGCCGCGTTCCTTCAGGGCGGCGGCGACGCCGAATTCCTTGAAACGGATTTCCTTGTAGTTGAGCAGCCACCAGAGGGCGTGGGTTTTGGCGAGGCCGGTGGCTTTCTGCGCGAGGTCGAGCAGGGCCTGGGCGGATTCGCGGGTGGGGATGAAGCCGAGGGCGGTGACGGCGGCGACGCGGTCCTTTTCGGGCAAGGCGGGGGCGGCGGCGCGGGCGGCGAAGGCGGACTCGGCGCCCTTGGGCGTGAGGCGCCAAATCAGGTTGGCATAGCTGGCGGGCCACTGGGCGGCGTCCTTGCCGGGGGCGAGGGCCGAGAGGGCGGCGTAGACGTCGGCTTCCTTGTTGGTGCAGCCGGTGCCCCAGGCCTCGAGGTAGGAACGGTCCTGGCCGTCGTAGCCTTTGGCGAGGGCGAGGAGGAGATCTTTGGCCTGGGCAAACGGCACATCGCGGAGCGCGAGGGCGACATCGCGGCGGACGGCCGGGGAGACGTCGAAGGCGAGCGTCTTGGCGTGTTCGAGGACACGGTGATTGATGCGGCGGAGGGCGCGGAAGGCCGCCACGCGGAGCATCGGGTCCGAGGACTTCAGCTGGGCCTCGGTTTTCGCGATGCCTTCTTTGCCGAGTTGGGCGAGGAGGAAAACGGCGCGGCCGCGGATGTAGGGATTGGGGTCGTTGAGGAGCGCGGAGACGGGGGCGACGGACGCGGCGCCGGCGGCCTTGAGTTTGAGGAAACCGAGGGCGCGGACGTTGACGGCCGGGTTTTTGAGGGCGGCGATCTGGCCGGCGACGGTGCTCACGTCGATCTTCGGGGCGGCGAGTTTCTTGCCCTTCGGGGTGATGCGGTAGATGGCGCCGCCGAAGGTGGCGTCGAGGGCGGCGTGGCCGCCGGTGCGGGGATCGAACCAGTCGGCGACGTAGATGGCGCCGTCGGTGCCGACGGTGACGTCGGACGGGCGGAACCAGGTCTTCAGGTCGTCGGCGCGGAGGACGCCGCGCATGCCGTCGATGCCGCCGAGAATCTGCTCGCGGTTGGTGGTGAAAAACTTGAAGCGCTCGAGCTTGAAGCCGGCGCCTTCGGCTTTCGGGAAATAGCCGAAGACGACGTTGCGGGAGGTTTCGCAGCTGAGGAGGGCGCCGCGCCATTTTTCGCCGAAGGCATCGCCTTCGTAGTACGCGATGCCGGTGGGGGCGCCGTTGCCGTAAACATCGCCGGCGGGGATGACGCCGGGATCATCCTGGCGCCATTCGGCGACCTGGGTGGTCTGGCCGGGGCGGCGATCGACGCCCCAGCTGCGCTGGCCGTTGCGGGAGTTGAAACCGAGGTTGCCGTATTCCTGGAGGTAGGACGTGCGGGCGGCGGGCGGATCGTCGTTGTCGTTTTGGAACACGTCGCCGAAGGAGGTGACGGTTTGCTCGTAGGAATTGCGGAAATTGAAGCCGATGGGTTCGACGTTGGTGCCGTCGGAATTCATGCGGAACGCGGTGCCGCCGACGTAGACGTGGCCGTCGTCGCTGGGTTTGCCGGAGTAGTCGGGCGGGCGCTGTTCGTTGGCGGGGATGCCGCCGCCGCTCTTGGCGGGATCGTAATGGCTGCCGTTGCGGAAGGTGCGGCCGGATTTGTCGGTGAAGAGGGCGCCGGCGTTGCCGTGGTTGAAGTAATATTTGCCGTCGGGCCCGAAGGTGACCGCGTGGAGCGAGTGGTCGTGGTTGCGGCCGTCGAAGCCGGTGAGCAGCACTTCGCGTTTGTCGATGGCGGGATCGAATTTCAGGTTCCGGTCGACGTCGGTGTAGACGATGAGATCGGGCGCGCAGGCGACGATGATCTGGTTGTCGATGACGCTGACGCCGAGGGGGGCGAGGAGGGCGGGTTCCTGGACGAAGACGCTGCTCTTGTCGGCGGTGCCGTCGCCGTCGGTGTCCTCGAGAATCACGATGCGGTCGCCGGCCGGATCCTTGCCCATGTGGCGGCGGTAATTGTAGGCCTCGGCGATCCAGATGCGGCCGGCGGAATCGACGTCCATGTTGGACGGATTGCGGAAGAGCGGGGTGCGGGCCCAGAGCTTGACCTCGAGGTCGTCGGGGAGCTCGAACATGTCCGGCGGCAAAAAGGGTTGCGACGGCTGGATCACGGGAGCCGGGCCTTGTTTGGCGGGCGCGGCCGGCGGGGCGGACTTGGCGGGCTGGGCCGGTTGCGCGGTGGCAAGCGCGGCCGCCGCGGCGAGGATCAGGGTGGCAATCGCGGCGGGGGTCCGCGAAACGGGGCGGGGGGATGAGGGCATCGGAGCGAGCCGAAACCAGCGGCGTGCCGCATGGCAATGCAGCGTTTCGCGAGCGCGGGGCGGCGGCGCGGTTTTCCGATTGCGCGGACGCTGCGCGGAGGAGTCGCGACGGGGACGGGCAAGGGCGCAGACGAGCTGCGCCCCTACGTGGGCGGACGAGGGGCGGGGCCGGTCAGGGCGCGAGTTCGGGGGCGACGCCGAGGGTGCCGACGAGTTTCTTCACGTAGTCGGGCGAGCGGGTGGTCACGACGGCGTGGCGCGCGTGCGCGAGTTTTTCACGCAGGTCCAACTTCTGCGCGACGTCGGCGTAGTTGTCGCGGGTGAGGATTTTCTCGAGGTAGTTGGCGCGGAGATCCCAGACCGCGGCGTCGCGGCGTTGCTGGGCCTTGAGGCGGGCGAGGTACCAGTCGCTTGCGAGCAGGTTTTCGCGGGTGAAGAGTTGGCGGAACGCGGGGGACTCGGCGGTGAGGCCTTCCCAGGTGCCGTCGCGCATGAGATGGAGGAGGGCGCGCAGGGGCGGGACGGCCTGGGCGACGGAGCCGTCGGCGAAGTAGGAGAGCGCCGCGGTGCGCATGGCCTGGACGATGTTGTCCATGCCTTCGGCGAAGACGGCGGCGTCCTGGGTTTCGGGGCGGAGCTGGTCGTCGTTGAAGAGGGTGCTCGGGTTGCTGAGCACGCGGCCGCAGAATGTCTGGACGAAGCGCGAGGTGATGCGCCAACCGAGGCGGCTGGCGAGGACGGTCTTGCCGGCGTGGAGCCAGTCGCAGCAGCGCTCGAGGTAGCCGTGCTCGATGAGGTATTTGGGCGTGCGTTCCTCGGCGGACATGCGGGCCCAGAGCTCGGGGACGAGGAGGCTGATATCGTGGTCGACGCGGTACTTGGGGCCGACCCAGCCGGCGGCGGAGGAGAAGACGGAGAGGTCGGTGAGAATGTAGGAGACGAGGGCGGCGTTGAGATCGTGGATCGGGGGCAGGGCGTTGAAGGGGCCCTTGGTGAGGGCGCCTTGGGAGCCGGCGCCGGTGGTCGAGGGCGACTTGCCGGTGAGGCTGGCGATGAAGTCCATGAAGGCCTCGGGCAATTCCTGGTAATGGACGGGGCCGAAGACGCACATCGGCTTCACGCCGGGTTCCGGCGGATTGAGGCGGCGGCCGGCGAGCACGGCGCCGACGGGGAAGAGGGCGGGCGAACCGGCGGGCAGGCGGCGGTAGAGCTGGGCGCCGACCTGCGCGAGGTAGGTGGCGCGGGGGTCCTCGAGATCGGGCCGGTACTGGAGGTATCGGGGATTCTTGGACGGCTTGCCGTCGACGAGGCGCGGGTGGGCGGGCGAGGCGAGGTAGTCGGGGTGCCCGGCGGCGACGAATTTCCCGAACATCGCTTTCACGGGCTCGGTGAAGGCGTCGAAGCCGATCGCATCCTCGACGATGGCGCGGGCGGCGGGACGGTCGAGGGGTTCGTAGTTGGAGAAGAAATTCCCGTTCCGGGAAAAGTCGCGCTCGGTGTGTTTGTCGTAGCCGCGCAAAATGGCGTCGTCGGGGCGCTGGAAGAGCGAGGTTTCGCAATTCTGCACAAACTTGAGGGCGGCGGCGGAGCCGGCCCACTCGGGCAGGCCGGCGAGGCCGGGGCGCGGGACGACGACGGAGGCGGTGATGTCGTCCTCGGCCTGGATCTTGACCGCGGGGAAAAAGTCTTTGCGCAAACTGAAGGTGCGCCAGCCGCCGTCGGGCGTGAAGCCGACGCGGAGGTAGTGCGTGAGCACCTTCTGGCGGTGGTATTTCACCTCGTTGCCGGGGCGGCCGTTGATGGTGTCGACGGAGAAATGCGGACGCCACTCGTCGCCCCACTCGGGTTTGTAGTACCGTTTGATGAGGAGAACGATGTCGTGGATGTAGCGCGGGATGGAGCCGAGCCAGGTGTTGAATTCGTCGGTGTAGTCGGGGCTGGGGCTGAGGAGTTTGACGACGGAGCCGAGGGAGCGTTCGGGGCTGAGGAGGGGGCGGCCGCGGGGTTTGTTGCGGGCGGAATCGCGGAAGCGCAGGCCGTATTCGCGCCGGAGAATCGTGTCGACGAGGGCGAAGTCGGCGGCGAGGTCGCTGACGAAATTGGGCCCGATGAACATCGCGTCGGCGATGGACTTGCTGATTTCGGATTTGCCGCCGCCGGAGACGGTGCAGGGCTTGTGGCAGAGGAGGCCCTCGGCGGTGGTGCCGCGCAGGCGCCAGCGGCGGCCTTCGTCGGGCTTGACCATCTCGACCTTGTAGCCGGACGGGAGCACGTAGGTGTGGTCGGGCAGGAGCTTGACGGTGTGCAGGCCGTCGCCGTCGCGGTTTTGCCAGCGGATGGTCTGGGCGCGGAGGTCGAAGTAGGCGTCCTGCGGCACATACCCGATATTCGGATACATGCGGTCGCGGGCCCAGCCGCCGGGTTGCGGCACGAGACGGTCGCCGAGCTGGGCGAGGACTTCCTCGAAGGCGTGGTCGACGATGGCGAGATGTTTGCTGAGCTGGAAATCCTCGCCGAGATCATAGCTGGGGAAGACGACGGCGCCGCCGGCGTGTTCTTCCTCGCATTGGCCGAGGAGATTGGCGGCGAAGCTGATCTGGGCCTTCACGTCCTTCTTGCAGTAGCCGAAATAGTTGTCGGCGATGAGCGTGACGATGACGCCGCTCCGGTCGCGGGCGGTGAGCTTGAAGGCGACGCCGTCGTTGTAGCGTTCGTCGGGCTGCTTCCAGCACATGCCGTCGCGGCGCTGGAGCGGGGTGGCTTCGTCCCAGGCCGGGAGGCCGAGCTCGCGTTTGGTGAGCTTGGTCAGGTGGGTGGCGAGAATGACGCAGCCGGTGTGGCCGGTCCAATGCGCGGGATCGAGGCCGGCGTCGTTTTCCGGCAGGTGGGGGTCGCCGGCGTTGCCGAAGATGCGTTCGATGAAGTCGAGGTTGGCGACGAGGGCGCCGGGCACGAAGAAGCGCGTCTCCATCGAGCGCTGCGGCGTGTAGCCGGGGACGGCGGGGCAGACGATGGGGCGGAGGTGGAGGGAAACGAAACACTCGGCCGGCGCGGGCGCGGTGGCGGTGAAGGGCAGGCGCAGGAGCTCGCGCGGCGGGTTCAGCGCGTGCTTGAGCAGGCGGGCGAAGACGGCGGGCGGGACGGTCTTCTTGTCGTCGGGCACGGGCAGGCCGAGACCGGCGATGTGGAAGATGCCCTGGGTGGTGCGGCGGTCGCTTTTCGGATTGTGCAGGACGCCTTGCTGGACGCGGTGCGAGGTGAGGATGTCGCTGGCGTAGCGGTCGGCGTCGGGCGGGAGCGAGAGGACGCGGGCGAGACCCGGACGGTCGAGGACGAGGGTGATGGCGGGCAGGCGGGAGACCTCGCCGGCCCCGGTGGTCTCGAGCTGGTCGTAGAGGAAATTCTGGATCCGTTGGTCGACGGGGCTGAGGTGGCGGGCGAGGGCGCGGTCCTTTTCGCGGCTGAGGGCGAGGAAGTGGTCCACCAGCGGGGCGAGGCCGGAGGCGGCGGCCGGGCGCGGGAATTCCGGCTGGCCGATTTCCCGGAGCTTAAGGTTCAGGTAGGCGATCAGCTGTTCGTCGGAATCGGTGGAGGCGTAGGCCGGAGCGGAGGTGGTCGATGCCATGGTGGTGCGGATGTCGGTTGCGACGCAGTCGGCGGAGCAAGGCATGCGCCATTTCCCCCGGCAATCGCGATTGCGGGGCGATTCTTGGCATAAATTCCGCACCGGCGGCCGCGGCGCGGAAGCCGGCGCGGGACCGCGGCGAGGTCAGCGGAAACCCATGCCGCGGAGGGCGCCCGACTCCCAATCCGGCGCGCCCAACCGCACGAGATTTGGCTCAACGCTCGCCTTCGAAGACGTCGCGCGAGAGATCGGCCTGGCGTTCGGCGATGTTGCCCTGGACGTAGCGCTGGGCGAGTTCGGAGAGGACGGAATCGACGTCGCGTTCCTCGACGTAGTTGGTTTGCGCATACGCGCGGAGCTGCGTCCAGTAGCTCTCGAGGAAGCGCTCGCGGTGGAGGGCGGCGGCGGATTCGCTGGCCTCGAGCCGGGCCTCGATCAGGCCGTTGCCGGCGGCGACGAAGGCGCGGGCTTCGTTTTCGACAAGGGTGCTTTCGCGGATGCAGGACTCGGCGGGCAGCAGGGCCAGACGGCTGACCCACGCGACGCGGTGGAAATTGGGCAGGGCGGGCAGGCGCAGGTCGCGGGCGATTTCGGTGTCCTCGCCGGTGAAGGAGGCGAGGTCGCGGGCGAGGACGCAAAGGTGTTCGGCCTGGGCTTCGAGCCGCACCGCGGCATTGCGCAGATGGGCAAGGGCCTCCACTTGGCGCTTGGCCGAGGACTTGGTTTCGGCGACCAACTCGCGATAGCCTTTCACCTCGCGGGCGAACGCGGTGGCGAGTTCGGGCAAAGGGGCGAAATCCGTGCGCCACCCGGCGAAAACCTGCTGCATGCTGGCGAAGAAGCCGTACTCCGGACTCGCGGCCTCGAGGTAGGCGGCGATCGCATCGTGGAGTTTCGGTTTGATCCAATCGTCGAGGCGCTTGAGTTGGTCGACGCGGTCGCGGAGCGCGGTCTCCGTCTCGTTGGCCATTTGCAGCGAGCGCGTGAAAGCCTCGCGGGTCTCCTTGCGGGCGAAGACGCCGAAGGGAGGCCGGGTGTCGACGATCGCCTGTTTCTCCCGATCCAATTCCGCCAATTGCTGCTCCAATGCTTCGCGGCAGAGGAAGACGTAAGCTTCATCGCGCAGCAGCAGCAGAGTTTGGGCGGACAGTTCCATTAGGTAAGTTCAGGTCTAGGGAATAAACCCTATGCGACAGGCATCGAGGGTAAAAGAGCAAGCCATTCGTCAGGGAAAACGTCCCGGTCAGGTGCAAACTTGATGCCAGAATTCAGGGGCGGCGGGAAATGCCGGCGGCGGTGGCGGATGCCGGGGCGTCGGTTGGACCTTCCGGGCCGGGAGTGGCGCCGCCGCGGCGGCGGCGGCAGGCGTCGCTGCAGTAGCGCACGTGCTCCCAATCGCGGGCCCATTTCTTTCGCCAGGTGAAGGGGCGGCCGCAGACGGCGCAGAGCTTCTCCGGGAGATCGCGTTTGTGGACGCCGCGAATGTCAGGAAAACAACGCCGCTTCCCGCGCGGCGAGACGGGGCCGGACGTTTTCCCAGAACGGGAAGAAGCCGGCGCGGGCCAGGGGAAAAAGCAGCCGGTCCCAGGCGCGGCGGACCAGCACGAGCTCGACGCCGCGGTCCGCCGCGACGGCGCGGGCGGCGGGCAGCAAGTCGGCGACGGGGCCGACGGCCGGGGCGAGCGCGACCACGCGTTCCAACCCGGAAGAGTCGATCCAGGCACCGAAAGCTTCAGGAAACGCCGGTGCGGGATCGACCGCGGCT
>JACCDS011073756.1_pt1 | contig 13639 bp, 13 predicted proteins | sample 7446441 | NCBI WGS metagenome assembly JACCDS01 (sample SAMN15323445, study PRJNA562643) | freshwater metagenome | isolation source: river surface water | place: USA:Blue River Watershed | collected 2017-08-17 | reverse complement strand
GACCACGGCAAGCGCGCCAACGGCGACGCCGAAGTCCTTGGTCACGCCGACTTTCCAGTCGGTGTAGTCGGCCAGGCCATTCAGGTAGTTCTTCACGCGCTGGTGGCCGACATGGAGGTTCAGGATGTAGCCGTCCTTGATCTCGGGGTTCAGGCTGAGGTCGAGGTAATCGCTGCCATCGCTGTTGGGCGCCCAGCCGATGAAATCGGTCAGCGAATACGAATACTTCAGCGTCGCGAAGCCATAACCGACTTGCGCGAAGGTCTCGACGGTGTTCGCGTTCGCGCCGGTGACGGCCTTCAGCGTGTTGCCCGGGTAGTTGTAGCTGATCAGGCCCACGTCATAGCTGATCTCGCCGACCTGGCCGCGCTTGCCGCCGTACACGTCGACTTCATAACTGCCCGAGGTCGCGCCCGCATCCTTGATCCACTTGATGGTCGATGCCCATGCGCCGACATACAGACCGGTCGGGGAGTGCGTGTAATCCACACCGGCGAACACAGCGGGGTCGCCGCGGCTCTGCGAGATGCCACGGAAGCGATAGTCAGTAGTCGCGCCAACGTTGAACGAGACGACATGGTCCGGAGCCGGAGCCGCTTCTTGAGCCTGGGCAACGCTGCCCACAAAACCTGCGAGGATGGCACTGGCGAGAGTCAGTTTTTTCATTGGCTTGTCCTTTGTACTATTGGTTGTCCACAACGGATGCCCCACGATTGGCGTGTATGCCTGAGGCAACTGAGCAAGCGGTGTGCCAACCGAGACCAGAAGAAACATTTGCCAATCTCGTCAATTCCGCTAGCATTTGGGCACCCATCTCCGGGCATTGCCCGCCAATCCGCACCAGCCGTGGGCGGCCGCCCCAAACTGGTGCACCCCGTCAGGTCATCATGAGCAAAAAACCAAGCTTTCTTAGCGAACTACAGGACAAGGTGCAGCAGGTTTTGCAGCAATCGCCCGCGAAAGACCTGGAAAAAAACATGCGTGCGATGCTGAATCAGGGCTTTTCGAAGCTCGACCTGCTGACGCGTGAGGAATTTGACGTGCAGGCCGACGTGCTGGCGCGTACCCGCGCGAAGCTGGAAGCGCTTGAGGCGCGCGTCGCCGATCTTGAAGCCCGGCTCAAGGGCTGACACCCGCATGGGCCTGGCCGTCCTTTGCTGCCGTGCGCTCGCTGGCATGGAAGCGCCGGCGGTCACCGTTGAGGTGCATCTGGCGAACGGGCTGCCCAGCTTTTCGATCGTCGGACTGGCAGATACCGAAGTCCGCGAGTCGCGCGAACGCGTGCGGGCAGCGCTCGACCATGCCGGTTTCGCTTTTCCGCCCGGTCACCTCACGGTCAATCTGGCGCCAGCCGACCTGCCCAAGGAGTCCGGCCGCTTTGACCTGCCGATCGCGCTCGGCATTCTTGCCGCGTCCGGCCAGCTGCCTGCGGCGGAACTGGATGATTATGAGTTTGCCGGTGAATTGTCCCTGTCCGGCGAATTAAGGCCGATCCGGGCGGCGCTTGCGATGAGTGTCGCGCAGCAGCGCGACGAGCGTGCGCGGCGCCGCGGCTTCATCCTGCCTCGCGAGAATGCAGCCGAGGCGGCACTGATGCCCGGCGCGCGCATTTATCCCGCGGATTCACTGCTGCAAGTGGTCGCGCACTTCAGCGGGCGTACAGAAGAAACCCGGCTTGCACGCTACCTGCCTGCGGCGGCGGCCAGCGGTGCCGCGCCTGCCTGCCCTGACTTCGCCGAGCTGCGCGGACAAGCCCAGGCGCGACGCGCGGCCGAAATCGCGGCGGCCGGCGCTCACAGCCTGCTGATGGTCGGACCACCGGGAGCCGGCAAATCCATGCTGGCAGCGCGCCTGCCCGGCATCCTGCCGCCGATGACGGAGGACGAGGCGCTGCAAAGCGCTGCCGTGCAATCGATCGCCGGCGGCTTCTCGGTTCAGCGCTGGCGTCAGCGCCCCTTCCGTGCGCCGCACCACACGGCCTCGGCGGTCGCGCTGGTCGGCGGCAGCGGCCTGCCACGTCCGGGCGAGATCTCGCTCGCCCATCAGGGCGTGCTGTTCCTCGATGAGCTGCCCGAATTCGACCGTAAGGTGCTGGAGGTGTTGCGTGAACCGCTGGAGTCCGGTCGTGTCACGATCTCGCGGGCAGCGCGCCAGACTGATTTTCCGTGCCGCTTTCAGCTGGTCGCCGCGATGAATCCCTGCCCGTGCGGCTATCTGGGCCATCCGAAGCGCGCGTGCCGCTGCTCGCCGGATGCGGTGGCAAGGTATCAGGCCCGCATCTCCGGCCCGCTGCTGGACCGTATCGACATGCAACTCACGATGCCCGCACTCGACGCCGATGCGCTGGCGAGCACGACGGCCGGCGAAGCGTCGGCCGCCATCGCCGCGCGCGTGGCGGGTGCACATACTTTGCAACTCGCACGTCAGGGCAAGCCGAATGCGTTGTTGTCAGTCGCGGAAATCGATGCGCACTGCCGGCCGGATGCCGCCGCGGGCGCGCTGCTGCGCGCCGCGATCGAGCGGCTGGCCTGGTCGGCACGCGCCTATCATCGCGTGCTGAAACTGGCCCGCACGATTGCCGATCTGGCGCATTGCGCCGACATCAGCAGCGAACACGCAGCGGAAGCGATCCAGTATCGGCGCGCACTGGCGGTGCCGGCCGCACACTGAAGCGCGAACCCGGTCGCGCTCACAGGGCTTTTTCGCTTCCCGCCAGCGGCGCCTGTTAACATCGGCGCATGTTTTCCACCATTCCGACCAAGGCCCTGCGCAGCGCGGCGGCCACCCTGCTGTGCGTGACGCTCGCTGGCTGCTCCCCCGACCTGAACTGGCGGGAAGTCCATGGCAGTGACGGCGCGTTTACCGTCCTGCTGCCCGCCAAGCCCGCAACCCATACCCGCGAGGTCGACCTGAACGGACTGAAGGTCGACATGAACATGACCGGCGCCGCCGTTGGTGAGCTCAGCTTCGCGGTGGCCAGCGCCCGCCTGCCCGACGCCGCGCAGCGCGCAGCGGCACTGGCGGCGATGCAGGCAGCGATGCTGCGCAACATCGGCGCCGCGAATCACAGCGAAAAGCCGGTGACGCTGAAAGGGGGAGCACAGGCGATCGAAGTGGTGGCCAGCGGGAAGTCCGCTCGTGGCGGCAAGTCACTGCAGATGCATGCGCGCTTTGCCGAACGCGGCGACCGTGTCTACCAGGCCGTGGCGGTCGGGCCGCAGGAACAACTGTCTTCCGAGGCGGCCGACACCTTCCTCGCGTCGCTGTCGTTACGCTGAGATGAACGGCAGTGGAGATTACCTGCAGGGCCGGATGGCAACGCGCGTGGTGTTGCTGTTCGCCGCCGCCTACTTCCTGTCCTACGCACTGCGCGCGATCAATGCGGTCATTGCGCCGGCGCTGTCTGCCGATCTCCATCTCAGTAACGCCGACCTCGGCCTGCTGTCGTCGGCGTACTTTGTCGGCTTTGGCAGTATGCAACTCCCGATCGGCATCTGGCTGGACCGTTACGGCTCACGCCGGACCGAGTCGGCGCTGCTGCTGTTTGGCGCGCTGGGCGCCGCCATCTTCGCGTCGAGTACCTCACTGACCGGGTTATGGGTCGGGCGCGCACTGATCGGCGTCGGCGTGTCGTCCTGCCTGATGGCAGCGCTGAAGGCTTACCGCGTCTGGTATGCGCCGGAACAGCAGAGCCAGCTGGCCAGCTGGATGCTGGTGTTTGGCACACTGGGCGCCCTCGCTTCGACTGTCCCGGTGGCGCTGCTGCTGCCGCTGGTCGGCTGGCGGACTGTTTTCTGGGGCATGGCGGTCGCCTTGCTGCTGGCATCCCTGCTGCTGTACGCGCGGCTGCGCCCGGCCGAACAGTCGATGGCGCATCATTCACCAGCTGCCGGGGCAGACCCGGGGCCGGGCTATCTGCTGATCTTCCGCGACCGCTACTTCCGGCGGATGGCATTACTGGGCGGGGTACATCAGGGCGGATTCATGGCGATGCAATCGCTGTGGGCAGGTCCGTGGATGGTCACCGTGCTCGGCATGTCAGTCGAGCGGACCTCGCAGGTGCTGTTCATCTTCAATTTCTGCCTGATGCTGTCGTATCTGGGCTTGTCATGGTGGGCACCACGGCATGTCTCCTACGGCCAGCGGCGCGGCCTGCCGGTGATGCGCGTGGTCACGATCGGTCTCGCGCTGTCGATCGCCATACAGTCGCTGATCGTGCTGCTGCCGTATGGCTGGAGCTGGGTGCTGTGGGTCGCGTTCGGCATCGTGATCACGGTAACCACGCTCGCGCAGACCCATGTGAGCCTGGCGTTCCCGCCGGCGCTGGCCGGCCGCGCCAACAGCGCATTCAACCTGATGCTCTTCATCGGCGCATTTTCAGTGCAATGGGGCATCGGGCTGATGGTCGACCTGTTTGCGGCGCATGGCTGGTCGACCGCTGACGCCATGCGGATGGCGGTCGGCTGTTATTTGCTGCTTCAGGTCTACGCACTGGCGATGTTCATCGGAAATCGCAGCAGGAATGCGCCGCAACTCACCTCCCAGGCCACCTGAAAGCCCGCCGACGGGCATCATTCACCGTACTATGTTTAATCGATCAACCCGTATTCGATGAGGTAAACCATGCTGATTACTTTCAAGTCCAAGGCGGCGGCCGAGGTGCTGATGTACGCGACGCATGCAAAACCTATCCTTGACCTGCTCGGCAAAGAGACCGCGCGCGGTGTGATCACTGCCGAGGAAAGCGCCGAAGCGATCCGGCAGATCGAAGCTGAAATCACGCGCCGCAAGCAGGCCGACGCGATGCAGGAAGCAGCCGTGCGTGACCAGACCGACGACAGCGAGGCCGATGCCGCGCGCGCCGATCATGTCAGTTTCGCGACCCGCGCGTTTCCTTTGCTGGAGATGCTGCGCGCTGCGCATCGCGACCGCGAATTCGTGATGTGGGGCGTCTGAGCGGCGACGATACCGGATGAAATTGCAAGTGGATTCGCTGGCCTTCGCGCTGGCGGGAGCGGCCCGCGCACTGGCGGCCGTGGAAGCGGGAAAGGCCTTGCCGCGCGCACTGTCCGAGGTGTTCGCGGCGCGTACGACAAGTGCTGCCACGCGCGGCGCTGTTCAGGATCTGGCTTATCGCAGCATGCGCCGCTGGGGCCTGGCGCAAGCGCTGCTGCGCGAGCTCGCCGAGCGGCCTCCGACGCAGCCGCGGTTGCGTGCATTACTGGGCTGTGCGCTGGCACTGTTGTCGGAAGAGACTCCGGCGTACGCACCGCACACGCTGGTCAGTCAGGCCGTCGATGCCTGCGCGTCCGACCATGAACTGCAGCGCGCCAAAGGAATGGCCAATGCCGTCCTCAGGCGCTTCCTGCGCGAACGCGACAGCTTGCTGAACAAGGTGAGGCGGCAGGACGAGGCACGCTGGAACTATCCGGCATGGTGGATAGACAAGGCGCGCAGCGCTTGGCCGCAGCAGTGGCAGCAGATACTCGCTGCCGGCGACCAGGCGCCGCCGCTGACACTGCGCGTAAATCGCCGCAAGACCAGCCTCACGGATTACTTGTCGATGCTCGCCGCGCAGGGCATCGTGGCAACGCCGCTCGAGGCATCCGCGCTGAAGCTTGTGCGCGCGTTGCCGGTCTCGCAAATTCCCGGGTTTGCCGACGGCCTGGCCTCGGTGCAGGACGGCGCCGCGCAACTGGCAGCGCCACTTCTGGATCTGCACGACGGCATGCGCGTGCTGGACGCCTGCGCCGCGCCCGGCGGCAAAACCGGTCACCTGCTCGAACTTGCCGATATCAACCTGCTTGCACTCGACCAGGATGGCGAACGGCTGGTGCGTGTGCGCGAGAACCTGCAGCGGCTGTCATTGCAGGCTGAGCTCAGGCAGGGAGATGCGAGTGAGCGCGACTGGTGGGATGGCCAGCCATTTGACCGCATCCTTGCCGATGTGCCATGCACTGCGTCCGGGATCGTTCGTCGCCATCCCGACATCCGCTGGTTGCGCAGGCCGGACGATTCGGCGCAGCTGGCCGCGCTGTCGGCGCACATTCTCGACAACCTGTGGGGCATGCTGAAGCCGGGCGGGAAGCTGCTGCTGGCGACCTGCTCGCTGTGGCCGGAAGAATCGGCGCTGCAGGCGCAGTCATTGATCGAAAGACAAGGTGCCATCGCGCTGCCGTCACCCGGCCAGCTGCTGCCGACGTCGACGGAGCAGAGCGACCACGACGGGCTTTTCTACGCGCTACTCCAGAAGCCGGTGGTTTGATACTATCGCGTCAAATCTTTCCCGGGGGTAGCACCCCCGCTCTCCCGCGTGATCCGTCGATTCCTGCTTGGCTTATCGCTGACTCTGCTGCTGGCGTGTGCGCCTGTGCTCGCGCAGGCGGCCGAAGGCATCGAGTTCAATAGCGCGTCGCTGGAGGCGACCGATGAGGGCTACAAGCTGTCATCGAATTTTTCTGTCGAGCTGACCCGGTCGCTCGAGGATGCGCTGATGCGCGGCGTGCCGCTGTATTTCGTGCTGCAAGTCGAGGTGTCGCGGCCGCGCTGGTACTGGTTCGATGAGGTCGCCATCAAGGCTGCGCGCAAGATCCGGTTGTCCTACAACGTGCTGACCCAGCAATACCGCGCGTCGGTCGATGGCAGCCTGCATCGCAACTTCTCCCGGCTCGACGAGATGCTGGCCCTGCTGCGCCGGCCGGGTCGCTGGGTAGTTGCTGAAGCCGGTGCGCTGCAGAAAGATGGCAGCTATACGGTGGCCGTTCAGCTGTCACTGGATGTCTCGGCGCTGCCCAAACCGATTCAGGTCAGCGCGCTCGGCAACGGCGACTGGCGCATGTCGTCCGGCTGGTCGCGCTTTACCTACGAAGGCCGATGAACCGCGCGCTCCGCTACCGGATGCTCGGCTCGACCGTGACGGTCGTGCTGCTGCTGTTTGCACTGGCGGCAGCAAGCGGGAACACACGCCTTTTCGACGAGTACTACTCGTGGATCCTGGGCGTCAATATCACGGTCGGCGTCGGACTGTTCGTGCTGGTCTCCCTGCTGCTGGGCAGGCTCTACAGCCGCTACCGCCGGGGTCGCTTCGGATCGCGGCTGATGGCGCGCCTGGTGCTGATGTTCACGCTCATGGGCATCCTGCCCGGCATCGTGATCTACACGGTGTCAGTCCAGTTCATGTCGCGCTCGATCGAATCATGGTTCAACGTGAAGGTCGAGACGGCGCTGGAGTCCGGCCTGAACCTCGGCCGCACGGCGCTGGAATCATCCCTGAAGGAATTGCGGATGAAAGCGCGCAGGATCGCCGGCGAGCTGTCGGAGATGTCGGACCCGATCATTGCCTCACAGCTCACGCGGATCATCGGTCACAACCAGTTGCAGGACGCGATGGTCGTGGCCGCCGACGGCACAGTGATTGCCAGCACCCACAATCGACTGTCGACCCTGCTGCCCGACCTGCCGACACCCAACATGCTAGCGCGCGCACGCACGCTTCAGGGCTACGGCACGATCGAAGACACGCCGGGCAACAGTCCGGCGAAAGTCCAGCCGGATGATTTGCGACTGCGCGTGATCGTTGCGATCACGGGTGACGGGTCGCTACAGAGCCTGAACGGACAGGCGCGCTACCTGCAGGTCCTGCAACCCGTGCCCGAGCAGCTCGCCGCGAATGCTGAAGCGCTGCGCATTGCGTATGGCGAGTATCAGGAGCGCTCGCTGGCGCGCTCGGGATTGCGCAAGTTCTACCTCGTCACGCTGACACTAGTGCTGCTGCTGGCGATTTTCGCCGCCATGGTCAGCGCGTTTCTGCTGGCAACCGATCTGGCGCAGCCGCTGCTGCTGCTGGCCGAAGGCACGAAGGCGGTCGCCGAAGGCAACCTGTCGCCAAGGCCAATCGTTGCCACCAATGACGAGCTCGGCACCCTGACGCAGTCATTCAACGCAATGACGATGCAGCTGGCCGATGCACGTGAGGCAGTGGAAAAAAACCGGCGTGCGCTGGAAGATGCCAAGGCCTACCTGGAATCGGTGCTGGCGAACATGTCGGCTGGCGTGATGGTGCTGGACGACCAGTGGCGACTGGTGACCTTCAATGCGTCCGCCGGCCGGATTTTGCACACCGATCTCATGCCTTACCTTGGCCATCCGCTCGCCGCGATCGACGTGCTTGCGCCTTTCAGCGAGTCAATGACGCATGCGTTCAGCGGGCAAAGCGCGCGATCGGCCGGCGGTGAAGCCGCTGCAGACGCGACGCACTGGCAGCAGCAGATCGAGATACCCCACCGAATGATCGGCCAGGAAATCGATGGCGAGACCACGCTGCTTGCGCGCGGATCGCGCTTGCCGGTGGGGGCGGGTACTGGATTTGTCGTTGTGTTCGACGATATCTCAGAGGTGATTTCAGGACAGCGTTCGATAGCGTGGGCTGAGGTAGCGCGCCGCCTGGCGCACGAGATAAAAAATCCCCTGACCCCGATCCAGCTGTCAGCCGAACGTCTTCAAATGAAGCTGCAGCCAAAGTTGTCGGGCGGTGATGCCGAGCTGCTCGCCCGGGGAACCAACACCATCGTGAATCAGGTCGTTGCAATGCAGCAAATGGTCGACAATTTCCGCGATTACGCACGGACGCCGCCGGCCACGCTGCAGCCTCTGGACCTGAATGGCTTGATCGTCGAAATACTCGAACTGTATTCGAGCAGTGAACATTCGAACGTCTTTCGCACCAATCTCCAGCCGAACTTGCCCCTCGTGCTTGGCGATGCAACTCAAATGCGACAAGTGGTACACAACCTATTGCAAAATGCACAAGATGCGGTCGTGGAAGTTGCCGAAGGACAAAATTCTCCGGAAGTCATTATTGGCACCGAAGCTGTCCACTATCAGGATGCCGATGGACACGATCAGACTGCTGTACGCATGACGGTGTCGGACAACGGATCCGGCTTCAATCCCAAAGTCATTGCCCGGGCTTTCGAGCCCTACGTGACCTCCAAACCAAAAGGTACGGGCCTGGGGCTGGCAGTCGTGAAAAAGATCATCGAAGAGCACGGCGGGCGCATCGAACTGCAGAACCGCAAGGACGGCGCGGGGGCTAAGGTACTGATTTTATTGCTGAAGCTCGCGAGTTGATTACATTGACATGTGTAATTGCAAAAATTACAATTCCGGCTACTTACAGCCGTTGCACTGAGCTCAAGAGGCGCATCCATGGCAAACATTCTGGTCGTTGACGATGAAATGGGAATCCGGGAGCTGCTGTCCGAAATCCTTGGCGACGAAGGACATGTAGTCACAACCGCTGAAGACGCGAACTCCGCGCGCGAACTGCGGCTGTCCAGTTCGCCGGATCTCGTATTGCTGGATATCTGGATGCCCGATACCGACGGCGTCACTTTGCTGAAGGAATGGCAGCGCGACGGCCTGCTGACGATGCCGGTCATCATGATGTCAGGACATGCGACCATTGATACGGCGGTCGAGGCAACCCGGATCGGCGCCATGAACTTCCTCGAAAAGCCGATCTCCCTGCAAAAGCTGCTGCGCATGGTTCAGCAAGGCCTGACGCGCGGCCACGATAATGCCCGTGGCACGCTGCTACAGCAGCCGCACCGGCCGCTGGTGAATCAGGAAAAAGTGACGCTGATGCCGCAGCTGCAACCGGTGAACGGCTACAACGGATATAACGGATACAACGGATCGCTCGCATCGCCGCACCACAGCGCGTCTGATACCGAGTTCCGCGTATCCTTCGAACTACCGCTGCGCGAAGCGCGCGATGCATTCGAGCGCGCGTACTTCGAACACCATCTGGTGCGTGAGGGCGGCAGCATGACGCGCGTTGCCGAACGCACCGGGCTCGAACGTACCCATCTTTACCGCAAGCTGAAGCAACTCGGCGTCGATACCAGCAAAGGTCACGCGAAGAAGGCCGGATGACCCTTGTCACACTGGTTTGCGGCGGCGATGCATCCCTCCGTGAAGAAAAGATTGCCTCGCTGCTGGCGCCGGGCCGTCGAAACGCCGTGATCATCGAAGGACTGGCTGGCACGGGAACACTGGACAGCAGCCAGACACCGTCCCCAGACCTGACGGTCGTCCGCATTGCCCCCGGATGCCCATGCTGCACCGGCAAACTCACGATGCGCGTCACCCTGAACCGAGTGCTGCGCGAACATCCTGATCAACTCTTTCTCAGCTTGGCGAACAACGAACACTTGGCGAGTGTGATAAATTTGTTGCAGGAGGATCAGTACCGCAGGCGCTTGGAAATCAGTCAGCCTGTTGATTGTTCAATTCCCGGCACAGGTTTTGCGAACACCGGCTATTGAATTTTCGTGCAATAGCGCCATTTGCAGACGCTAGGAAAGAGGAGCGACCGCTCCGGCGATCCAAGCTCACCCGAAGGAGCCAGCATGAATCTGATCTACAACAGCGAGCATTACAGCGTGGTTGAGTTCGGCGCTGAGGCCGGCCTCGAAGCCATGCAGTTCGGCGGTTACGAAATTCTGGACAAGCCGGCGAAACGGGAAATTTTCATCGCCGGCCCCTTGGCCGAAGCATTTCGCCAGCATGTGCGTGAACTGATCGCGACCGAACCGACGATGGAGGAAATCGATGAATTCCTCGGCGGTTATCAATCATTGATGGCACAGCCGCTCATTCTGCATTAAGCGGCGGTATGGCCGCGGCTGCAGCAACGGTCATCATCATCTGTTTTCGCAGTGCCCGCGCGCGGGCACTGTTCGTTTTTAAAACGCGTCCGTCATGCGTGCCAATTCCCGCCCCGTTACAAGCAACCAGCCCGGCCCGCATGAAAAGCTGGACGTGATCGTCCGCAAGCATGCGCAATCCACTTTCCTGAAGCCCCTGTCCGCGGCAAGTCGGACCGCGTTTGATTCGGCGATGGAGGCATGGCGGCGCGCCGGCGGGTCACTGATTCTCGATGCGGGCTGTGGCGTCGGCCTGTCGACCCGACGACTGGCGGCGCTCCATCCGGACAGCTTCGTGATCGGCGTCGATCAGTCCGCCGACCGTTTGCAGCGCGACGTTCGCTGGCCCGGTACGCCACCGGAAAATTTCGTGACCGTACGTGCCGACCTCATCGATTTCTGGCGGCTGATGCTGGCCGAATGCGTACACCCGGCGCAGCACTACTTGCTCTATCCGAATCCGTGGCCAAAGAAAGATCAGCTCGGACGCCGCTGGCACGGTCATCCGGTGTTCCCGACCGTGATCGCACTCGGCGGCCAGATCGAATGCCGCAGTAACTGGCTAACCTACATCGAGGAATTCGCATTGGCACTCACGCAGTTGTCCGGCGTGGCTTGTGCCCCAGCACGCTTCAATGCCGATCGGTCAGTGCCGCTGACGCCATTCGAAGAAAAATATCTCGCATCCGGCCACACGCTGTGGCGCTGCCACGCCAACTTGCCGACACCGGTTCGGGCGACTTGAACACTGGTTGTTGTGCTACCGTTCCCGTAATTCCCATTTCTACACGACGAGGCTCCCGCCATGTGCCAGCTGCTTGGCATGAACTGCAATGTACCGACTGATATCGTTTTCAGTTTCACCGGCTTCGCCCATCGTGGTGGGCGTACCGATGAACACAGGGATGGCTGGGGCATTGCTTTCTTCGAAGGGGCAGGCGTACGCCTGTTCGTCGACCACCAGTCTGCCGTGGCATCGCCCGTCGCCGAGCTGATCAAAAGCTATCCGATCAAGTCAAAAAACGTCATCGCGCACATACGCAAGGCAACGCAGGGGCAGGTTGCGCTGGAAAACTGCCATCCGTTCGTGCGTGAGTTGTGGGGACGTTACTGGGTGTTTGCGCACAATGGCGACCTGAAGCAGTTCGCACCGACGCTCGACGGCGCATTCCGTCCGGTCGGCAACACCGACAGCGAGCGCGCCTTCTGCTACCTGTTGCAGCAGTTGCGACGGCGCTTCGGTGACACGCCGCCGCCTCATCAATCGTCGCTGAAGGTCGCGATTGAAGAACTGACCCGCGAGATCGCATCGCATGGCGTGTTCAACATGATGCTGTCCGACGGCTCGTCACTGTTCGCGCACTGCTCGACGCGGCTGCACTACATCGTGCGCCAATACCCGTTCACGCAGGCGAAGCTGTCGGACGAAGATCTGTCGGTCGACTTTTCCGAGGTCACCACGCCGAATGATCGTGTCGCCCTGATCGTCACCGAACCGCTAACAACCAACGAGACCTGGCAGCCATTCGGTGCTGGCGAGCTGAAACTGTTCGTCGACGGCGCGCCCGTCGACGATGCCTGATCAGAGGTTGGGCGCGAGCCAGCGCTGAAGCTGCTCGACCGACTCGCTGCGGCGAGCCGCCATGTCCTGCAGCTGGTCGTCGCCGATCTTGCCGACCGTGAAGTACTTCGACTCCGGATGTGCAAAGTAAAAACCTGACACCGACGCCCCCGGGAACATCGCATACGACTCGGTCAGGCTCATGCCAATGTCTTCTGCCTCGAGGATGCGGAATACATCGGCCTTGACCGTGTGCTCGGGGCAGGCCGGATAACCGGGCGCCGGACGGATGCCGCGATACTGCTCCGCGATCAGCTGCTCATTGCTCAAGTGCTCGTCGGCCGCATAGCCCCACAAATCCTTGCGGACGCGCTCGTGCAGATATTCGGCGAACGCCTCGGCCAGCCGGTCGGCCAGTGCCTTGAGCATGATCGACGAATAATCGTCACCAGCATCCTCGAAGCGCTTCTCGTGTTTCTCGATGCCGATACCGGCAGTAACCGCAAACATGCCGACGTAGTCCGTGATGCCGGAAGCCTTGGGCGCGATGAAATCTGCCAGGCATTGATTCGGCCGTGCGACGCCATCGATCACGGGCTTCTCGGTCTGCTGGCGCAGTCCGTGATACGTGAACGCGACTTCGCTGCGGCTCTCATCGGTATAAATCTCGATATCGTCATCGTTCACGCTATTGGCCGGCAGGAGTGCCATCACGCCGTTCGCCGTCAGCCAGCGTCCCTCAATAATCTTCTTCAGCAGTGCCTGGCCTTCGCGATACACATTGCTTGCCGACTCTCCGACGACCGGATCGGTCAGGATCGCGGGGAAGGGGCCGGCCAGGTCCCAGGTCTGGAAGAACGGACCCCAGTCGATATAGTTGGCCAGCAGCCCCAGATCCACATTGCGGAAGTGGCGACGACCGATGAACTTGGGTTTCACCGGCGCGCAATGTCCATCAAATGTCAGGTGCATCTTGTTGCGACGGGCATCGGCCAGCGTCAGCATCGGCAGCGCCTTCTTGCCTGCATGCTGGGTGCGGATGCGATCGTAATCGAGCGCGATCTCGGCGATGTAACGCTCGCGCGCCTCCTCAGTCAGCAGGGATTGTTGGACCGACTCCGAGCGCGCCGCATCCGGCAGATAGACCACCGGGCCTTCGTAATTCGGCGCAATCTTGACGGCGGTGTGCGCGCGGCTGGTTGTTGCGCCGCCGATCAGGAGCGGCATCTTGCGCTCGCGGAACCACGGGTCGCGCTGCATCTCCTTCGCGACATGCGCCATTTCCTCCAGCGACGGCGTAATTAGGCCGGACAAACCGATGATGTCCGCATTCTCTTCCCTGGCCTTCGCGAGGATCTCCGTGCACGGG
>JACCDS010863014.1_pt1 | contig 13640 bp, 10 predicted proteins | sample 7446441 | NCBI WGS metagenome assembly JACCDS01 (sample SAMN15323445, study PRJNA562643) | freshwater metagenome | isolation source: river surface water | place: USA:Blue River Watershed | collected 2017-08-17 | reverse complement strand
GGTTCATCTTGCGCAGGTCGGCCAGGTGGGCCTTCAGCGGCGCGAGCAGGTAGGTGTACTCGCCACGCAGGTAGAGGAAGCCCTTCGTGGCCCCGATGCAGTAGCCGGCAATCGTCATGCCCTCGAAGACGTGGCCCGCAAAGGACTGCAGCAGCACGCGGTCCTTGAAGGTGCCGGGCTCGCCCTCGTCGGCGTTGCAGACCACGTAGCGGGTGGCGGTCTGGCCGGCGGCGGGCTCGTTCAACGGGGCGCTGCGGGCGGCCTCCCACTTCACGGCGGTGGTGAAGCCCGCGCCGCCACGGCCACGCAGGTTGGACAGCTTCATCTCGTGCAGCATGCCGTTGCGCCCCCGTGCGACGGCCGCACGCAAGGCGTCACCGGGGCCCCACGAGGCGCTGAGCAGCAGGTCGGCGCGGCGGATGTTGTCTTCCACCTTGAAATAGAAGCTCGGCCAGTCGTCCAGCGGCACCTGCTGGCGGATGAGGTCGCAGATCTCGTCGATGCGGCGCGGTGTCACGCGGGTGATGGCGCGCTCGTTGACCAGCATCGCCGGCCCCTGGTCGCACAGGCCGGTGCAGGAGGTCCGGCCCACCGACACGAGGCCGTCGCTCGAAACCTCGCCCAGCTTCAACTTCAGGCGCTGGAGCATGTGCTCGACCAGCGCTTGCGAGCCGAGCATGCGATCGGTGATGTTGTCGGAGAACAGGACGCGGTAACGCCCCATCGGACGGTCGTGGAAGAAGCTGTAGAAGGCCGTCACGGCCTGCACCTGTCCGATCGGAAGGCTCAGTGACGCGGCCACCTGGCCCAGGAGGGCTGGCGACAACCAATCCTCGACGTCCTGCAACTCACGCAGGATTTGAACGAGCCGGGTCGGATCGTGGCGGTGGTTGCGGAGCACGACGTCCAGGGTCCGGGTCTGCGTTTCGGAAAGATCGATCAAGGTCGCCTCCTTCTGCGGTGGGTGCCGACGGTCGAACTGTCGGCAAGCTATCGGCAGGTGTGCACCGGCAGGCTGACCCAGGTCATGAGGGCCGAATCCAGGGGCTTTTCCTGCGGGTGATGACCCCGGATGACTTGAGCTTCATCAATCTGAAATAAAAGCATTTCCCGCCGCTGCTTAAGCATATGGAGGGCGGGTCTCGGGGGGATGATCCGACCGGCTCCGAGGTACGTGGGGCTGTTTCATTCCCCTCTGCCACAGAGATCCGTCATGCGCCAGAACCTGCCAGTGACTCAGCGCGAGCACCGTCTGTCTGCCGAGACCACCCTGGTCTCCATCACCGACCTGAAAGGTCGGATCGTCTACGCCAACGCAGCCTTTGCCGAGGCCAGCGGTTATGCCCGTGAGGAATTGATGGGACAGCCGCACAACCTCGTGCGGCATCCGGATGTGCCCGCCGAAGCGTTCCGCGACCTCTGGGCCACGCTGGAGAAGGGCCACCCATGGCAGTTGGTGGTGAAAAACCGTCGCAAGAATGGCGACCACTACTGGGTGTTGGCGCATGCCATTCCGGTTCGTGCGGATGGGGCGGTGGTCGGATACATGTCGGTGCGAACCGTGCCGACCGCCGATCAGGTGCGTGAAGCCGAAGCACTCTATGTGCGGCTGCATGCCGACGGACCAGACGGCCGGGGCCGGATCGCCTTGAAGGACGGTGCAGTGGTGCGGCGCGACCTGTGGGGTCGGGGGCTGGCTGGCGGCCGCGCGGCCGTGGGGTCGGTGGGTTGGAGCGGTCTGGCCTGTGGCATCGCGGCTGGCGCGATCGCCGGTGTTTCCGCCTGGCTGCCTTTGCAGTGGGCGGTGCCGGTGTCGGTGGTGGCTGCGAGTGCGGGACTGTCCCTCGTGCGCCGCATCGAGGCCGCGCCCTTGCGGCGTGTGCTGAAGGATGCCCAGCAGATGGCGGCCGGCGACCTGATGCTGGCCGTTCGTGGGCGGCATGGGGAAGGCTTGGCCGGCGAGCTGGAGCAGACGTTGATGCAACTGGGGGTCTGTCTGCGCTCGGTGCTGGATGACGTGCGGGTCGAAGCCTTGAGCGTGCGCGGTGCGGTGGACGAGATCGCTGCCGGCAACCAGGAACTGGCCAGCCGCACCGAAAGTCAGGCGTCCAGCCTGGAGCAGACCGCTGCGGCGGCGGAACAGATTCATGGGACGGTGCAGCAGAGCACCGCCTCGGCCCAGGAAGGGGCGCGGCTGGCGGCCCAGGCCGCCACGGCCGCTCAGCGCAGCCACCAAAGCGTGCTGGGGGTGGTCCAGGCCATGGAAGCCATCAACGATTCCTCGCGCCGGATCGGTGAGATCCTGGGGGTGATCGAGGGCGTGGCGTTTCAGACCAACATCCTCGCCCTCAATGCCGCGGTCGAGGCCGCCCGCGCCGGAGAGCAGGGGCGGGGGTTTGCCGTCGTGGCCGGTGAAGTGCGCGCATTGGCCCACCGCACGACCGACGCGGCCCGCGAGATCAAGTCCCTCATCACCGAGTCCGGAGAGCGGGTGGCGGCAGGGCGCACCCAGACGGCCGAGGCCCGCGACCGCATGCACGACGCGTTGGAGGTGGTGCACGAGGTCAGTCGCCTGCTCGACGAGATTGGTACGGCATCGTCCGAGCAGCAGATCGGCGTGGGTCAGGTCAACGAGGCTGTGGCCAGCCTGGACTCGATCACTCAGCAGAACGCCACGATGGTCGAGGAACTGTCGGCGTCTGCCCATTCCCTGGTGCAGCAGGTGCAGGAGGTGCAGTACACGATGAGCGTGCTGCGCCTGCAGGTGGGCGACAAGTCTCCCGCCCAGACCGATGCGGTGGCTTTGCGGCGGGATCAGGAGGCCCGGGCCGCTGCTGCAGCCAGCCGGCCCTTCCGGCTGCAGGATGCGGTCGCGGCGCACGTCAACTGGAAGACCCGGTTGCGCAATGCGGCCCTGCGCGGCACGGTGATGGATGCCGAACAGATCGCCCGCGACGACTGCTGTCCTCTGGGACGGTGGTTGCATGGCGGCGGACGTGGCCAGTGGGGGCACCGTCCGCAGTTCAGCGCACTGGTGGATCGCCATGCGGAGTTCCACCGCGAAGCCTCCTCGGTGGCGAGATTGGTCAACGCCCAGCGGCAGTCCGAGGCGCTGTCGCAGCTCGGGGCCGGCACCCCGTTTTCGAGAGCGACCCAAGCCACGTTGCTGGCCATTCGCACCCTGCAGAACGACATCGACAACGATGCCCAAGGGCAGGCCAGCGCGGCCGTCTCGGCCGAAGCCGCCGAGCTGTCGCGTGTGGTCATCGCCCGGGCCCAGACCCCGGCGGTGCGCCGGACTTCGGAGTCCACACCCGAACCGGCGCTGTCGCAGGGGGCCGACGACGGCTGGGACACCTTCTGAGCGCCGGGCCGGGTGGGCCGGCGCTCAGCCGGGCAGGGACAGGGCCAGGGCGATCGGCATGAACACCACCGCCGCCACGTTGCCGATCAGCACCATCGAGGCGACCTTGTCCGGCTCCTGGTGGTAGCGCTCGGCGAACATGTAGTTCAGCACCGCCGGAGGCAGGGCCCCGAACACCAGCAGCAGCGCCCGCTCGCGCTCGGGCAGATCCAGCACAAGCATCACCAGCCACGCCAGCGCCATGCCGGCCACTGGCCGCAACACCGCCCCGAACAGGCCGAAGCCCACCGCCTCGATGCGCGAATTGGCCAGTCGCAGTCCCAGGGCAAACAGCATCAGCGGGATGGCGATGTCCCCCACCATCTTGATGGCCAGCATCAGCGGCGGCCACACCTGGAAGCCCGACAGGCTCACCGCCAGTCCGGCGAAGGCGGCCAGGACCGAGGGCGTGCGCCACACCGTCGACAGCCTGGCGTGGTGGTCCATCAGCCACACGCCAAACGAGAAGTGCAGCGTGTTCGACACCGCGAACATCACCACCGCCGGGGCCAGGGCGTCCGGACCGAACGCCAGCACCGCCAGCGGCAGGCCCAGGTTGCCGCAGTTGTTGAACATCATCGGCGGCACCAGGGTCTTGGGGCCCACGCCGCTGAGTCGGGCGGCCAGCCAGCCGATGGCGCCACTGCCGGCGATCAGGGCCAGCGCGGCGAGGGCCAGCGGCACGTAGGCGGCCAGGTTCACTTCCTTGCCTGCCAGCGCCGCGAAGATCAGCGCCGGGGTGAACACGTCCATGTTCAGCTGGTTGGCCTGCGACAGGTCCGGTCGGCGTCGACGGCCCACGACATATCCCAGGCCGGTGATCGCGAACAGCGGGAACAGGATGGAGACGATGCGCAGCAGCATGATGGCCCGCACCATAACCGCTCGCGTGCGTGAATGTGGGTGGCCGGGTCTTGTCCGGACGGAAAATCGCGGCTGTTGCCTCTTCTCCGATCACACTGCCCATGTCCCGTCCTGCCGCTTCCTGGACGCCACCTGCCCGCGACGGCGTCAGTGCTTCGCGCGTCACCGTGACGGCGGGTTCGGAAATCCGTCTGGCCGATTTCCTCGCCCGGCGACTGCCGGTCCTGTCGAGCGAAGGCTGGGCCGAACGGCTCGCGCGCGGGGAGGTGCTGTCTGCGCAGGGGGATCCGCTGCCGCCAGACACCCGCTGCCGATGCAACGAAACGCTCTGGTACTGGCGCAAGCTGGACACGCCCGAGCCGGAGGTGCCGTTCGCTCACGAGATCCTGCACCTTGACGAGCACTTGTTGGCCGTGGACAAGCCGCATTTCCTGTCCATGACACCCAAGGGCCGCTGGTTGCAGCAGACCCTGCTGGTGCGCCTCAAGCGCGAAACGGGGATCGACACGCTCGTGCCCATGCACCGCCTGGACCGCGAGACCGCCGGGGTCGTGTTGTTCTCCCGCCGCCCCCAGGACCGCCACGCTTACCAGGCGCTGTGGCGCGATCGGCAGGTGCACAAGGTCTACGAGGCGGTGGCGCCCTGGCGCGCGGGGCTGGTGTTTCCGATGGAGCGCCACACGCGACTGGAAGAACGCCCGGAGGCCTTCATGCAGATGCACGAGGTGCCGGGCGAGGCCAACGCACGCACCCGCATCGAGCTGATTGCGCGGTGGCCCTCGGCGTCGGGTGGGCCGGAGCGGGCGCACTACCGGCTTCACCCTGAAACCGGCCGCAAGCATCAGTTGCGCGTGCACATGAACGCGTTGGGTCTGCCCCTGCTGGGAGACCGCCTCTATCCCGTGCTGCAGCCCGATCTGGCCGAGGGGGAGCGGCCCGATTTTTCCAATCCCCTGCAGCTGCTGGCCCGCTCGGTGGCGTTCGTGGATCCGCTGAGTGGCGAGCCTCGGCGGTTCGAGAGCCGTCGGCGTCTGGGGGGTGTCCCGGCGGGTGTCGCCTGAACGAGGCGTGCGGTGGCGCGCACAATCGGCGGGATGTCTGCTGTTGAGGTGTCCCCGTCGTCGACTTCTGGAGTGGTTCCGGCCTGGCGGCGCATTTGCCCCGGGCTGGCGCATCTCGCGGGTTACGAGCGCGCCTGGTGGCGCCACGACCTGACGGCGGGACTGGTGCTGACGGCCTTGCTGGTGCCGGTGGGCATGGCCTATGCCCAGGCGGCCGGTCTGCCGGTGACCCACGGGCTCTACGCCACGCTGGCGGCTTTGCTGGCGTACGCCGTGTTCGGACCCAGCCGGGTGTTGGTGCAGGGGCCGGACTCTTCCCTGGCCGGCATGATCGCCTCCACGGTGCTGCCGTTGGCCGTGATCTCGGCCCTGCCGGCGCCTGAACTGGCGGCGGCCTTGTCGCTTCTGGTGGGGGGACTGTGCCTGCTGGCGGCCCGGCTTCGGCTGGGGTTTGTCACCGAGTTGCTTTCCAAGCCGATCCGTTACGGCTATCTGCATGGCATCGTGCTCACGGTGCTGGTGGGCCAGTTGCCCCGCCTGCTCGGTGTGCCGACGTCTGGCGAAGGGATGGGGGCGTCTCTGGTGGACCTGGTGGCGCGGCTGCTGCAGGGGCAGGGAAATCCCGTGACCGCCGCCATCGGCGTGGGCAGTCTGGCGGGCCTGATGCTGATGCGTCAGGTGGCCCCCCGGGCGCCAGGGGTGTTGGCGGTGGTGGTCGGGGCCACTGTGTGCAGTGCCCTGGGGGACTGGCAGGTTTCCCGGGGTGTGGCGGTGGTGGGCTCCCTGCCGCAAGGCTTGCCTGGATTGCACTGGCCCGAACTGCCTGCGGCGGTGTGGTGGGCGCTGCTGCCGGCGGCGGCGGCCATTGCCTTGGTGGCGTTGGCCGACACCAGCCTGCTGTCTCGCACCTACGCCGAACGCACGGGGCAGCGGGTCAAGGCGGACGAGGAGTTGCGTGCCTTGGGGGCGGTGAATGTGGCCACGGGGCTGTGGCAGGGCTTTCCGGTCAGTGCCAGTTCGTCGCGGACACCGGTGGCGGAGGCGGCAGGGGCCCGTTCCCAACTCACGGGTGTGGTGGGGGCGGTGTGCATTGCGTTGCTGCTGGTGTGGGCGCCCCGGCTGATCCATGACCTGCCGCTGGCTGCGCTCAGTGCCGTGGTGATGGCCGCCTGCCTGTCTCTGGCCGATCTGCCGGGCTGGTGGCGGCTGTACCGGCAGCGACGCAGCGAGTTCGGGGTGTCGCTTGTGGCCATGGGGGGCGTCGTGGGGCTGGGGGTGGTCCGCGGCATCTTCCTGGCCGTCGGCCTGGCGCTGGCGCTGTTCGTGTGGCGGGCGTGGCGTCCGCACGATGCCGTGCTGGGACGCGAAGACGGCCTCAAGGGCTATCACGACGTCGCCCGACACCCGCAGGCGAGGCAGGTGCCCGGCCTGGTGCTGTTCCGCTGGGACGCACCGCTGTTTTTCGCCAATGCCGAGATCTTCCGGGAACGGGTGCTGCAAGTGTTGGCCGAAGCCCCCGAACCGCCGCGCCGGATTGTGGTGCTGGCCGAGCCCATCACCGACATCGACCTGACTGCGGCCGACATGCTGGTGCTGCTGGACCGGCATCTGTCCGCCCAGGGGGTGCGCCTGTGTCTGGCGGAGCTCAAGGGGCCGGTCAAGGATCGCCTGCGCCGCTGTGGGGTGTATGAGCACTTCGGCGAGGCCCGCCTGTTCCCCACGGTGGGGCAGGCGGTGTCGGCCTATCTGAAAGACACCGGCGTGCCGTGGCGGGATTGGGAGGACGCCCCTGCGGCCCAGGAGGCTCCGTGGAATTGATGCTTCTCGGACTGGTGCTGGCCGTGATCGGGCTGGCGCTGTGGTGGCCACGCTCCGAGCGAGAGTTGGCGGAGCGTGACCGCGCGTTGGACGAGTGGCGGCGATGGCACGAGGAGCGTCCGTCGGCGGATCCGCCGGAGGGGGCCGAACCCTCGGACGTTCCCAGCCCTTCGGTCCGGCCGGGGGCCTCACCCCCGTCATAGCCCACCGGCCCCGTCACGTCTGTTTCACGATCTGTCGCAAACATGTCGGAACGTCAACGATTCCGAGGTTTGCCGTGTCTTTTCCAAGCCGATCCGCCGCCATGTCCCTGTCTGCTGTCGTGTGCGCGCTGCTGGCGGCCTGCGGGTCCGATGATTCGGACACCGCCTCGTCGCCGAGCTACGCGCCGATCGAGATCCACATCGCCCACATCAACGACCACCACTCGCAGCTGGAGCCCTTCACCGGCGTTGAGCTGACGCTGGACGGTCAGGCCACGCAGGTCGAACTCGGCGGTTTTGCCCGCCTGACCACGCTGTTCAAGCAGCAGACCGCCAGCCAGCGCAACCTGCTCAAGCTGCATGCGGGCGACGCGGTCACGGGCACGCTGTACTACACCTTCTTCAAGGGCGAGGCCGACGCCGCGATGATGAACACCGTGTGCTTCGACGCCTTCGAGCTGGGCAACCACGAGTTCGACGATGGCGATGCTCAGCTGGCCACCTTCCTGAGCCAGCTGAGCACGCCCACGTGCCAGACGCCGGTGCTGGCGGCCAATGTGGTGCCGGCGGCCGGCACCCCGCTGGTCGTGTCCGGCACATCGATGATCCGGCCCTACGTCATCAAGACGTACGACGGGGTGAAGGTCGGCATCGTCGGCATCGACATCGCCGGCAAGACCACGAACTCCTCGCGCCCGCTGTCGACCACGCAGTTCCTGGACGAGACGGCCACCGCCCAGAAATACATCGACGAACTCAAGGCCCAGGGCATCCGCCACATCGTGCTGATGACGCACCAGGGTTACGAGGCCGACCAGAAACTGGCGGCCGCCGTGACCGACGTGGACGTGATCATCGGCGGCGACTCGCACACGCTGCTGGGCGATTTCACCTCGATGGGCCTGAGCAGCTCCGGCGCCTACCCCACCGTGCTGAAGAACAAGGACGGCGACACCGTCTGCATCGGCCAGGCCTGGGAATACAGCAAGGTGCTGGGCCAGATGCACGTGAAGTTCAACGACCGTGGGGCGGTGGATACCTGCAGTGGCCAAGCCTCGCTGGTGATCGGCGACAGCTTCAAGCGCAAGGACAGCGCCGGCACCTACGCGGCCGTGGACGCGGCCACGCAGACTGCGCTCGTGAGCAAACTGGCCTCGGATGCCCGCGTCCAGGTCACGACGCCCGATGCCTCGGCCGCAGCGATCCTGGCCTCCTACACGGCCAAGGTCACGGCGGAGAAGGCCAAGACCATCGGCGCCGCCAGCGAGGCCTTGTGCCTGGTGCGGGTGCCCGGCGAGTCCACCAACCGCTCGGCCGGCACGGCCGGCTGCGAAAGCGCCAACACCCTGGCGCGAGGCAGCGATGCCGCTCAGGTGGTGGCCGAAGCCTTCCTGGCGGCCAGCAAGCGCGCCCACTTCGCCTTGCAGAACGCGGGCGGCGTGCGCATCCCGGTGCCGGCCGGCACGCTGAGCATGAACACGGCTTTCACGCTGCTGCCCTTCACCAACGTGCTGGTGGAGCTGGAGCTGACGGGGGCGCAGATGGTCGCGGCGCTGGAGGACGCGGTGTCCAACCACCTCGACAACGCGCAGTCGAACGGCTCGCACCCCTACGCCGCCGGCCTGCGCTGGGACCTGGACCTGAGCCAGGCCAAGGGCCGCCGCTTCAGCAACGTGCAGGTCAAGGACCGCAGCACCGGCGCGTGGTCGGCCATCGATCCCGCCAAGACCTACGTGCTGGTCACCAACGACTTCGCCGCCGCCGGCAAGGACGGCTACACCACGCTGGGCACGGTCTACAGCACCGGGGCCTACGTCAACACCTACCTGCTTTACACGCAGACCTTCGCGGACCACGTGATCGCCCGGGGCACGATCGCCCGCCCGGCTCGTGCGGACTATTCGCACCAGAAGGTGGTGACGGCGGCAGGCGCGACCCTGCCCTGACCGAGGTCAGCGAGGCGCTCGCGGGAGCGTCTCGCTGGATCGGTCGGGAACGGCGCGGATCAGGTGCGGGTCTGGGCCCGGCGGGCCTTCACGGCGGCGGCCAGCGACTCCAGCACCGGCACCGTCTGCGCCATGCTGATGCAGGCGTCCGTCACCGACACGCCGCGCTTGAGCGCCTGGCCTTCGACGATGTCCTGCCGGCCTTCTTCCAGGTGGCTCTCGATCATCACACCGGTGATGCGCGACTCGCCGCCGGCGATCTGGCGGGCGATGTCCGTGGCCACGTCGATCTGGCGGCGGTGCTGCTTGCTGCTGTTGGCGTGCGAGAGATCGATCATCACCTGCTCGCGCAGGCCGGTGTCACGCAGCACGGCGCAGGTGGCTTCGACGTCTTCCGCGCTGTAGTTGGGTTTCTTGCCGCCGCGCAGGATGACGTGGCAGTCCGGGTTGCCGCGCGTCTCGAAGATGGCGGCCTGGCCCATCTTGGTCATGCCCATGAAGGCGTGCGCGGCCTGCGCGGCCTGGATGGCGTCCACCGCCACCTTCACGCCGCCGTCGGTGCCGTTCTTGAAGCCCACCGGGCACGACAGGCCCGAAGCGAGCTGGCGGTGGCTCTGGCTTTCGGTGGTGCGCGCGCCGATGGCGCCCCAGCTCACCAGATCGGCGATGAACTGCGGGCTGAGCAGGTCGAGGAACTCGGTGCCCACGGGCAGGCCCAGGCCCACCACGTCAAGCAGCAGCTTGCGGGCCAGCTCCAGGCCCTCGTTGATGGCGAAGCTGCCGTCCAGGTGCGGGTCGTTGATGTAGCCCTTCCAGCCCACCGTCGTGCGCGGCTTTTCGAAGTACACGCGCATCACCACCAGCAGCTCGCCGGACAGGGCATCGGCCAGCGGCTTGAGCTGGCGGGCGTAGTCCATGGCCTGGTCGTGGTCGTGGATGGAGCACGGGCCGACGACGACGACCAGCCGGTCGTCCTGGCCATGCAGCACGCGCGAGATGGCGGCGCGGCTGGATTCGACCAGGGCCGTGGCGGCGTCGGGAATGGGCAGCCACTCCTGCAGCAGCGCGGGCGTGATCAGTGGCCGCACGCCCCCGATGCGCGTGTCGTCGATGCGGGTGGTGTCGTGGGTGGACAGCGGCGTGGCGGGGCGGACAGCGGAGTGGGGCATGGCGGTGGGAGGGTCGATGGGGCTCTTGGGCCGAAGGCAAGGATTGTGCAACCTTCGACCCTGGGGCCGGTCAGACCGTGCGGGTATAAGCCCTGTAGACCGTGTCCAGTTCCCAGCCCAGCGACTCGTACAGCGTTTGAGCGGGCCGGTTGGTGTGGGCCGTGGTCAGGTCCAGCCGGGCCTTGCCCTGCTGACGGGCCTCGTTTTCGGCCCGCAGCATCAAGGCGCGAGCGGCGCCCAGCCCGCGAGCCGACGGTGCGACGAACAGGTCGTAGAGCACGAAGATGGGCTGGGCCAGGATCGAACAGAAGCTGGGGTAGCACTGGCAAAAGCCGACGGCTTGGCGATTGGTCCCCTCGCCCGTTTCGGCGATGAGCACCATGGCTTCGCCGCGCTCCAGCCGCTCGGTCAGGAAGCGCTCGGCCAGCGCCAAGTCGGTGGGCTGTTCGTAGAACTGGCGGTAGGCGTCGAACAGCGGGGCGAGGGCGGGGACGTCCGACAGGTCGGCTTGGCGCACGTGGGCGTTGGGCAGGGGCGAGGTCATTCCGGGGCTCTGGTGGTGCGCTGGGTGGGGTGGTTCATGCGCCCGTCGCCATAGCTGCGCAGCACCTTGGAGATGACGACCTGATAGCCGTTGAGCCAACGCTCCTGGCTGGCCTTCGCCTGCACGTGCCGTGGATGGTGAATCAGCTCCTGCAGGCCCAGTTCGTCGGACCAGTAGTAGACGTTGCACAAACGTCCCGTTTCGGGATCGACCCAGGTTTCTTCGCCCAGGTAGCCGGTGGAGCGGCGGGCCGCTTCGGCAATCTCAGCGTCGAGGGCATGGAAGTCGGGATCGAACTGCTTCTTGTCGAAGATGAAGGTGGCGCTGTACATGGTGGCAGGCACGCTCGTGCGATGTGGATGGGGCCCGCGATTGTGAGGTCATCTAAGGGGGCACGATTCGACTGGCGAGAGGTCGTCCGCCGTTGCGGCGCGTCGTCGCCGAGCGCAGGAGCTGGCCGGCCTCATAGGCTCGCTCCGAACTCCCTCCACCCCTGCACCGAGCAGCCCTGACGCTCGTGGCTGCCGACCCCTCCGAAGACGATCCGGGGCGGGAGGGCTTCGGCGCCGGCCAGCGCGGCCCACCGCCGCGCGGAGTCGGGCCAGTCCGACGCGAAGGTGGACCCGGACTTGACCTCGAAGGCCTGCAGCCCTTGCGGGGTTTCGACCAGCCCGTCCACTTCGTGGCCCAGACGGTCTCGCCAGAAGTACAGGTCGTGGGGTTGGCCATTGTTGAAGCGGTGCTTGATCCACTCGGAGATCACCCAGGTCTCGAACAACGCACCCCGCGCCGGATGCGTGTCCAGCATGACCGTGTCCCGGATGCCCAGCAGCCAGGCCATGAGGCCTACGTCCAGGAAGTACAGCTTGGGGGTCTTGACCAGGCGTTTGCCGAAGTTGCGGAAATAGGGCTGCAGCCGGGTCACGAGGTAACTGGCTTCGAGCACGTCCAGCCATTCGCGAGCCGTTGCGGCCGAGATGCCACATTCGGTTCCGAGCGCGGTCAGGTTGAGCAACTGGCCGGACCGTGCCGCGCACAGGCGCACGAAGCGCTGGAACAGGTTGAGGTCGCGGATGGCCAGCAGTTGCCGCACGTCCCGCTCCACGTAGGTGGCCATGTAGTTGCCGAACCAGTCGGCCGGTTGCAGGTCGCGGTCGTAGAGGGCCGGATAGCCGCCTCGCAACAGCAGGGCGTTCAGGTCGGTCGGCAGCAAGTCGGGGCCGCCGCCTTCGGCCCCCGCCAGTTCGGCGGCAGACAGGGGCAGCAGCTCCACCCGCCCCACGCGTCCCGCCAGCGACTGGCTGAGCCCGGCCATCAGGTCGAACTGGGCGGAGCCCGTCAGCACGAAGTCGCCCATGACCTGCCGCTCGTCCACCAGGCCTTGCAGCCATGACAGCAGGGCCGGGACGCGCTGCACCTCGTCGAGCACGGCGCCGTCCGGAAACCGGGCGAGGAAGCGGCGGGGATCCTGCTGGGCGAAATCGCGCTCGTCCGGGTTCTCCAGCGACACGTAGGGCTTGTCCGGAAAGACGCTGCGGGCCAGCGTCGTCTTGCCGGACTGGCGCGGGCCGGTCAGAGCCAGCACCGGAAAGCCCGCACGCAGGCGCTGAAGGGTGGAGGTGGCTCGGCGCGGGATCATGACAAATCCAAGTTTGAAACTCCGATTTGTCAATTGTAGGCACCGAGCCCTGGGTCAGGTCCGCAATCCCAACCGTACCGCCGCGCTCAACACCGCCAGCACCCCGGCCGTCGTGATGTCCGCATGCCGACCGGCGCCGAACCGCACCCCAGCCTGCTGCGGCACCGACGCCTCGACCAGCGCCCAGGCCTGCGCATCGGCCCCCGCGCCGATCGAGCGCTCTTCAAAGCCGACGATGCGCAGTTCCCCGCCCACGGCGTTCACCGCCGCTTCCAGCGGACCTTGGCCGGTGCCTCGCAGGTGACGTGTTTGGCCGCCGACCTTCAGGTCGATCTCGATGACCTGTCCTTCCGCCGTCGCCTCCAGCCGGTGGCCGACGTAGATCGCCTCTTCACCGCCTTGCACCGGATCGAGATAGGTCTGCTGGAACAGCGTCCACAAGGCCGGCGCCTCGACCTCGGCCTCGCTCGCATCGGCGTGGGCCTGCACGACGGCGCTGAACTCCACCTGCATGCGCCGGGGCATGACCAGCCCGTGGTGCCGCTCCATCAGGTACGCGATGCCGCCCTTGCCGGACTGGCTGTTGACGCGGATGACGCTGTCGTAGGTGCGGCCCAGGTCGTGCGGGTCCAGCGGCAGGTAGGGCACTTCCCACACGCCGTCGGGCGACTGCGCGGCCAGGCCCTTCTTGATGGCGTCCTGGTGCGAGCCGGAAAACGCGGTGAAGACCAGATCGCCCGCATACGGATGGCGCGGGTGGAGGGGCAGCGCGGTGGCGGCCTCCACCTCGCGCGCCACGGCGCCGATGTCGGAGAAGTCCAGCCCCGGGTGCACGCCCTGCGTGTAGAGGTTGAGCGCCAGCGTCACCACGTCGACGTTGCCGCTGCGCTCGCCATTGCCGAGCAGGCAGCCTTCTACACGGTCGGCGCCCGCCATTACGCCCAGCTCCGACGCCGCCACGCCGCAGCCGCGGTCGTTGTGGGTGTGCAGGCT
>JACCDS011239458.1_pt1 | contig 13643 bp, 12 predicted proteins | sample 7446441 | NCBI WGS metagenome assembly JACCDS01 (sample SAMN15323445, study PRJNA562643) | freshwater metagenome | isolation source: river surface water | place: USA:Blue River Watershed | collected 2017-08-17 | reverse complement strand
ATTTGTAATTCTTTTAAGGGAACATTTGCTCAGCCACAAGTTGGGGCTCTGTATAATGCTAAATTTATCAATTTTCAATTGGATATTCGAAAACAAGAAAATTATCTATTGTTGCAAAAAATGAAAATAAATATCAATGCCACACCCACTTTTATTTTCATTGACCCTAAAACTACGAAGGTAATTCAAGCCAAAATTTTTGGTGAAAAAGAGAATTCCATTATTAATGTTAACTCAATTGCTCAGAAAGCAATTAATCCTTTAGATAACTACTCAAGTTTTGCAGATCGTTTGAAATCAGGTGATAAAAATTTACCTTTTTTATTGAATTATGCTGAGGTAGCTCGTTTACTTGGTGATACTTTAGCCAATATTAAAGCGATGAATGAATTTATTAAATTACTTCCTGCCAATCAGTACACTAGTCAAAATACTTTTAATATTATTCAAAAGGATTTAATGAACAATGAAAATCCCTTGTTTGAGTATTTTGTTTCTCATGTTTCTGCTTTTGAAAAATTATATGATCCAGGTTTGGTTCGAATGACCTATGAAAACATTTTCCAAATTGTATTGATGTCCTCGCAATCGCAAAAATTATCCATTGCGGGCATTCAAAAAATAAAGGATCAAATGGTAAAAGCTGGAATAGAAAAGAACTCTATTCCAAGAAGAACGTGGATGTTAGAAGCAAGTATATTGTTTAAACAGAAGAAAAATACACAAGCTATCCAGGTAATCAATCAATTGATTCAGGTATTACCCAATGTACCTGGCCCTAAAGAATATCAGTATTTGTGCAATTTCGTCAAAGCTAGAACCAAGGATAAAAAGACCTTACAATATGCCAAAAACCAATGGTGTAAATTTGGTACAGAGTAATTTATCTAAAAACAGCTCTATAGATCATTACGCCAACGCAAAACAAAAACATCAAAATCGAAATTTTGTTAATAAAGTGCATTGTTCGAATATTGAAATTTGTTGCAGCACCTGGCTTTGGTTTTTGAAATACGCGAATGAAGTAAGTAAATACCTCTCCCAATTTAAACTGTTCTCTAAAACGACTCATATTTCTTTCATTTAAAGTTTGAATTTTCCACTTACCTCTTACCTCTTACCTTTTACCTATTACCTAATTTCTCTGCCTCAATAATTTCTTTTTTCAAATTAGACGACAAAGTTCTACAAACATTTTCAATTTCCTGTGCAAAGTTTTCATCTCCAGTTGCTTGAATGGAGGCATCAGCTACGGTACCTAATACTTCAATGAAAAATCGCTTCATATCCAAAACCTCCATGTCTTTTGTCCAAAGTGGCAATGTCAAAGTTCCTTTATGATAAGGATCCCAAGTTGCAACTAAAATAGCTTTGGTTTCTTCAATCCCTTCATTTGGATTATCCGTCGCTGACCAAGTAATATGCTCGGGTATGTTTTGGTCATCTAAGGTGATTTTGAAATTTATTTCTGATTGTTTCATGAATATTTATAATTTTTCAAATTAGCAACACTCGTGCTATGGATAATAAATTGTATTTTCGTACAAAAGTAAGAAAACTAAATGGTTCGCGCAGAAATAATTACAATTGGGGATGAGATTCTTTATGGTCAAATTTTAGATACGAATACCCAATGGATCAGTCAAGAATTAGATAAACTAGGCATACAAACCGTTCGTAAATCTTCGGTTGGTGACTCAAGAGAGGCTATTTTAGGTATTTTATCGGAAGCAAAAGATAGAGCGGATTTGGTTTTCATTACAGGTGGATTAGGCCCTACAAAAGATGATTTAACCAAACATTTATTATGTGATTTTTTTGAGACGACTCTTGAATTGCATCCTCAGGCTTTAGAAGATGTAACTTTTTTCTTTGAAAAAAGAGGTAGAGAATTATCAGAGTTAAATAAGGCGCAAGCGCTTTTGCCTCTAAAATGTGATTTTATTCAAAATGAACAAGGTACAGCACCTGGAATGTGGTTCAATGAAATGGGTGTTATTTGGGTTTCTATGCCTGGCGTACCTTTTGAAATGAAGGCAATGATGGAAAAATTAGTGCTTCCGAAAGTTGCAAAGCATTTTGAAACTCCTACAATTGTACATAAGGTTATCAAAACCGTTGGAATTGGGGAATCCTATTTGTCTGATTTAATTCAAGATTGGGAATTATCACTGGCAAAGCATATTAAATTAGCTTATTTGCCGAGTTTAGGGATTGTTAAATTGCGTTTGACAGGTTTTGGTACAGATGAAAAACAAATTAGAGAAGATATTGAGGTTGAATTTCAAAAATTATTACCAATAGCTGGACAGTATGTTTTTGGTTTTGAAGAGGATGAATTAGAATCAGTGATTGGAAATTTATTAGTTCAAAATAATGCGAGCATTTCAGTAGCAGAAAGTTGTACAGGCGGATATTTAGGTCATAAATTTACTTCCATACCGGGTAGCTCAGCATACTTTAAAGGTGGAGTTTTAGCTTACGCGAACGAAGTAAAAATGAACTTTTTAAATGTTAAAGAAGAAACATTGAGTAAATTTGGAGCCGTAAGTGAAGAATGTATCAAGGAAATGGCGGAAGGTATTCGAAAGGAAATGAATACCAGTTTTGGATTGGCTACTTCTGGAATTGCGGGTCCTGATGGTGGAACGGTAGATAAACCGGTTGGAACTGTTTGGATTGCCCTTGCAAGCGAAAATGGTACTATTACACAAAAATTGACTTTGGGAGGAACAAGGCTACAAAATATTCATTTGACTACGATCACTTGTTTGAATCTTTTGAGAAAAAATATTTTAAACGCATAATCTAAAATTGCATGGCAGTTATAGAAGTTATCATGCCCAAAATGGGCGAAAGTATTATGGAGGCCACTGTTTTAAATTGGTTAAAGCAGCCGGGTGATTATGTGGAAGCTGATGAGTTTATTTTAGAAGTTGCGACGGATAAAATTGATACAGAAGTTCCAAGTCCAGTGGCTGGTGTGCTGCAAAAAATTCTTGTTCAAGTAGGAGAAGTTGCCACGATCGGTAAAGCGATTTGTCTGATTGAGGCGATTGAAGGAATGGCCAATTCGGATAATTCCAATTCCTTTGCGACGGAGTTATTTCCCGTACAAGACGATTTGAGCAAATTTACGGATTTGACTGTCAATACCAATTTAGAAGTGGATGAGAATGCCAATCCATGGATTTCTCCATTGATTAAACAAATATGTCTTCAAGAAAATGTATCGCAAAGAGAATTAAGTGGTATAAAAGGAACAGGTTTAGATCAAAGAATTACAAAAAAGGACGTACTTAATTACATAGCGATTCGAAACGCTAAGCATACTATTTCTTCTGGAACTTTGAGTCAAGGACCTGGTTTACGTTTGCCTGGAGATGAAGTAATAGAGATGGATCGTATGCGCAAGATGATTTCTGAGCGGATGCTTGATTCTAAAAGGGTCGCTCCACACGTTACTTCTTTCTTAGAAGCTGATATGACAAATTTGGTCGCTTGGAGAGAGAAAGTGAAAAAAACTTTTTTAGAAAAGTATAAAGAACCGATTACCTATACTCCTTTGCTATTTATGGCGACAGCTAAAGCATTGGTTGATTTTCCTGGAATGAACATTTCTGTTGAAGGGAATTATATTGTACAACATAAACAAATTAATATTGGAATGGCAGTGGCTTTGCCCAATGGTAATTTAATTGTACCTGTTATTCATGAAGCCGATAAACTGTCTCTGGTTGAATTGACTCAAAAAGTCAATGATTTGTCTAACCGAGCAAGAAATAATAAATTAAAACCAGCTGATTTAGAAGGTGGAACTTATTCTATTTCTAACATAGGATCTTTTGGTAATTTAATGGGGACGCCAATCATTGTACAACCGCAAGTGGGTATTTTGGCTTTTGGAGTAATTGAAAAGAAACCTGCGGTGATAAGTGGTCCTGATGGAGATACTATTCAAATTCGTCAGAAAATGTTTATTTCTCATTCCTATGATCATCGAGTGGTTGATGGCTCCTTGGGGGGGGGATTTTTAAAACGCGTTTCAGATTATTTGGAAAAATTTGAAATGGATGGAATTTAAAAGATTGTTGCATAAAAAAAGGGATGAATTAAATTTCATCCCTTTTTTTTATACTTATTTCTAATCCCTAGAATTTAGCATCAGCTGGCTTAACATTAGGCTTAATAATTCTTAACCAAGTTAATAATTTCACCATTGGATAAGTAGGGTCAATTTCAAACCAACGAGTCGCAAAATTTACTCGGTTTGGTAATTTATGATGATTGTTTTGGAACAACTCCCCCATCATCAGTACGTCTACTACCAAAGAATTCTTCGAATGATCATGATTATCATAATTTTGGTATCCGTATTTATGACCAGACCAATTTACGATAGCACCATGAACGGGTCCCATCAAAAAATGTACAGGTAAAAGAAAGAAAAATGCCCAGTGCATATCAAAATATTTATAAGCAATGATATAAAAAGAGGCATAAGCTACTCCCCAACCAATTCTCGAAATCCACGAATCCCCAATTTTTTCAATGGTTTTAGAAACTGGATAATTATGCTCAAATCTATCTTCTACTTTTTGTTGACGATTTAAAACAGCGTTATAAATATTTTTTGTTTTCCACATCATTGTAAATACATTACTAGAAAACATTGGACTGTGTGGATCTTTTGGAGTGTCCGAAAATGCATGGTGCATTCGGTGCAAGATGGCATAGGCTCTAGGACTTAAAAAAGAAGAACCTTGGGACAAATAGGTTAAAAAATAAAAGAATTTCTCCCAAAATTTGTTCATAATGAACATTTTATGAGCAGAATAACGGTGTAAAAAGAATGTTTGACTAAATAATGATACGTACCAATGAATGATGAACGCAGGAAGTACTAATTGCATAAATATTTGTTAAAATGATGTTGCAAATTTAAACGATAAATTTCCGACAATCGATGAAAGAATCATTTTCTTTTATGATTTTTATCAGAATTACTGATTTAAAAACACATATTGAATAATATTGGCTCCCATCTGTAATGCTTTTTCTCTTTTTTCGGCTGAATCATGATATATTTCCTCATCTTCCCATCCATTCCCTAAATCACATTCATAAGAATAAAAGCACACCAATCGGCCTTGATAAATCAATCCAAAACCTTGAGGAGGTTTATTGTCATGTTCGTGAATTTTAGGTAATCCTTTGTTAAAAGAATACTTTTGATGATAAATGGGATGAGTAAATGGTAGTTCGATGAATATTAATTCAGGAAAAACTTTTTTCATTTCTCTTCTTATGTGAACATCTAGTCCATAATTGTCATCAATATGCAAAAAACCACCTGAGATTAAATATTGTCGTAATTTTTTAACCTCAGTTTCGTTAAAAATGACATTACCATGTCCGGTTAAATGCAAAAAGGGAAAACTAAATAAATTATTATTACCTAATTCTACAATTTCAGGTGATTCAGCTAATTGTGTTTTTAATTGTTGATTACAGAATCGAATCAAATTAGGTAAAGAAGTTTTGTTGGCATACCAATCTCCTCCTCCTTGGTACTTTACTTTGGCAATTTTTATTTGAGCCCTACCTGAGGAATAGGTAAAGATTAACAGAAAGATAATTTTTAAAAGCGATTTATTTATTTTTTTCATGGAACAAATGAATCGCTAGCGTTGATGCAATACCTGCAGTTTCTGTTCTTAAAATGGCTTTCCCCAAATGAAAAGCTTGCCAATTATTTTTCAAAAGTTCTTGGCTTTCTTCTTTCGAAAAATCACCTTCGGGTCCTATCATCACGTAATAGTCTTTATTGGCTTCAATTGAGTTAATCAAGGATTGAATAGGTTCTGTGGTTATATAAGCAAATAACTTCTGCTCTTTTGTTGCGTCCGTTTTTAGCGAAATCAATTGCTTGATCGGCTGAATGGGATGTATTTCTGTGAGAAATAAATTTTTGGATTGTTTTAGAGCTGAAATAGCTATTTTTTCTAAACGATTTAGTTTTATTTCTTTTCTTTCGGAATACCTGGAATGAAAAAAATGAATGGAATGAATTCCAAATTCAGTACATTTTTCTACCATCCATTCCATCCTATCCATTTGTTTAGTCGGAGCTATGAATAGATGTATTCTATAAGGTGGATTTTCTAGTTGTTCGATTAATTTTAGATTAGAGAATGTTGATTTTTTTGAATCAACATTCTCTAATCGAGCTTGAAATTTTTTACCTTTTCCGTCTAAAATATGAATCTCTTGACCAGACTTAAGTCGTAAAACTTTTGCTCCGTGATACGACTCCTCTTCACTTAAAAAAGCGGTTTCTGTTGGATTGTGATGATAAAAAACGGCAATACTCATTTTTTAGTCTTCTTCATCGTCTTCTCCCTCTGCATTAAATGAATACAAAGAAGGGTCAAGACTTAATTTACCAGCGTTGAAATCTGCTATAAAATTGCTTATAACGTCATCCTCTAAAGCAGGCACTAATAATGCAGCTTCCAATCCAATGCCAAATTCGAAGTTTTCATCTAATTCGATGAATTCTGCTACTTTTATTTCTTCATTTTCCTCTAATTCCTCAATGATTTCAAGGATTATCATTTCGACTTCCTCTTCTAATTCGGGATTAACTTTATAATTGGCATCTCTGTTTTCTAATGGAACGTATTGGGGAAATTGTTCCATAGCCTCTTTTTCTGCGGCTTCGTAAACTTGGCTAGAATAATGCAATTGAAGAGTGCTAATAATTGCGTCATAAATGACTTCTTGATTATTAAAATGGCCCACAAATTGGATGTGGACCATTTCTTTATCTTCACTAACAGGGAAATCTTCATCTTCTATGTGAATAAATGATTGATTTTCTGCTTTGCATAAGTCTTTTAATCGTTGGATTTCTTCGGAAGAAAATCCTGGGTTTGAGTTTTGGCTCATAATTATTTGATCAATAAAAGTTCTCTGTATTTTAATAATGGCCACTCATCATCATCAATGATTAATTCTAGTTTATCCACTGAGTAGCGAATTTCATCAAAATATCCTTTCACTTTAGATCCATATAAATGCGCTCTTTCAGCCAAATCTTCAACATTATTGGCTTCTTTTCTTGCCTCAGTCATTTCATTTTGTAAACGAACGATTCTAGAAGTGTATTCGGAAATCTTTTTAATCATATCCACTGTTGGAGCGAAATATTGAGGGTCAATTCCGATTTCTTTTTGACCTTTTACATTTTCTACTAATTGAGTTTGATATTTTAAAGACGTAGAAACCACATGGTTAATCGCCATATCGCCAATCACACGAGATTCAATTTGAATTTTTTTAATATAATTTTCTAATTCAATTTCGTATCTAGCATGCATCTCTTCCTTTGAATAAATACCATATTTAGTAAATAATTCAATCGATTCAGGTCTTGTATAAACAGCCAAAGCCTCTGGTGTCGATTTTAAATTGGATAATCCTCTTTTTGCAGCTTCTTGAACCCACTCATCTGAATAACCATTTCCCTCAAAACGAATTTTTTTCGATTCTTTGACATATTTTTTCAATACGTCCATGATCGCTAATTCCTTTTTAACCCCTTTTTCTAAAATAGCATCAACTTCTTTTCTAAAGATAATTAATTGGTTTGCAACAATTGTATTAAGGATTGTCATAGGAGCAGCTGAATTAGCAGATGATCCTACCGCACGGAATTCAAATTTATTACCAGTAAAAGCAAAAGGTGAAGTTCTGTTTCGGTCTGTATTATCTAAAATCAAAGATGGAATTTTATTGATACCTAATTTTAAGTAAACATTGTCGCCTTTCTCTAATTGAAATTCTTCAATGTCTTTCATGTTTTCCAAATCATCTAGTACCTGATTCATGGTTGAACCCAAGAATGCAGAAACAATCGCTGGAGGAGCCTCATTTGCACCTAATCGATGTTCGTTACCTGCTGAGGCAATTGAAGCACGTAATAAATCAGCGTTATCATGCACCGCTTTCAAAACATTTACAAAAAATGTTAAAAAACGTAAGTTTTCTTTGGGTTTTGAGGAAGGCCCCAATAAATTGATTCCGGTGTCGGTTGCTAATGCCCAGTTGTTATGCTTTCCAGACCCATTGATGCCTGCAAATGGCTTTTCATGGAATAGTACTTTTAATTTATGCTTAGAAGCAACTTTCGACATCAAATCCATTAATAATGCGTTGTGATCACATGCTAGGTTAGCCTCTTCAAATGTGGGCGCAACTTCAAATTGTGCAGGAGCAACTTCATTATGACGGGTTCTAACTGGCATTCCTAATTTTAATGCTTCAATTTCAAAATCAACCATGAATGCATTAACTCGATTTGGAATTGAACCAAAATAATGATCTTCCAATTGCTGACCTTTTGCAGGAGCGTGGCCAAAAACAGATCTACCAGCCATCATTAAATCAGGACGTGCATTGTGTAATGCTTCGTCTACGACGAAATATTCTTGCTCAATACCAACTGTCGGTATAACTTTATTGACATCTCTATTGAAATAATCTTTAATAACCGCTGTTGCTGCCTTATCGATTAATTCGATCGACTTTAATAATGGAGTTTTGTAGTCTAAAGCTTCTCCAGTATAGGAAACGAAAACAGATGGAATACATAAAGTTGCGGTTCCAGCTGCGTTCTCCATAATGAATGCAGGTGAAGATGGATCCCAACCTGTATAACCTCTTGCCTCAAATGTAGAACGAATTCCTCCATTTGGAAAGGAAGAAGCATCAGGCTCTTGTTGAACCAAGGCTGAGCCTTTGAATTTTTCAACTGCTTTACCTGTACTTAAATCTATATCAAAAAAGGAATCATGTTTTTCAGCAGTCGTTCCAGTTAAAGGTTGAAACCAGTGAGTATAATGGGTTGCACCCTTGGAAATTGCCCAAGATTTCATAGCAGCAGCTACTTCATCTGCCGCATCACGGTCAATTTTAGATCCCGTTTGTATGGCTGTGTTAATTTTTAAGTAAGCTTCTGGAGATAATAATGATCTCATTACCTCATCACTGAAGGTCATACTGCCGTAATAATCAGAAACTTTTTCTGTTGGAATTTTTACCGTCGCATTTGATCTACTCTGTGCAAGTTCTAATGCTTTAAAACGTGTGATTGCCATGTTTGAATATTAAGATTAATTATGTAAAAATAGTCATTTTAGGATTAATTTGAAATGGATTTCTTTCATAATAATTGAAAAATCATAGAAAATTATTGAACTAGGTTTTTGTAGCAACTTGGTTGGCAAGGTTTATATTTTTTGTATTTTATTTAAAATTTTGTTGTTTTTTACAAAAAGAGGTTTAAATTTGTGTCAAATATCGCCCAAAAAGTATTTTTTCATTTAAATTAAGTTTAAAATCATGGCAAAATCTAAATTAGAGTATATTTGGCTAGATGGTTACAAGCCTACTCAGAGTTTACGTTCTAAAACTAAAATTGAAAATAATTTCAGTGGTAAATTAGAAGATTGTGATATGTGGAGTTTTGATGGATCTTCTACTGAGCAAGCTTTAGGTGGTTCTTCTGATTGCTTGTTAAAGCCTGTTTACATTTGTCCAGACCCAGCACGTAAAAATGCTTATTTGGTGATGTGTGAAGTATTAAATTCAGATGGAACTCCTCACGTTTCAAATGGTCGCGCAACAATCGAGGATGATGACAATGATTTTTGGTTTGGTTTTGAACAAGAATATTTTCTTTGGGATCCAGAAACTAACAAGCCTTTAGGTTTCCCTTCAAACGGATATCCTGCACCACAAGGTCCTTATTATTGTTCAGTTGGAGCAAAAAATGCCTTTGGTAGAGATATGGTAGAAGAGCATTTAGATATTTGTTTGGAAGCTGGATTGAATGTTGAAGGTATTAATGCGGAAGTTGCTGCAGGTCAGTGGGAATTTCAAATTTTCGCAAAAGGTGCTAAAGAAGCGGGAGATCAAATTTGGGTAGCTCGATATTTATTAGAACGTTTAGGTGAAAAATATGGTGTTTCTATCAATTGGCATTGTAAACCTTTAGGAGATTTGGATTGGAATGGTTCAGGTATGCATGCTAATTTCTCTAATACTGCTTTACGTACTTGTGGAGAAAAAGGAACGTATGATGCGATTTGTAGTGCATTTGCTCCCTATGTGAAAGAGCATATCGAAGTTTATGGTGCTGATAATCATTTAAGATTAACAGGAAAACATGAGACTCAATCAATTGATCAATTCTCTTATGGAGTGTCAGATCGTGGTGCGTCGATTCGTATTCCAATTGTGACAGTTCAAAAAGGATGGAAAGGATGGTTAGAAGATCGTCGTCCAAATTCTGCTGCAGATCCCTATAAAGTGGCTGCACGTATTATTACCACTGTCAAAACGGCTAAGTATTAATTTTGCATTTATATACAATGATTAGAAAATGGCGAGTTTACTCGCCATTTTTGTTTATACCGGTTCTAGAAATAAATGTATAAACCTTTTATATAATTTATATTAAAAGTTTTTTCCTTTTACCTTTGTAGGCTAATTAATTTACATGAATAAGGTTGCTTTTTATACATTAGGGTGTAAGCTGAATTTTGCTGAATCTAGTTCGATTGCACGTTCCCTAGAACCGCTGGGTTTTGTTCGCGCTGATTTTCAGGATAATCCAGATTTATTTGTCATTAATACTTGTAGTGTTACTGAGCACGCTGATAAAAAATGTAAAAAGGTTGTTAGAGAAGCTAAAAAAATCAATCCAGATGCTACAGTTGTTATTATTGGATGTTATGCGCAATTAAAACCGGAGGAAATTTCGCAAATTCCTGGTGTAGATTTGGTGTTAGGTGCTAACGAAAAATTTCAACTCCCTACCCTTTTGCCACCTTATCTGAATAAAAATCGGTCAGATTTACCAAAAACGTTAGCCTCTTCGATTCGATTTGATTTAGACTACCATGCATCCTTTTCTGTCAATGATCGAACTAGAACATTCTTGAAAGTACAAGATGGTTGTGATTATCCTTGCTCTTATTGTACCATTCCTTTGGCACGTGGTCAAAGTAGATCAGATTCTATTTCGAAAATCCTTGAGTTAGTTGAAGAAATTAAAGAAAATGGAGTGAAGGAGGTTGTTCTAACTGGAGTTAATATCGGTGATTTTGGTATAAGAAACGGTAAACGAGAAGAATCTTTTTTTCAATTGGTCCAATCATTGGAAAATGAAAGTGGCATAGAAAGGTTTCGAATTTCATCTATAGAGCCCAATTTGTTAACAAACGATATGATTGAATTTTTGGCACAAGCGAAAAAGTTTGTTCCTCATTTTCACATTCCTCTTCAATCGGGTTCAAATGCGGTCTTGCGCTTAATGAAAAGAAGGTATCAGCGAGAATTGTATGAAAATAAAGTCTCACAAATTAAATCATTGATGCCCAATGCGTGCATTGGTGTTGATGTGATAGTGGGTCATCCTGGAGAAACTCGTGAATTGTTTTTAGAAACATATGAATTTATTCAATCGTTGGATATTTCTTATTTGCATGTTTTTTCTTATTCAGAGAGGGCCAATACGTTTGCAGTAGCCATACAACCTAAAGTGGATTCTAAAGATAAAAATGAACGATCCAAAATGCTTCATATTTTATCTGATAAGAAAAGAAGGGCTTTTTATGAGTCGCAATTAGGATTCAGAGGTCATGTGTTATTTGAGGAAAGTTCTGATTCAGGTTCTATGCAAGGTTTTTCTGAAAACTATGTCAAAGTAATAGCCCCATATGATCCGCTTTTGATCAATACGATACAACCTGTTCGATATAAATCTATTAATTCGGATGGTGACGTTCAATCTGATATTCTAATTGAAGCATATAGTTAAAACAAAAAAGTCGGAAGCTATAAGTTTCCGACTTTTTGATTGAAACAAAACCACAAGAACCATTACTTGCGGCTCAGTTGATTGATGGATTATTCTGACAACGATTCATCGTGTTGTGAAATATCCAATCCTAATCTTTCTTCCTCCTCGTTTACGCGTAAAGGAATGATTTTATCTGTTACCATTAACAGTAAATAAGAAACAGCAAATGCAAATGCTGAAACGATTGCCAAGGCCAATAAGTGCTTTAAGAATAAACTTGTTTCTCCATAAAACAATCCATTTTCTGCTACTGCTGAATTAACTGCACTCGTTGCAAAAATTCCAGTCATTAACATACCCATCATTCCACCAACACCATGACAAGGGAAAACATCTAATGTGTCATCTAAATTAGAAGTTGCTCTCCAATGAGCAATGATATTAGAAACGATTGCTGAGATTACACCGATGAAAATAGCAACTGGTACAGTTACAAATCCCGATGCGGGTGTGATGGCAACTAAACCTACAACTGCTCCTATGCAGAATCCTAAAGCGGATACTTTTTTGCCGCGTGTAACATCAAATAAGATCCAAGATAAACCTGCAGCCGCCGCAGCCACGTGGGTAGTTGCAAATGCTGATACCGCTAATGAATTGGCTCCTACCGCAGAACCTGCGTTGAAACCAAACCATCCAAACCATAATAATCCTGTTCCTAATAATACATAAGGAATATTTGCTGGAGGCAATATATTTGATTCAATGTGTGATTTTCTTCTTCTTAAATAAAGTGCTCCTGCTAATGCTGCCCATCCAGCAGACATGTGAACAACCGTGCCACCAGCAAAATCCAATACTCCTAAGTTGAATAAAAATCCATCTGGATGCCAAGTCCAATGTGCTAATGGAGCGTAAACAGCTATACAAAATAACACCATGAATAAAACAAATGCTCTAAAGTTGATTCTTTCTGCCAATGCACCAGATATTAATGCGGGTGTAATTACAGCGAATTTCATTTGAAAGAATGCAAATAAAGCAAAAGGAATAGTGAATTTTAGTTGATCTCCTGATCCTAATGATAATTTATGGTCAAATACATTATTGAACATAAAGAATGTTCTTGGGTCACCAATCCAACCTCCAAGCGAGTCGCCAAAGGCTAAACTAAAACCGAAAATCACCCAAATTACACTGATTACACCCATTGCAATAAAAGATTGCAACATGGTTGAAATCACATTTTTATGGTTCACCATTCCGCCATAGAAATAGGCTAATCCTGGAGTCATTAATAATACCAAACCAGATGCTACAATCATCCAGGCTGTATCACCTGTGTCTAAGCCTTCTGTTGGCATAGTTCCTGGTAAATTGGTAAACAAGGCAAGAGCGGATATGGCTACTAATACAAGCAACGGGATCCATGTTGGTTTTTGATTTGTCATGTTCTTGAAATATTAAAGAGTGAATTAAAATTTATAGATAAATACTGCACCTAAAGTTGTTTGAGATTTTTGTGCTTTTCCATCCCCATCAGTAAATTGTGCAGTTTTGTAAGCATCTGTTCTAAGTTCAGGTTTGATTAATAAATGACCCTCTGCAGCTGTGAAAGTTGCTGTCAATGTGAATGAGCTAACGTCCGTTCCGCCACCATCTGCGTTTCTTAAGCCTCTTGCTCCGGAGGTATTATCAAATACTTCGTATCTGCCACCTAAACTGAACTTATCTGTAAAAGCATAGTTGGAATACAAAGCAACTCCCCCCCATT
>JACCDS010029900.1_pt1 | contig 13643 bp, 16 predicted proteins | sample 7446441 | NCBI WGS metagenome assembly JACCDS01 (sample SAMN15323445, study PRJNA562643) | freshwater metagenome | isolation source: river surface water | place: USA:Blue River Watershed | collected 2017-08-17 | reverse complement strand
GATGTCCCGCTCCAGGCGCATCTGCTCCTTGGGGAACAGCGGCGTCAGGTTTTCGAACATCCCGTTGTGCTTGTTGTTCTCGGGCAGGCCGTCATTGACCTTGTCGAGCTTGGTCAGGGCAAAGTAGCGCTCGCCGTCCTTGGGGATGCGCACTTCGCCCTCGATCATGTCGCCGGTGTGCAGGTTAAAGCGCCGCACCTGGCTGGGGCTGATGTAGATGTCGTCGGTGCTGGCGGTGTAGCTGGAGTCGGGGCTGCGCAGGAAACCGAAACCGTCGGGCAGGATCTCCAGCACGCCGTCGGCAAACACCTGTTCGCCCGCCTTGGCGCGCTTTTTGATGATGGCGAACATCAGCTCCTGCTTGCGCATGCGGCCGGTGTTTTCAATTTCGAGTGCTTCGGCCTGCTTGAGCAGTTCAGACACATGCTGTGCCTTGAGTTCATTCAGATGCATGGGATGGACCTGTAGGGAGGCGACCTCAATCCGGGTCGTGGGCTCAAAAACGGGGGAGGGGAAATTCGGTCCGGGCCTGTTCCGGGTGGCGGAACATCGGGGGCCTCGGGGCAGCGGCTCGGCTTGTTGGGCAGCGCTGACTGAGATTATGACAGGTTTCGGGCCGCCTCTGGCCAGACACCACCGGGCCCGCAGGCCCGGTATTCAGGCTTGGCGCCGCGTTCAGGCCAGCTGCTGGTCGATGAAGGCGGTCAGCTGGGCCTTGCTCATGGCCCCCACCTTGGTGGCGGCGAGCTGGCCGCCCTTGAACACCATGAGGGTGGGGATGCCGCGGATGCCGAACTTGGCGGGGACATCGCGGTTCTCGTCCACATTCATCTTGGCCACCTGCAGTTTGCCCTGGTAGGCGCTGGCGACTTCGTCGAGGATGGGCGCGATCATCTTGCAGGGGCCGCACCATTCGGCCCAGAAGTCCACGATCACCGGGGTGCCGGACTGGATCACGTCGGCATCGAAAGAGGCGTCGCTGATGTGTTTGATGAGCTCGCTGGCCATGGCCTGTTCCTTGTGAAGAATGAAGATGCAGCTAAAGTGGCGGCTATTTTGACAGAAACCCGCCTGTCTCCGCTGTCGCGTGGGGATGCGGCCCCCCTCGGCCCATGACCGTTTCCGCCCCTTTCCCCCCGCCCCCGACCCGACTGGATGTGGCCATCGTTGGCGCCGGTCCGGCGGGCCTGATGGCCGCCGAGGTGCTGAGCGCCGCCGGCCGCGCGGTCCATGTCTTCGATGCCATGCCTTCGGTGGGCCGCAAGTTCCTGCTGGCCGGTCGAGGAGGCCTGAACCTGACCCACAGCGAAGGGCGTCCCGCCTTCGACGCCCGCTATGGCCTGCAACAGGCCTGGGTGAGCGACTGGCTCGACGGCATGGACGGTGAGCGGGTGCGTGCCTGGGCCGATGCCTTGGGGGCCGACACCTTTGTCGGCAGCTCCGGCCGCGTGTTTCCCCATGAAATGAAGGCCGCCCCTTTGCTGCGGGCCTGGCTGCACCGCCTGCGCCACCCGGCGGCCGGCCAGCCGGTGCGCTTTCACATGCGCCACCGCTGGCTGGGCTGGGATGACGACGCTTTGCTGTTCCACCATGAAGGTGTGACGGCCAGGGTGCAGGCCCGCGCCACCTTGCTGGCCCTCGGCGGCGCCAGCTGGCCCCGCCTGGGCTCGGACGGCAGTTGGATGCCCTTGTTGCAGGCGCGGGGCGTGCCGCTGGCGCCCCTGCAGCCGGCCAATTGCGGCTTTGACGTCTGGGGGCGCGAGGGCCAAGGCTGGACACCGTATTTTGCCGAGCGGCATGCCGGCCAGCCCCTCAAATCGGTGGTGCTGCAGACGCAGCCGGTGGCGGGGCAGGACGCCTGGCGCCGCAAGGGCGAGTTCGTGGTTACGGCCAGCGGCCTGGAAGGCAGCCTGATTTACGCCGCCTCGGCATCGCTGCGCGAGCAGATCAACGCCACAGGCCAGGCCTGGCTGCAGCTGGACCTGTTGCCCGACCTCGGCCTGCCGCAGGTGCTCGAGGAAGTCGCCCGGCCGCGGGGCAGCCGCAGCCTGGCCAGCCACCTCAAGGGCCGGCTGGGTCTGCAGGGCGTCAAGGCGGGTTTGCTGCACGAGCTGCTGCCGCGGCAGGACTGGACACAGCCCCAAAGGCTGGCGAACGCCATCAAGGGGCTGCCGGTGCGGCTGAAGGCGCCGCGCCCGATCGCCGAGGCCATCAGCACGGCCGGCGGTGTGCGGCGCGAGGCCCTGAGCCCCGACTTGATGCTGCAGGCCTGTCCCGGTGTGTACTGCGCCGGTGAAATGCTCGACTGGGAGGCGCCCACCGGGGGCTACCTGCTGACGGCCTGTCTGGCCAGCGGCTGGCGGGCCGCCCAGGGCATCTTGGGGCAAGAGACACAAATTTGAACAAATGCTGTCTACCGGATGGGATAGATCTGCGTTAAGGCCGTGTGTACAACATTCATCCCCCCGTGGACGAGGACAACATGCACCCAGTGGATTCCGCCGAATACCAGGCTGCCGTCGAGGAAGCCGCCAACGCTTTCATGAAAGTCATGGCGCTGCGCGGCTTCGGAGTCAGGGATTACCCTCAGAATTTCGTGGCCCACATGGCCAAGCAGGCCCATCTGCGCTTTGAAACCAGCCTCGCGGGTGCCCACCCCGAGGCCGATGCGCTGGTCGCCGAGTTCATCCGCTCCGGCCAATCGGTGCCGCGCAAAGCGCCCCCGGCCAAAGCCAAGACCATCGCGTTTCCCGTGCTGCGTCGCCGCGCCGCCTGAAACCGCTGCCGTCTGTGGACCGCCCTGCCCCGGCAGGGCGTTGTCGTTTGTGGCGAGACCCGACGAAAAGAAAAGGGTGACGAGCCTTGACCCCGGCACTGGCTCCGCGGTTAGGGCTGCTCAGCACTCGTTCCCTCTGGGAACTGCGAGGTTCCCCAAGATTTCACTGACCAGATACGCTACTTTGTATCACCGGAAAGTGACACAAATTTTATCCGCTTGATGTGGTCACGACAACCAGTCCCACGATAGAAATTTACCCTCTGCAACAGCCCGATTGAGCACTTGTGTAGGGGGGGGGGAGGGGTAAGCCTGCAGAGCAGCCTTTGCAGCTACTCCCTAGCCACACAAGATAGCGATTTCAGAAATCGCCAGCACTGGCAGCATCTCATCTGCAGATAGACTGAAAGCCGTGTGTACAAACTTCACGCCAACCAAGCGAGCCCAATGGGTAAAAGACAAGCTGGGCGTACACCTACCAACAGGCTTCCCTGACGAGTCCTATCCTAGCTTTGCTGCGCCGTTGGTCGTAAAAAGCCACCAGACGGGGCGCGTTGCCTGTGGTTTGGCTCGATTTGGCTTGATTCCCTCTTGGGCCAAAGACGACAAGATCGGCCGCTATACATACAACGCCCGCAGTGAGACAGCGTCAGAAAAGCCCAGCTACCGCGCTGCATGGCGGCATCGACAGTACGGGCTGGTGTTGGTCGATAACTTCTATGAACCCAGCTATGAGTCTGGCAAAGCGGTGCGCTGGAAGATTGAGCTGGCCTCTGGTGATCCTTTCGGCATCGCCTGCCTGTGGGATCGCTGGACAGACCCTGCTACGGGCGAACTGGTAGTGAGCTTCTCCATGCTCACGGTCAATGCTGATGAGCACCCCGTAATGCGGCAGTTCCACAAGCCTGGAGACGAGAAACGCACGCCAGTGATCATTGCCCCTGAGCTGCATGAGTCTTGGCTGAATGCTGACTCTGAACAAGCTGCAGAACTCATGACATGGACGCATATGCCTGAAGTGACAGCTGCGCCAGCACCAAGGCGTTGATCTCACAAGTTTGCCTTCAAGGGTACTGCAGACCACTTGAAAGCTGTATTTATATACAGTATATTTGTGGCATGAATGCTCTAGCCATTTCATCGCCGCAGCCTGTATACGTCACCGACTCCAAGGTCATATTGGAGATGTGTGAGTGGACTGTTCCCGCTGGTTTTCCATCACCAGCAGCGGATCACACTCAAAAGCGCATAGACCTCAACGATCACCTGATCCGCAACAAGGAAGCTACCTTCATATTCAAGGTCAAGGGTGACTCCATGATTGGTGCTGGCATCTATGAGGGTGATGCTTTGGTCATCGACCGGTCCATCGAAGCTAAGCACGGCAACATTGTTCTGGCTGTGTTGAACAATGAATTCACCGTCAAACGCCTTTACCGTCGTGGGGGCGTAGTCAAGCTAGTACCTGAAAACAAGATCTATCCACCCATCATGGTCAAGGATGGTGAAGAGCTGGTGATCTGGGGTGTGGTGACTTACAACCTGCACAAGCTGTACTGAGGAGCAGCATGTCAGCACAGGTGCAGCAGTTGGCCTTGGTGGACTGCAACAACTTCTATGTCAGCTGTGAGCGGTTATTCCGACCCGACCTACAGGGACAGCCTCTAGTAGTGCTGTCTAACAATGACGGCTGCGTAGTGTCGCGTTCAAACGAGGCCAAAGCTATCGGCGTCAAAATGGGTCAGCCATGGTTTGAATGTCGCCAGTTAGAGCAAGACCATGGCCTCTTAGCGCTGAGCAGCAATTACGCTTTGTATGCTGATCTGTCCAACAGGGTAATGGCGATCCTCAGTGACTTTTCACCATGCCATGAGGTCTATTCCATCGACGAATGCTTTGTGGATTTGACTGGAATTTCTAAGCTGCGCGAAGTTAGCTATGTAATGCGAGAGCGGGTAGGGAAGTGGACTGGTATACCGGTTTGCGTGGGCATAGGACCAACAAAGACATTAGCTAAGTTGGCGAACCATGTGGCAAAGAAACACCCACGATCAAAAGGTGTCTTCAACTACAACGATCTCACACCTGAACAAAAAGCGAGGCTGCTAGCGAAGCTTCCGGTTGAAGAAGTATGGGGTGTGGGCCCTAAACTGACCAAGCGACTGGCAGTGCACGGTGTTCAATCTGCATATGACCTGCGAGAGGCACATATCCCGACCTTGCGTGCCGAATTTGGCGTAATCATGGAAAAGATTCAGAGGGAGCTACAGGAGGTCTCATGTATCAAGCTGGAAGAGGTGCAGCAAGACAAGAAGCAGATCATTGCCAGCCGATCATTTGGCAATATGGTCACAGAACTTCCTGTTCTCAAAGACGCGCTTTCAACCTTCGTAGCAAATGCCTGTGCCAAGCTCAGGGCGCAGAACAGCCAAGCAGCCGTCATTCAAGTGTTCTTGCGGACCAACAGATTCCGCAAAGACTTGCCGCAATACATGCCAAGTCTGGCAGTTCCTCTTCCCCAGCCTACTAGTGACACGATGGTGGTCAATCGTTGGGCCGACTACCTGTGCGAGCGAATGTTCAAGGAGGGTTACCAGTATAAAAAGGCTGGAGTGATGCTCAGTGAAATCAGTCCTGTCTCGTATCAGCAGGGTGACTTGCTGAGGGCTGCGTCGTCAGACAACAGTAGGCTTATGCTGGCGCTGGACAGTTTGAATGAGCGATTCGGCCGTGATGCAGTCAAGGTCTCCACACAGGGTGCCTACTGGGAATGGCAAATGCGGCAGGAGCGGATGTCTCCCTGCTACACAACTCTATGGTCTGAATTACTTGCTGTTTAACTCAGTCTTGGATTGCTGCCAACCAAAAAGAGCAATTCCAGACTCATTTGCTCAATCAATGTTGACTGGATAGCAACAAGGCGGAAAATAGATACATATTTCATAAAGGAACGTCATGAAATCAATCCTCTTTGCCTTCGCGATCCTCATGGGAGCTATTTCAGCTCAAGCATCCTGCTACGGATCTGCTAATTTTTACAACTGCCATGACTCTTCAGGCAACAGCTACAACGTTCAGAAGTTTGGCAACATGACCAACATGCAAGGCTACAACGCTGGAACGGGCAGTTCATGGACGCAGAACAGTCAGACTTACGGCAACACCACCCAGATACAAGGAACCACCAACGGCAACTCGTGGAATCAGACTATCCAGACTATGCCGGGGATGACTACCTACTCAGGTACCGACAGCAGAGGAAATTCTTTCTTCCGTACCTGTACCGCATACGGTTGTAACTGATTAACTATCCGACTCAAGATATCACGAAATATTGAACGTCATGCGATTTTTATTGATAATCCTATCGCTGGTGCTTTTTTCTGGAAATTCTTTTGGGCAGAACCAATCCAGAAATAATTTTTTCAAAGATCTAGATTCGATAGACGTAATTTTTAATATATCGGGAGCGTCGGATTTTTGTGGTATTTCCGAGAGCCAACTGAAATCATCAGTAGCATTTGTTTTATCGAATACACCATTTAAGAAAATAGATCCGAATTCGCTCGATACATTGATGTTTAATTTGATTGTAATGAATGTAAAAAATAAGGGTTCCGATCAATCCCTTGGCTGTGCTGTTTCGAGTGAAGTTTCACTTTTTAGGTTTGCCGATTTTAAGGGTAAACGCAATATGGTATCAGTTTGGGGGAATACATATTTGGATGCTGCGCAGAAGTTTGAGATATCGAGGTCGGTGTCCGAAAGTATAGAGCTTTTGACAAAGCAATTCATTTCCAGGTGGTCTGAGCAACGTTAAATATATTTTATTTAGTTAATTTCATTATTATTAAAATAACATTAATTTTTAATTTACTGAAATTATTATTTGCACATAGAGCTTTGCACTAGAGCAGTTGCGGGGATGATTTATGCGGAGCCTATGACTGACTCCGTCTAATCAGTTTATGACACTGATACCATTAATCTGCAGACAGACGCAGAGGCAAAAGGGCTAGATTCGCTGGAATTAACGCTTCAGAATTCAAGCAACCTCACTGGCAAAAATAATGTGATACCCTCAGGGAGTCAATCCTGAACCAGTGAGTCACTGTAGGCGCCATCAAGAAAGATAAGTCGAGCAGGAGTGTTGGCAAGGTTTGCTGAATGCAGAAGATGTCAACCTGAGGCAGGTTCGCATAGATCTCGCAACGGTCTACACTGATTACGTCAGAGAACTATGTGCAGACGCTCAGGAGCTTTACAAGGCTGCCGAGTAAGCTGCTAATCATGAAAACATAGGGCTTTGGCAGGATCGACAGCCAGTTGCGCCTTGGACGTACAGGAAAAGCAAGTGAGACGCCTGATTGCCGTTGTGTTCTTAGTCGCCCCTGTCTTGGCATTGGGACACGGCGGAGGCCTAGACGCTTCAGGGTGCCACAATAACCGCAAGACCGGCGACTACCACTGCCACAAAGCCCCGGCAACACAGGGTCAAAACTTGCAACTACCTCAAGGCACTGGAACAGCCACGCGACCTCACTCTTCACGACCAAACAAAGCGGCTGATCCGACTTGTCACGTAGGCCCTCGAGGAGGGACCTACACTGTCACACCCAGTGGCAGGAAGAACTACAACGGCTGCTGATGAACCAACGGAAACGAAGCACTGACAATATATGCAAGTGACCTGAACCTCTCGGAGCAAGAGCTTTAGGCCTTGAAGGCTTCTATGGAGTTTTGCCTAATCTAGTTTTCAGTCGATGTTGGTATGCTGCAGAATGGCACATGATAATTGAAAACAAATAATTTTCGAATTTAGACAAAAATCATCGAATACTCATGAAGTATCCAAAATTCAAATACGTGGCCAACATTCTAAGTCTGATTTTTTCGGTAACGATCAGTCATGCGCAGACCTTCGGTACGCCAGAGTTAGAAAATAAAAACTATAGGCAAATGATGACTGATATTGCCAATATGGAAGAAATTATTCGATTTATTTCAGATTATCAAAAGGATAAATTGCAAGAGCTTTCTCCGAAAATTCAAAATAGATCAATCTTGGAGAAATGGAATCGTGATAATGAAATCATTGAAAGATATAGAAATTTATTTGATGAGGCTCATGGTGCTTCGGTTGTTCTTATGAATTCTTTGGCGTTATCGTTGCAGATAAAAGATAATTCACGCCCACCTTTTCACTTAAGACAAATTTGTATGTATATGCCCGGGTCAATACGGATTATTAGCTTTGGTAAAAAACAAGGTGATCGCTCGGTAATAAAATTCTGGTCTAATCTTGGACATGACCAACTCGACCAGCCATTAAGTATGAAAATTAAAGATGGTCTAGAGATGCTAGATGGATTTGCTGACTCATATAACGCGATTTGTGCGAGGGCTGGTAATTTTAAAAATTGGGAATCTAGAGTTATCAAATAAGAAGGTAAGGACAATTGATTGTTTACTACTTACCCGGACATGGTGGCTGCCTCAGAAAAGGACTAGGCGAGGAGTTGCTTAGTCGTGGCTACGAAGTCACGGGTAGGGAAACTCTTGGGGACTTCCTCGACCTGCCTTTTGAAGAGCAGGTCAACACAGTTGCATCCGACTTGAAAGAGCATTTCTGGCGTGAAGATGCTCAAGTCATCTGTGTGTCCTTCGGTGCTTACCTATTCCTGCACGCACAAGCACAGCTTCCACCGTTCCCCGGTAGGGTGCTACTGCTGTCACCGATCCTAGGGGAGTTCAAGGATGATTCAACTAGCAGAGGTTTCATTCCGCCTAGGGCAGGTAAGCTAATAATGCTGGCTCGGGAAGGTCGCTACCAAGCCCCCAGACGGTGTGATATACACGTTGGCTCTGAGGACTGGCAAAGTCAGCCAGAGGTCGTCACTCAGTTCGGAAAGCTAACTGGGATTGAGGTCACTCTTGCCCAAGGCAGAGGTCATGACCTTGGGAAGGACTATGTTGGTCCGCTGCTGGGTAGCATTGTTTAAATGCTTCGTCAACTCTCAGCGAAATTGAGAGTTTCCTGTGCCTACGTTGGCTCTGAAAGCTGTTGGTTCAAGCAAAAGATGATTGACAACGTTGCCAGTCAGCAAGTAGGTCTTCGCACTGCCCAACTCATCATCGAATTCATACAACCTGAACAGTACATAGCTATCGGGATTCTGAGCGCTGAAAGCCAACTCATTCGGAGAAATGAAAAAACTTGTCGTCGCTGTCCCTCGAGTCGTTTTCACCTCGATGAACCTATGCGCCCCATTAGCTTCATATGAGCGAATGTCATAACCTGCGGAGTCCCCTTCAATTTGTGAAACATGGATGATCTTTTCTGCAAGGTCTGCACGACCGGCTTTGACTAACCGTTTCTTCTCATACGTGATGACGAGTAGTTCTCCCTTAAGGCCTAGGTCTCGATTACGAGCATCCCTAGCAGCGTAGTCAGGACTTTTCCGATTTTGGAAAGTCTCTTTTCCTACGCCAGTCCTTGCTCTGCTAGGTGGCTCGGGAACTGACTCTACACTCAGTGATGCAGGGGTTCGAGTTGCTGGTGGTTGAGGCAATATTTCACGACTTGAAAGTGGCTTGAGTCCTACGCGTTCAAGGAATTCCGCTGCAGGAGGCCAATTAAGAAGTTGCCACTGAAAATGAACCGGCTTCTGGCGTGAACCATCATGCGTCAGATAACCCAATGCGCCGAAGTAGCCGTATGGATTACCTTTCTTGGTCCGAAGGAATAGGTGAATCGTGTTGATGCGATCATCGTGCTGGATCAGCTCTTTGATGATGGCGTCTTCAAGCTCTTGAGCTGGTTGCGATTGCCAGCTCAAAACACCTTGGTCGGTAATCGATTCATCAAATACATGCTCACCTTGAGCTTGCCCATACGTAACAAAGAAGACCCAGTCTCTTGGACGAGAGGGAACACGGACCATTCCTTGTAGTCCCCAAGTTCCGCGCTGTGGCATGAAGGTTGTATCAGGCGAAAAGATCGAATGAACCTCTTCGCGAGTGTATTCATGCCAGAGCTGTAGCGTACGCATGGCTTCAAACCTTCTTAGGTTGATCGCTTGACTTGTAGTAGCCTTTTCCGGGAATGACGTGCCTTACGCCACCTCGAGGGTTTGGAACATCCCCATCTCTTCTGGGGATAAGGTGATAGTGGCAATGGAAGACGGTTTGGCCGGCTGATTCGCCAGCGTTAAGGCCGATGTTGAACCCGGTTACAAGAGGATCACTTTTATGAATGCCATTGCGCATGGTTTCAAGCAGTTCATGACAAGCTTCACGTTCAGCTGCTGTGAGCTTCCAATAGTCGACCACATGACGTATCGGGATAACAAGTGCATGACCATCACTCACTGGATAGCCATCGTAAAAAGCAATAGCTAACTCGTTACGATATACGACTCGTTCGACTGGGAGTTCGCAGAATGGGCAGGTCATGGACTTGGGGAGGACTATGCTGGGGCGTTACTGGATCGGATTCGGAAAACCTAATATAGATCTTCTAAGCAAAGTTGCGTATGTTGCACAGGTTAGCGGTGCTTCTCCATCCTCTTTCCATCTTTCATCAAAACACAGATGTAAGAGCGAGAGTTCCAAGGCTTGTAGGATTCCTTGGCTCGGTAATACGAGATCGCTCTGTCCCTGCAATTTGACAACCCAATAGCTGTGCCGATGAAGTGATCATCATTAGGGTCGTTCGCTTCAACGTTCGACCAATACCATACCTCATATACAGCCTTTTCCTCAACGTACTCACACGAGTATTTGCTCGCGTATCGGTCACAGCCCGACTCTTCGCCAAAGAAATTTGAGTAGATTAAGTAAGCTATTACGGCAACAATTAATAGGCGCATTCAGTCCTACTTGGTGTAAACACTGTCAATAATTGAGCCTGGAATCTTTATGATTTTTCCGGGACCTGTCACATTATCAACGATACCTCTGATTGTGACTGTACCTCCCTTAGCCACATAGACCCATCCCGAGTTACCGGAAAGATCGGCCGTACCTTCAACTCGAACTCTGTCACTATTTCCAGAAAAAAATAGGGTTGCACCTTTTCGAACTAAAACTTCTTCAGCGTTGCCTGATACGTCAGCATTGACTGTTGGCTGCACTGTCACACGTGTGTAATTTCCCGAAAATGTTCCACTTGTCTTGATGTCAATCGGCTGCGCACGGCCAACATACACATTCTCGCAGTCACCGATCTTTTTCCCTCCCGTGATGAGGCAGTTGCCAGCATGCGATCGCGACAACGAGAACCAGATGCCAAAAACGACCACTATTACCTTCAATGTGCAGATATATCGGGATGTCTTCATTGATGAGAAGTTACTGCTCAGGTGAGTCTTACGACCCCTTCTATGGAGTCGATAACAGTTATATATCTTTAATGTTTATCTTTAAAGGATAACTTTAAAGTAAATCATTAAAGTAGTTTAACTCACATATATATTAACTTTAAAGTATTCAATAAATCTATTCCTCATGAGTTCCCTAACGGTGTCTGCATCAGACATCCTGACATAGAGACAGTCATGTATTGGCAATGCTGGGATGTCCATTTCTATCAGTTCCATCAGTAGCCTGATCAAGTGATTACTTTCCTCAAAGAAGAGCCTCCCCGTAGAAGTCCCAGCAAAGTGCCCTTTGATAGCCCCATGGTATTGATAGATGCTTTCAACGGCCGCTTTGGTCAGCTGCAGTACTGTTAGCCCTTTCCGATCATCAAAGAGCTTCCTTACAGCCTTATGTTGGCTGGTCGGGTCATTGATCATCGTGTTGAGCAGCTTTTTAACCCCCTCACGTGAGTTTTCCCATCCCGGCAGTAGGTAGGCATCTTCCATATCGATCTGTACACCCTCAAAGCTGTACAGGATGCGAACGGCTATCTGGCCGTAGTCCAGACCCACGAGTAGCTCTCCGTTGATTTCGATCTCACAGCGCTCATCGGGCCTTCCATCTTTAGCACCAGCAAGGCTCTGCCAGAAGCCCCCATAAAGCCGACCTCCTTCAGAAAGGCTTCCATTATTGAAGACCCTGTGAGTTGTCTTTCGTTCATCATCAACATCCTCTCGATCACCAACGTATTCAATGAGCTGTTTAGAGAGGTAATCATTTAATCGATCTACTTCAGCAGCCATACGCCTGGCTTCATCGGTGTCTGGTGGTTCCAATTCCTTCCCCGGTTTTTTCTTCTTCTTCTCCTCAACCGTCTTCCTCGCTCTAAGAACGATTGGTTTGCGATCCTTGTGTCTGAAGTCCGAACGATTTAGGCTGTACTCGTTGATAAGGTCAAGCCCCTCTGCTCCAGCTTCAATCGTCGTCATTCTTCCTTCTGCATAGTTCCCCGGTGCCAGCGTAAGCATTTGAGTTGAAGCAAGAATCTTCAGAACATCAGGTAGCTTGTCATTCAGAACTACATGACTTTCTTTCCTGCCGAGGACACTCTTTGACTGTGTGACTGCAACAGGAGTCGGCTTCTTGCGAACTGAACCTGCAACCAAATTCCCCAAAATTGCGGATAGCTGGCGTTCCAGTACTTCTTGATCATTAACTCTCCGTCGGCGAGTCCTTGGGGTATGTAGTTCCTCTGCTTTTAGGAATAGCTCAACAAATTTTGCACAGGCATCCTTTCCTCTTCGGGTTGACGGGCTGGAATCAGGGTCGAAGAAAAGATCCTTTTGCTCTACTGGTTCGTTGTCATCACTTAGGGTGTCAGACATGTCGTTTACTTCCTTAAAAATAGGGATGCCTCTAAATGCCTAATCGGCTATGGGACACCCCCCAGGTGAACCTGAAAAGTGGTCGCTGTAGGCACCTGATGCGCCCTACACACCTATCGAGCTGAACAACCCTCCAAGGTAGGGTCGCTGCTTGGCGGCGTTTCTTGCCTTGTTAATAGCTCGATAATTGCCCCCGAATTCGCTGTTTTCTCCCCCCTTCGACGGAGACTACTGCGAACCGTCTGGTAATTGCAGCCTAAGAGATCGCCTACTTTGCGCCAAGAGCACCCGTTTTCGCGAAGTTCAACCGCTTTATCCAGTTGATCCTCGCTAAGAAGTCTTTGCTTTGATGGGCGATCAACGGAGGTGAAAGGCTTTGCTGGCTTGAGATTAGCAAGACTGATCGGATTCATCTTCCGTTTCTTCTTGTCCTTGCCGCGCTGAAGCAGATCCTCTAACAGTGTCATCACCTCTTTGTTGCTGAGGCGCTTAGGGATGTCCCACCACGCGATCTGCTGACTTTTTACGGGGTCATTGGTTTCGGCTGTACGCTTGAACTCTGTCTTGTAAACATTCTTATAGTTCGACTGAAATCCTTCAAGTTCAAACTTCTCGGCGTAGTAGATCCCGTCAATGATGTCGATTCGCCGGGGTTTTTTCAGGTCAACGCATACCACTGGTGATGCTTGCATGTAGAGAGACAGGTATCGCATAGCGTAGCTCCTTGCATAAGTGATTCGGGAATAGCAAAGCCACCTGTGGCCTATGTGGCGACAGGTGTGAGTTGCTCAGGTAAGGGGGATTTGCCCAGAAACGGGCGAACTAAGTCTTTTTGAAAGACGCTACTATCATACCATAAAATACAAAAAAGTCAATATAAAATTACTCATCTCCGTAATTTAATGCACTTATTCTGCAGCGCAGCTCAGATTGGACGTGCGTATATCTAGCCTTTCCCACGCTACCTGCCACAGAGTGACCCATGATTCGATCAATAACTGATTCAGGAACGTTGGCAATGACAAGTTTTGTACGGAATGTGTGTCTCAGACTGTGAAAGTCCAAATCCGTAAAGCCTTGTGTCTTGAGATACCGCCCGAACCAGTTGCTGAAATACCCTC
>JACCDS010677757.1_pt1 | contig 13646 bp, 7 predicted proteins | sample 7446441 | NCBI WGS metagenome assembly JACCDS01 (sample SAMN15323445, study PRJNA562643) | freshwater metagenome | isolation source: river surface water | place: USA:Blue River Watershed | collected 2017-08-17 | reverse complement strand
TGTACCTGACGCGGATTCACCAGAAATGATTTATGTACCTGCACAAAGCCATAGCAGGTGGTCTGTTCGCTGATGGCTTTCAGCGTGGCGCTGACCAGCGTCATCCGCTCGCCTTGCCACACTTTGACGTAGTTGCCATAGCCTCCAAAACAACAAATTGTCTCCAAATCAAAGCGGCGTAATTCACGGTCGACTTTCAGCACAATATGCGCACTCTCTGCCGTTGCAGCTGCAGGCACGGCAACAGGCAGCAGCAAACCGGCCCGCCGCCGCACTTTGTCCAGCGCTAAAGCGAGCCGTTCGCTACTGACCGGCTTCAGTAAATAGTCGGTGACATCGAGCGCGAACCCTTCCAGCGCAAATTCGGCATAAGCCGTCACCAGCACCACCTGTGGCGGCTCTGCCAACAGCTTCAGCATCTGCAAACCAGTCAGTACCGGCAGCTGAATATCCAGCACAATCAGATCCACAGGTTGAGTCGCCAGCACGGCCATCGCTTCAGCGGCGCTGTAGCAGTGACCCACCACTATCACATCAGAAAACGCTGCCAGATGATGCAACAACACCTGATGTGCCAACGGCTCGTCGTCGACGATCAACAGTTGAAGCGGTTTATTCATGCCGGCTCCTGTTCAGTCCACAGCGGCAGCTGTAATTCGGCGTGCCAGCATAAGGGATTGTCCGGGGCCGGACCGCTCTGCAGCATAAAATCAGAGCCGTATAACAACTGCAAACGCCGGCGCAGATTCTCCAGCCCCATGCCCGCACCAGTCGCGCCTGCAGCCTGCTCTGGCAGCGTATTGCGGCAAATAAATACCAGCCGCTGCTGCGTAACGGAGGCCGACAGCCAGATTTGACTGGGAGCTGCGCTTGTCTCCACGCCATGTTTATAGGCGTTTTCTACCAGCATGATCAGTAATAGCGGTGGCAACTGCCAATGGTTTTGCGTCGCAGGAAAATCGATATGCACACTAGTTTTATTGCTGACGCGCAGCTGCTGCAGCTCGAGATAATGCTGCAAATAATCCAACTCCTGCTGCAATGTGACCTGGCCCTGCTGGCCCTGATACACCACATAGCGCAGCAAATCCGCCAGCTTCAGCACCAGCTGCGGTGCCGAATCTGACTTCAGCAAACACAAGGCATACAGGTTATTTAAGGTATTAAACAAAAAATGCGGATTGATTTGTTGTTGTAGCAATTGCAGTTCAGTACGGGTCTGCTGATGGCGCAGTTGTGCCAGCGCGCTGTCCTGCTGCTGGCGTTCAAAGGCCAGGATCAAAGGCGTCGTCAGCAGCCACTGCAGCAGCATAAAATTAAAGTTATACCAGTCAAAGGGGTCATGGCTGCCGCCCGGCACTGCCGGCACTGTAACGCCATGGTTCATCGGCAACTGCAATAACAACCAACTCAGCGGCGCGTAGCTTGCTAAAATCAGCAATATACTCAGCAGCACAAAAGTCAGCAGACCCTGCTGCGCCAACACCTGGCGGATCAAATAATACCGCGTCAGCCAGTAACAGCCAAACATCACAGCAGCCATCACGGCAAATTGCCACAGATACCACAGCCACAGGACCGGCTGCGCAGCTATCCGCGACCAGTCAACACGCGCCGGGATCGGCTGCACGGCAAAGCCGGGTGAATGGGAAGTCAGTAAACAAGCCCATCCCACAGTCCACAGCGTGAGTAACAGCAAGAGGACCGCATCAAGCGACCAGAGCCGCGACCAGCCGGTCAGCGGCCCGCTGCGTTGCCGGCGCTGATAAGCCAGATGACACCAATACAATAACGACAACATGCTAACCAACAGCCAGTCTGTTACCTCGAAGCGAAAGGCCAGCGCGCTGCTTTGGCTCCAAAACCACCAGCACGCCGGATATAACAGAAAAGCGGCGGACCAAAGCAAAACCAGCTTTGTCGTGTGTTGTCCGGATTTCGCTGAGCCGTCGCCCGGTTGCACGCATACACTGAGCCAGCCCTGAGCGAACAATAACGGCAAATACAACAGCGCCGACAGCAACGCTGATGTCCGTAACGGCGGGATCGGAGTGTAGGCGGCCACATCTGCCGGCAACATCTGCGGCGAAATCAGCAACCACAGCCAGGCCAGCAGCACCGGCAATAGCGCTAACAGATGTTCTGTTTTTATCACAGCAGCAAATTTCATCAGTACAGAGAGTCCAAGGGCGATGGTCTTATGCTGCCTGCCGCCAACGTGCTTGTCATCTGTCCGCTGACAAAAACCGGTTTTGGCCTGACGAACCGGTTTTCTGCGGTTTTTTTGGCTTGGTCATCACAACAGGCCGGTTGGTCATTGCCGGCTTGAGCCACCGCGCGCTGTGGCTTTAGCTTGTGCGGCATTGACCACAGCAAGAAGCAGCCAGATGTTACAGATCCAACAACTCTCCAAAACCTATGCTGACGGCACCCAGGCACTCCGTCAGCTGACCCTGACAGCCGACCGCGGGCTGTTTGGCCTGCTCGGGCCCAATGGCGCCGGTAAGTCCAGTTTGTTACGCACTATTGCCACGCTGCAAAGCGCTGACAGCGGCACGCTGCTGTTTGATGGCATTGACGTGCAGCAGGAGCCGGAACGGCTGCGCCGGCAACTCGGTTATTTACCACAGGAATTTGGCGTCTATCCGCATTTGTCGTGTCAGGCGCTGCTTGAACATATCGCCGTGCTCAAAGGCCTGCATCAGGCCACAGCGCGGCGCGAACAGATAGCGCAGTTGCTGGCGCTGACCAACCTCAGCGCCGTGGCCGGCAAAACGGTGGCGCAGTTTTCCGGTGGCATGCGCCAGCGCTTTGGCATCGCGCAGGCGCTGCTTGGCGACCCGAAACTGTTGATCCTTGATGAGCCAAGCGCTGGGCTGGATCCACAAGAGCGCGCGCAGCTGCATAACGTGCTTTGTGAAATAAGCCGGGACCGGCTGGTGCTGCTGTCGAGTCATATTGTTGATGACATCGAACAGCTGTGTCCAAACGTCGCCATCCTGCTGCAGGGCCAGATTGTGCTGCAGGGCGACACGCAGGATTTAATCAGCCCACTCGCGGGGCAGATTTGGCAGGCCTATGGCTCGGCTGTGGCCCTGCCGCCACAGGCGCAACTGCTGCAGCGCAGCTACCAGCGCGGTATCCCGCTGCTGCGCGTGTTTGCCTCGCAATGTCCCGGCACAGACTTTCAGCCGGTCGCGGCCACGTTACAGGACCGCTATTTTCTGGCACTGGCTCATGCTCTGGCTCAAGTGGAGCGTGCGTTATGAAGCTTGGGGCTCTGCTTTACAACGAATGGCGGTTTTACCGGGTACAGCCGCAATTCTGGCTTTGCCTGTTGCTGGCGCTGGCCTTTGCCGCGCTGGTCAATCTGAATCCGGGTTCTATCGATGCGCAACCGGAAAAGGCGCTGTTGCTGCGTCATAGCATGCTGCTGATGTCCATTCAGCCGCTGCTGCTTGCCGTGTTAGCCCCGCTGGCGTTCTGCCGCGATAGCCAGCATGGCATCAGCGCGCTGATTGACGCCAGCGCGCAAAGCCTGCGCCAGCGTTTGGCCGTGCGCGCCACCGGTTTATGGCTCACTGCCATGGCAATGCAGCTGATTTTCCTCGTGATGGTGGCGCTGGTGATGTCAAAAGGGCTGGCGGATAGCAGCGGCATCTGGCGCTGGTCAGCACTCCTGCTGCTGGTACAGCAAGTGCCGGCCATCACCTTGCTGGTCGCGCTGTTCTTGTGGTTAAGCCGTCACAGTCAGTCGCCGCTGGCGCTTTATTTACAAGGCGCAGGGATCTGGCTCGGCTATATGCTGTTAGCAGCAGCGACAGGGTCACCGCTGATGGCGAACAGCCAGTCGATTTCGCCGCTGCTCAGTCAGCTGATGCTGTATCTGGACCTGTACGCACTAAGCCCGCTGCTGGCGCAATTGCAACAACAAGGCGCAATGCCGGCTGGCCTGCTGCAGCTTGAGATGACCTTTTGGCTGAATCGCCTGCTGATTGTCAGTATTGCCGCCTGGATCTGTTGGCGGATGCTGCGACCCGGCATATCCGCTTTGCCACAACCGGAACATCGACGCATGGCGCTGTCGATGCGCTCAGCGGCACAAAGCGCTGCGGCAAACGGCCTGCTACAAAATCGGACACAGGGTCAGTACCAGCCTTGCCCGCCCGGCGCGCTGACCTTTTGGCCGGTCTTTCGCGGTCTGATACAGCTACAATGGCAACAACTCTGCTGGCAACGCAGTACGCTACTGGCTTTACTGGCGCTGAGCGGCCTGATTTTCAGCGAGGTCTACACAGGTCTGGGTTATGCCGAGCAGTTCAGTCAGTTACTACCGAACAGCCGGGACGCCATCAATCGGGTCAGTGGCGATGTGATCCCACGCTTTGGTTTGTTGTTATTGGCATTCTGGGTCTATCAGGTGGCTTGGCTGAACCGCCAGCAGCGCATCGACGGCTTGATCGCCGCCACACCGGTGCCATCCTCGCTGTTGTTATCCAGCCAGTTCGTGGTGTTATATGGACTGGTCCTGCTACTGGTCGTGCTGAGCCTGGCGGCGGTGGCGCTGGCGCAAGTGCTGCTGCAAGTACCGCTGGAGCTGCTTGAATACGGCCAGCAAGGCTTGTTATTAGTGCTGCCACTGTGGGTCTGGGCAACGTTATTACTGGCTTGTCATGCGGTATTGCGCCAGCCACTGTGGGCCAATCTGGCAGTCGCCGGCTTGCTGGCATTCGGACTGTCCCCGCTACCGGCCTTGCTGCAACTGCAGCATCCGCTCTGGCACATCGGCCAGAGCCAGTTGGGGTTGCCGGATAGTTTGTGGGGCTATCAAGGCGCTTTGGGCAACAGGGCCCAAACCTTTGCCGGTGATCTCAGCAGCGGCGGCTTCTGGCCTTACCTGCTGCTGTGGGCTTTATTGGCGCTCAGCCTGTTTGCGCTGGCCTTGCAGTTTTATCATCGCGGCACCGGTTTCAGCAGCCAGAGATTTGCTGCCAGGCTGACACCTTTGACCGCCTGTGCCGCGCTATTCGCTATGCTGACGCTGACGCAAGGCTGGTCTTTGCATCAACAACTCGACCAGGCCGGCGCGCTGCAAAGCCGCGACGAGCGTCAGGCGAAACAGGCCGCCTATGAGCAGCAATACCAACACTGGCAGACAGTCCCGCAACCGGTGGTACGGCAGGTCAAACTCAGCGCCAGCCTGCAACCTCAGGCACAACAAGCCAGCATCAGCGCAACCATCACTTTGCACAATCCACATTCGACTGCCATTTCAAAGCTATTGCTGGGGTTCCCGCGCCTGCAGTTCGGAGCTGAGCTGCAAAGCCTGCAGCTACAAGGTGCACAGGCCGAAACTATCGACGCAGCATTGGGTCAGCAGATTTTTACGCTGCAACCGGCGCTGGCGCCCGGTGCCAGTGTTGAACTGCAAGTCCAGCTGGCACTACATCAACCGGCCATCACCGCAATGCCTAATCATCAGGTATTAAGAGCGGAATTTAGCTACCTGCGGTTATTACAGCTATTGCCGCAGCTCGGATTTGTGCCGGAATTACGCCTGCGTGACGACGCCGATCGCGCCCGCTTTGGTCTGGCTGCGTTACCGGCCGCGCAGTATCAACCCTCGGTATTGGCCACGCCCGCCAGCGCACGCTATGACTGGGCCACGCTCGACACCACCATCGCAGTGCCCATTGGTTATCAGGGCATCGCCGCTGGCACTTTACTCAATAGCTGGCAAGCCGAAGGGCAGCAGTTTTTTCACTACCGCACGCATGCACCGGTGCGCAATTTGCCGGCACTGATCGCAGTGCCGTGGCAGCAGCAAAGCAGCACTGCGGCAGGCGTGCCACTGCAGATTTACAGCCCGGAATTTAATGCCACCACCGACTTAACGATGCAGGCGATGCGTGACACCGTGCAATGGTTTTCGCAGCAGATCGGCGCTTATCCGGGCGACGCACTGCGGCTGGTGATCATGCCGGACATAGGCCCAACCGGCTACGCGCTACCACAGCTGGTGCTGATCAATCATCGGGTTGGTGTGCGGGCCAAGCCAAGCGCAGACGCGCCTTTTAGCCAGGTCTACCGGCGCGCTGCACATGAAACCGCACATCAGTGGTTTGGTCATGGCATCGGCAATGGTGTACCCGGCGATGGCGCTTTTCTGGTTGAGTCGCTGGCCAAATACGCGGAACTGGTGCTGCTGGAGCAAAGGTTTGGCCGCGCGGCGATGCAAGGGCTGGTCGATTACGAGCAACAACGCTATGCGCGGGCGCAGGCCGGCAGTCTGGCGGCCGCCAGCAGTCTGATTGATGCCGACGAGTCTTATGATCAGTATTCCCGCGCCACACTGGTGTTTGCCAAGCTCAGAGCAGAACTCGGTGATGCGGTGATCATTGCGGCCCTGCGTCAGCTCTGGCAGCAACACCGGTATCCGGCAACGCCGGCAAGTTCGATGGATTTTGTCCGGGCGCTGCGGGCACAAAGTCCAAAGACAGATCATGCGCTGATCAACGCACTGCTGCTTAGCACTGATGTCAGCTTGTTGCTATCGACACAATAGATCCAGTGGCGTGCGCAAGTAATTGCCGTCAGCCACCGCGCTGGAGATCTACAGGTACAGCAAACAGCTGAGCAAGCGAGGCTGAGCCGAAATTTACAGATCTCGGCCCTTTTTGTCAGTGTGCTGCCGGCCTTGCAGCCTGCAGCAACACCCACCACTTCAGACCTGAAGTCTGAATCGGAATAAAGCTGAACTCCACAGCACAAGCCGTGGTAATGATGCCAGTCTCATAAGTGACATCGTCCAGCCATTGACCTGCCGGACAATTGCCGCTGACCTGCTTGCTAATGCGGAATCCTCTGGCTGCAGTTAATGTAAAACGCCCTTTGGCGCCTTCCATCACGGCAAGCGACCGCTGATTGACCTGACCGCCACGATTGTTACCTGCCACATTGGCGGCCACTGCTTGCGTCGGTTTAAACACGGCCTGGACTTGCTGCGGCCGACGCACATTTTGCAAGGTGCAGGACTGATTCCCACTGCAACCACCTGTCCAGTGACTGAAAGCAAAACCGCTGGCGGCAGACGCCTGGCATTGGCTTTGTTGCCCATAAGCGACTGGATTGGCAGAACAGCTTACCGTACCGCTATTGGCTGGACTCGCCGTACTGGTGATAGCGAACTCAGGCAGGACTATGCCACTGACATAGACATCTAATGTATCAGGCCCCCTGAGCTGTAACATGTACTCCTGGTCTTTATTCGGAGTAAACGTCAATTTTGCTGGCTGATTGCTGCCAAAATAATACAGCTGGTCAACAGCTTGCCATCCAAACTGAGTAGAACGACTGAATACTACAGCCGAGCCCGAACCATAAGACTCTCCGCGATCTGTATGAACTTCAATGCTGATACTTTGGCCGGCTTTAGCCTGAAAACTCAGGTACTCACCGCCATAAGGAACTGCATAGGTGCCACTGACTAACTGGCGGGCCAAATCAAACGTATCAAACAGATCCCGCTGGTCATCATAAACATCGGCTTGTTGTCGCGGATGATACAGACCCAGTTCGAGCAAGCTTTGGTTGCCAGAGCCTGAATACTGTAAATAATATGTCGCGGTTTCAGGTGCAATAAATAATCCGTCGGTCTGTATTTGCCGGCCTGCGCTGTCAAACCAACTGAAGTTTTGCCTCACAGAACCGCTTTGTTTGTAATCGGCAACTCTAGGCAGTAACTGTTCTCCAGCGGTCATCGGCACTGCCAGCCAAAATGGCTCTGATGTAGTTTTTCTTAGCAGTATTTTTTCATCTTTTGGTGGTAAAACAAATGCTTGCTGCCTTGATGCCGCAGCAATGATCTGTTCAGTTGTTAGTTGATGGCGGTACTGCGGGAAACGTCCCAATGCCACTTCTGCATGATCTGAGCGGCCATTGTTATCAGTGTCAGCACTGTTTGGTTTACTGCCAATCAAGATTTCATCCGCATCATTGAGCTGGTCGCCATCTTGATCCTGATTGAGGTTAAAACCTGTCGCCGTCAGCCGGATCGGATGAGTCGTATAAACTTCCAGGTAATATGCACCGCTATGGCGTAATGTCCGCCGATACGAGCCAGAGGTCAGGGTGGTATTTTGTTGCTCCAGATAGTCAATGGTGAACACGCTATTTGCCGTATTTAACTTATACAATACAACACTTACCCCATCCAACTGACTGCCATAAAGGGCTGCAATATCTAAATTCAGTTCAGCGCCGGCATCGGCGGTAAAAGCAAACTGAGCGCTACCTGCCGTCCTTGGAGCCCAAGCGGTTTGGCTGGCCTTTAAATCAGGCGCCTGCATCCGGCTTTTTTTCAGATGCTGATGGTTCAGTGATTGGCCCTGCGGACCAAACATCTGATACACACCAATATCGCCTTTGTATGTATCCTTTTTATTGGTGCCATGCAGCTCTAGCTTGTATTCGCCTGTTTCCAATGGCATAAAATCTGCCGAAGTATGATTAAAATCATATACATAGCGACCGTCCGGACCTAGCAATACATGCGACGAATTGCTGGGCTCGGCAGTCATAAAAAATGTAACGGGCTGGCCCGCATTTAAGCTGAATTTGATAAATCGGGGGCCTTCGCTAAACCGGTAACTCAGTTGCTGATTAAAGGCTGGCAGTTGCAAGGCAGTTTCGACTGTCTGATGGGCTATTAAGTCTGCATGACTAAGTTCCACCGGAAAGACGACCGGGCGTTGCTGCTTGAACGCATCACCATCATTGAGACCATCGTCATTGCTGTCCGCATCTTCCGGATCAGACCCCAATGCAATCTCGAACTCAGTGGCCAGGCCATCTTGATCTGGATCTTGCTCCATCAGACCCGTCACACGGAACTCGTAACGAGCCACATAATTGCCAGGTATTTGCATTGAGTACACACCAGTGCGGTATGGCAAAAGTTCATAACGCAAGGTGGGGTCAGACTCTGTGTGGAGTGCATTCACTGTGCCTTGGAAATTCTTGAAAGAAGGCCAAGGGAAGCCATCGGGTTTGTCGATTTCTAAAAAAATTTTCTGGCCTTCTTTCGCATTAAAGCGGAAAGAATTGTTCTCCCAGTTAATGAGTTCACTGCCAGTTTGCAAACGGCGGGACAACGGAAAGCTGTTATGTATCTGCCGACTTTGATCTGTCACGTCGGGATTGGCAAAACTGCGGTAGACCCCACAGTTATAACTGCCTTCAATTTTTACCCGCACATAATAACGCCCTGTAGTCTGAGCCTGAAAATGTTGGAACTGTTGGTCATATACCAACCCGGTATCGTTAGTTTCAGATGACAACTCTGCGTAGCTGGGAGCCAGACCAAACCAGTAAAACTGGGCAAGCCCTGAATAACCGAGTGAAACGTATTCACCGGCCTTTAAATCTAAACTGAAATACGAAATTACAGGTGTCGCAGAGTGCAGCTGTATATCGTTATCGGTATATGGGAGTGCGATAGCAGTGGCCGGGCTTTGTGCAGCAGCAAGTTGTGCGGCACCGAATTCGGCAGGATAAATTCCTGGTAACAACGATTTTGCAGCTACGTTATCGGTGATGCCATCGCCATTGCTATCAACTGACAAGGGGTCAGATCCTCGGTAGGATTCTGTGGCATCAGTCAAACCATCACCATCAGTGTCAGCATCTGCCCTGACCCCCTGCACTGTCAGTGCTAGTTTCAGCGGCAAAGAACTGGCTATCTGCCGATATGAGTGTGACAATCTTACAAAATAGACCCCGGTTTCGGGCGCAATAAACTGTAACTGTGGCGACGTTTTGAGATTTTGTGGCTTCACTGCAAGGCCAATTCTACCGAATATCTCCAAATAGATATCCCGCGGATTCCCGGTCGCATCTAAAGTGATCTGTTCGCCTTGTTGGGCAAAGAAGTGGTAGTAGCTATAGCGCAGCGACACATCCAGCTCACCGTTTGTTGGTGACAGATGACGGGATGTCAAAAAGCTGGCTCCCCATTCCTGCTGTACGTTCGCGCTAACATAGGCCGGCCGTCTGACTTCGAGCCTGGATTTACCTAAGCTTCCACTGACAATAAAAATGTAACGGCCAACCAAATAATCCTTAAGATCAATCGCAGATACGCCAGTCCTGACAGTGATGTAGCTGTGATTCGTACCATTTGGGGAATGAACTTTTACCTGTTGCGCCGCAAAATAGTTGGTGTTATCGATTAATGTCGCACCAACGGACACCGGTAGGCCGTCTGGTAAATCAATAGCGAAATACTGCTCCGGACTTTCTGCCGTTAACTCAATGTCCATCGGTTGCTCAAACTGCAGCAGCGTTGGATTTAAAAACGAATTACTGGCTGCTGCCGGCAGCACCCAAGCCACAAGACAAACCAACAAAAATTGCAAGAAAGGGTTTCTCATAAAGGAATGCTCAAAAGACTGTGCGCTGTTGCCATCTTAGCAAATTAGATTAATTTTTTTGCAACAAAATTTGTCTATTAATCACCTTTGCCTGTTCCCGCGGATTATATGTATGCAGATAAATCAGGTTCAAATCAGCGCTGAAAAAATGTGATCACCTGCTGCGACCTGATAGAATGCGCTGGTTTTATCACCATTGCGTCAACATAACCAAGGAGTCTGACGATGAAAAAACCACTGCCGCATCAGCATCAGCGCGGCGAAATTCAGGACAATATGCTCAAAGCGGTGATTACCAGCCCGCTGTTCAGAACCCGGGTGGTCAAAGCGAAAAAAGGCAAAGGTTCGTATAACCGGCATGATAAAAAGGGGCGACAATCGCAAGATTCCGCCCCTTTTTCTTGGCTGCTATTCTGCCGCAACTAATCTGCCACTATTCATCGGCGATTGTCGGCCATTGCCGGATCAGCCGCACTAACCGCGCGATTTTCACATCACTGAGCTGCCGGTAATCCAGATAAGGACACACCACCAGCCGAACCCGCTGTGCCACGGCAAATTCATCATCGAACCAGACTAAACCACCGGTCCATGTATCGGGTAACAGCCCTTGCGCCAGCAAGTCACGCGCGTGCTGCCGACCAGCAATGATATGGATTGTGTCTACGCCGCAGTCTGATGCAGCAAATCCTGTTTGGCCAAATAGCAACGCCGTATCCGAGCCCGCCTGTAACAACATCTGATCACGCCATTGTTGCCAGCTTTGGGCGCTATGTAGATCCGGCTGCCAGGGTGTTGGTAATGCCCACACCAGCTTGGCATAGACGTTAAACACCTTGCGCCAGCCGTTGCCACAGTGCTGGTAAATCTGATCGATTTGGCCCGGCAGCAGAGGCTCGCAGGAATCAAGCGCGGCGAACTCGGCCATCGGCGGCGCTTTGGCGACATAGACGCGCAAGCACGCCTGTGCGTCGCCTAAGCCAGGTTGCTGCAACAGTTTCACAGCTGCTGCGTTTTCAGCCAGGCACCAACCTGCGCCGGGATGCGTTTGACGCGATCTAACCGGCGCTCGATACCGGCAGCCGCTTCCAGATAAGCTGTTTTTACTGGCTTAGTTTTAGCCGCTGCCGCTTTTTGCCGCAGCAAGGTCGCAGTGGCTGCCTCGCGGGAAGCGCCCAACAGTGACGCATCAAAACCATCGCGGCGCAACGGGTCTAAGCGCTCGTCGAAAGCCGCCTGATTGGCCAGATAAAAATCGTAGGCCAGCTGCGTATGTTCCAGTGCAACCCGGTTTAACAAGCCCGGACCAAATTGTTTTGGCGTTAAATCGGTCAGAATTAAGGCTAAAGCCTGTTTCGCCAATGCAGCGTCTTTGGCCGACGCCAGCGCGCCCAACAAACGACGTTTTTCCGTGCTGTTGCTGGTGTTGGCGGCCAGCGTTTTCAGCTGAGCAAAGTCCGCCGCAGTGGCCTGAGTACCAACAATTTTCAGCACGACGCCATAGAGATCACCAGGTAATACCGATTTATCGGTCTGACTGGCAGCGAATCTTTTGCGTGCCTCTGCAATGACTGCACCATCACCCAAATCCGCCAACACCCCGATCAGGCTGCTGCGCAAAATGCTGGTATTGTCGGATTCACCGGCCTGCTTTTCCCAGCCGACTTTGGCAAACAACGCCTGCGCTTTTTTCAACGCAAAAGCTTTGTAAGCAAGTTCGCCCGGTAAGTCCCGGTACAGATCGGTAAAGCCTTCCAGCTGTTCCACCACATCCGTGGCGATGATCGGATTGGCATCAGCCGGCAGTTGCTGGGTCAGCGCCAGATAACGGCTGATGTCGCTATAACCGGCGTAGCCCAGAGCCACACTGTCTTTGAGTAAGCCCAGCTGGTCTACCGCCGGTAACTGGGCAAAACCTTTCACCACGTCGGCGAACAGGGCGTCGCTGTAATCCACGCGGTAATAACCGGTCTGGCCGGCGTTAACCGTCACAGCTCCACAACCCGGTACCGTCATGGTTTGCGGTGCATCACCGCGGATTTCAGCACGGGCGGCCGCTTGCCCGACCACTTGCGCTGTCACCGGCACTGTCCATTGTTGCGGTTGTTTTGATGCGGCATCCAGGCCAAACCGGCCTTGCGTTAAGGTCAGCGTTGTGTTGCCCTGCTGACATTCCGCTTGCACTGCGGTGATTAAAGGCACCCCCATCTGGTTGGTGAAATCCTGGGCTATCGTTTCCACCGGCCGGCCCGAGGCTTGCGCTAACGCCTGCCACAGGTTGCTGGTCACTGTATTGCCATACTGATGTTTTTGCATGTAAGCACGCACTCCGGCGCGGAACGCGTCCTCGCCGAGATAGGCTTCCAGCATGGTGATAACAGATAAGCCTTTGGAATAAGTAATGCCGTCAAAGGCTGCATTGGCCTCTGCCAGATTACGCACCGGCTGCACTATCGGATGCGTAGTGTCCTGCGCATCCTGGAACATGGCGTAATTGCGTGAGCCAACAGCGCCTAATTCAGCATGCCACTGCGGATAAAAATGCTGGCTGGCTGGCTTTGGATTCCATCCAGGAGGCAAACCCTTCGTTCAACCACAGATCATCCCACCACTGCATCGTCACGATATTGCCAAACCATTGGTGCGCCATTTCGTGGCCGACCACGGCAAAAACTTCCTGCTTGTCACTGGTGTTGGAGAATTGCGGATCCAGCAATAGGGTGCCTTCGAAATACATCACGGCACCCCAGTTCTCCATCGCGCCAAAACCACCGGCGCCCGGCACGGCGATGTGATCCAACTTCGGTAACGGATACTGCACGCCAAAATAGTCGTTGTAATAGTCCAGCAGCTGATAAGAGGCGTTCAGTGCGAAAGTCCCTTTGACGGCGTCGCCTTTTTTCGCCACCACACCATGTTCAATGCCACCAGAACGACCTGAAATGCGTTCATAATCACCGGCACCGACATACAGCAGGTAGCTGCTCATTTTCACGCTGGGCGCAAAATCAACGCGGGCGCGGCCATCCGGCAGCGGCTGACGGCGCTGCTCCGGCATATTGGACAAGGCCAGCTGGCCTTTGGGCTCGATAATACTGATTTTAAAGATGGCTTTGTGCGCAGGTTCGTCCCACATCGGTGCTAACTTACGCGCATCACCCGGCTCAAACTGGCTGGACAACATGCGGCCGGTGCTGCCATCTGGCTTGCTGTAGT
>JACCDS010091084.1_pt1 | contig 13648 bp, 12 predicted proteins | sample 7446441 | NCBI WGS metagenome assembly JACCDS01 (sample SAMN15323445, study PRJNA562643) | freshwater metagenome | isolation source: river surface water | place: USA:Blue River Watershed | collected 2017-08-17 | reverse complement strand
TTACAAGGAACCGCTTATGTACAACCGGCTACAGAGTGCCCGGCAGCAATGGGGAGGCTCTCTGACAGCGATTGATAACTGGCTGGAAGAGCGGCAGCAACTCATCGTCTGTTATTGCAAACTCGCGGCATTACCCCCTTTTGACAAACAAAACGCCGGCCAGCAACTGCCGGAACAACAGCAAATTCTGCATTTCTGTCAGTTGCTGATGGATTATTTATCTGCAGGCCATTTTGAAGTCTACGACCAGATTGTCTCGCAATGTGCGACTAACGGCCCTCACAGCAAAGCCCTGGCAGAGGCCTTATGCCCAAAGATTGCTGCATCGACTGATTTGGCATTGGAATTCAACGATAAATTCGCGGACGAAGCGGCTAATCAGACCCTGAGCAGCTTCGATGCCGATTTGTCGCGGTTGGGGCAGGCACTGGAAGAACGTTTTGGTCTGGAAGACGAGTTGATCAAAACACTGTTTTTGAAACACACCCAGGGTGTGTCCGCCTGAAAAATCCCGAATGGGCATAAAAAAGCCGGCGCATTCGCCGGCTTTTTTATTCACTCAAAGAATTTACACCTTCATTGCCGCATTAAACGGCGGCACCGGTGGTTGGTCGTCTGGTTTGCTCATATGCCGGCCGTAGACCAGATGGAACAATGGTGACGCCATCAGAGTGGTTACAATCGCCATCAGCACCATAATCGAAAACAAACCTTGTTCAATCACACCAAACTTCAGCGCGATATTGATGATAATCAGCTCCATCAGGCCACGGGCATTCATCAATGCCCCAACCGCCATCGCCGTGCGATTATCCGCGCCACCAATTCGGGCAGCAGCCCAACAGGCCACGCCTTTGGCAAAAATCGAAGCAGCCAGAATAATCAGTGCGATGAACATCACCTCAAAAGACGCCAGTACGTTTAACTGCGTTTTCAGACCGGAATAAGTAAAGAACATCGGCAACAACACAAAAACGGTGACTTTTTGTAGCCGAGCTGTCACCAGCTCGCTCAGTTTGCCCCGCGGCATCGCTATACCCAGCAGGAAACCGCCAAACACGGCATGTAACCCCACCCATTCCATCGCATAAGCCGACACAGAGAACAGCACAAACACCAGCAACAGCTGCGCTGCGGTCAATACGCCGGTCTTTTCGACTTTATCTGCCAGTGGCTGCAGCCAGCCGCGTACTTTGGTCAGCATCAGGCTGGCGTATAACACTCCGCCGACTACCGCTTTAATCGCCAGAATAGTGCCGCCACCGAAGCTGGCCAACACCACAGCCAGCACCACCCAGGCCGCTGCGTCGTCGATGGCGCCGGCCGCCAGGGCCAGCGTTCCTAATGCAGTTCCAGCCAGACCGCGCTCATAAATAATCCGCGCCAGCATTGGAAACGCCGTGATAGCAATAGCAGCTCCCATAAACAAAGCCGCATTCGCGAAAGAAATATTGGCTGCAAACAAACCGGGTGTTTCCAGCAGCCACAGACACAACAGTGCGCCGACGCCGAAAGGCACTAACATGCCGGCCAGGCTAACCCCTACCGCGCTGCGGGCATTTTTGCGAAACAGCTGAGTGTTAAACTCCAGACCCACCAGAAACATATATAAGCCGACGCCAAGCTGAGCACCGAAATACAAAATCGGCATCGTCTCAGCGACAAAAATACTCTTTTGCAGATCAGGCCAGAACAGACCGAATAATGATGGACCTAACACCACACCGGCGATCATTTCGCCGACTACTTTGGGTTGGCCGATAAATTTAGCCAAATAACCAAAGACTTGAGCGGCAACAATAATCAGCGCCAGTTGTGGCAGAAACGCCAAAGCCAAATCGACATAACTCATTGTTTATTATCTCTTTACGAACAATTAATGATGAAGTGCTAGTTTGAGTGATGGTGTCGGTTTTTTCGCCGGTTTTGGGTGCCGCCTGTCATTTTGTCACCAACATACCGAAGCCCTTTGCATGGTGCAAGCCGTGAATTTCCGCGGAATGGCAACTGCTTGATTTTCATTTAAACAAAAATTGCTCGCGCCGCATCAACGCAAATCACTGGCCCGCAGACAGCAAAGCCAGAGCCTTTGGCGAATATACGCTGGGCAGGGCGCAGGAAATCTGGCATGCTGGACATCTTTACTCTGTGGCAGGAAACCCGGATCAATGAGTCAGGACCATGGTGATCAGCTTGATCAGCAACTGTTATTTGAAGTTATCGAAAATCAACTGGCGGATGGTTATCCGCTGAAAGTCAAAGCCACGCTGATGCGCCTCTGCATGACCGGCCATAGCCGCGAAGATGCGTTAGAGCTCATCGCCTGCGCCCTGGCTCCTGAAATGTTCGCTGTGGTGGAACTGGCGCAGGAATTTAATCTGCCGCGCTACGAGGCGCATCTGGATTTGCTGCCGCAAACCCCATGGATTGAACAAGACTGAGCCCATCCTGTTGAATATGATCCGCTGGCAAGCCATTGCCCTGTTGTGTTGTTGCTGTTTATTACTGGCAGGATGTCAGCAGATACCTCATCAACCGGGTCAGCCGGTCAATGCATTACCGGCCGCTGGCCAGCTGTATGCCAGAACTGCAGCACAGTTACCGCCGGTTAATGACCTGCCGCCCTATGAAGCGTTGTACCAGAGCTTTTTAGCATCAGGCCAGGTCCAGCAAAGCGCCATCGACTGGCGCGCCATGCAACAGCAGCTGATGCAGACCGATATCGGTCAGTGCCTGAGCCTGCCCTGGCGGCAATGGCAACAACAAAACCTGCTGAATCTGGCGTTTTACCGGCTGGCGATGAACTGTTATCAGGAGCATCAGCAGCATAGCGAATTCAAAGCGCTGCAGGCTTATCAGAGTTATTTGCGAGACGGTATTTTGCGCAGTGGCAATGGCAAAGCCAGTTATTCAGCCTGGCGCATTAATACCTTTGCCGACGCGCATGAATTGCTCAGCCTGCTGGGTATGCAAACCCAGGATTACCATGCCGTACTGACAGCGTCCGGCAACAGCATGCACTATGAAGTACATGTCTACGACCCGGCCGACAACCGCCTGAAAACGGTATTTTTCGAAAATCAGCGATATCTGCATGCCATCGACGGCCTGCCTTTTCCGTTTGTCGGGCTGGTCGATGGCTGGCGCAAAGAACTGTTGCCCGAAGGCGCCAACAACAACCCGGCGATGATGGTGCCGCTGGCAATCGCGCTGATGGAAGAAAAAAACATTGCAGAAGCCGAGGCTTTGCTACTCAAAGCGGTGGCACGAGGCTCGCTGCAAGCCAAAGTCACACTGGCGGAATGGTGTTTTCAGCCAACACTGCACTTAAAAACCAGCAAAGCACAGTGTCTGGGCTGGCTGACAGATGCCGCAGACCAGGACTATATCCCGGCATTGCAACTGTTACATTTCCTGCATTTTAAGACACTGATCGCAGGTAAACATCAGCTGGCTGTGACTGAACTGCAAGCTTATATCAACGAAAGAGCCGGGCCCGGTGTGGCAGAAGTACAGCTGGCCCGTTATCTGCTGCAAGGTAAACTGACCCCACGCGACACCACTACTGCTGTTGCGCAATTACAGACGGCGGCGAAAGCCGGCCATCCGGATGCCGCCAGTTTTGCCATTCTGGCGCAACTTGAACATCAGCAGCTGCCAGCGGCCAAAGCTACAGCACAGCTAAAGCAACTGGCAGAACAAGGCAGCACCACCGCCGCTTATTTATATGTGTCGGATTTGATGCAACAGCCGGAGCTTAACGAAGCTGAACGCCAGCAGGCACAGCAACTGCTGCGACAGGCGATGCTTTCTTATCACCCGGAAGCCTTTTATTTATATGGCTATGGCCTGGAGCGGCGCTGGTTCGCTGACGACAGCCAGCCAGCCAATTATTATTACCAACAAGCTGCAGAGCGCTTTTTTGCCCGCGCCATGCTGCGACTTGGCAACTTGTACCGCGATGGCGAATTCGTCAAAGCCGACCCGCTGCAAGCCAGCCGCTGGTTATATTTGTGTACCCGCCAGGGTATTGCGGCCTGTGCTTTCCATGTGGGTGTAATGCTGGATGACGGGGAAGGCATTAGCGCTGACCCTGCCGCAGCTATGCGGTTTTATAGTTTTGGCGCCGAACAGGGTTATGCGCCGGCGCTGAACCGGCTGGGTTTGTTATATCTGTTTGGCAAAGGCACTCCAGAGGATCCGGTTAAAGCGGTCGAGCTACTGCAACAGGCAGCCAGTAAGGGCAGTGCCAGTGCCAGTTATTATCTGGGCTTGTTGTATTTTGAAGGGCAGCAGGTCAGTCGCGATCTGGTCAAAGCACGGCAGTATTTTGAACAGGCGCAGGAACATCCGAAAGCCCGCTATTATCTGGAAAACTGGCAACAGCTGACGACTCAGCCATCAAAATAACGCCGGTCACAAACACCCGGCGCTTTACAATATTCTGTAGTCAATTCGTCACTAAATGTAATGCTGCTCGCGATGGTCATCCTGGCTCAGTTAAGCTTTTGCTTAATTCAATCCGGAGCCTCGTCATGCCTAAAATTTATCGCCCGTTGCCAATCGCAGCCCTGTTGAGCACTGTTTTACTTTCCCAGCCTGCACTGGCCACAGTGGTACTGGTGAAAACCAGTCTTGGCGACTTTGAAGTCAACCTGTTTGATCAATCTACGCCGGTGACCGTCACTAACTTCCTCAGTTATGTCAAAGCGGGCAGCTATAACGGCACCTTTATCCACCGCAGCGAACCCGGCTTTGTGATCCAGGGCGGTGGTTTTAAATACAGCGGCAATAATGCCGCGCCTTTCAGTGCTGTCGCACAACAAGCGCCGATCCGCAACGAACCCAAATGGTCCAATGTTCGGGCAACTATTGCGATGGCCAAAGTCGCCGGCGACCCACATAGTGCGACCAATCAATGGTTTATCAATCTGGCGGATAACAGCGGCGGCAATCCGCAGCTCGATTTACAAAACGCCGGTTTTACCGTGTTTGGTCAGGTGACAGGCAATGGCATGGAAGTGATTGATGCTATTGCCGCACTGCCGAATAAGCTCAACGCCAGTTTCAACGGTGTGCCACTGCGCAATTACACCAGTGCCGACGCGACAGCGCAGCGTGCGGTGACGCAGGAGAATCTGGTGCTGATTGAAAGCATCAGCGTGGTCAATAGCGAAGTTAACAGCGCGGCCAGCCTGAATCCAAAGGCCAATACCGCGATTTTGCAACAGCAAAACAGTGGTGACAGCAGTTCAGGTGGTGCTTTCGGGTTTATATTGCTGGGCTTCACCGCTTTGCTCGGCTGGGCCCGTCGCCGTTAATTCGGTCAGACAGTTCTGGCAAAAGCAGGCCGCTGCAGTGACCGCGGCCTGTTCAGTTTGTATCGGCGGTAATTGCATACACCAGCAATTCGCCTGCCCCAGAGCAAAACCGCAACTGTTGTTTCCGCCACAACGCGGGCACATCAGGGCATTCAAGATGTCCTCTGCCATCTTTTTTAACCTCCACGATGCTGCAGATGCAGCTGCAACGCGTTGGCCGCAGCGCTGATATGCTGTTGCAACAAGTCTAATGCGGCCTGATGACGCCCCTCACGCAAATGCTGTAACAGCGCACGATGTTCTGCCGCACTTTTCTTACCATAACCCAGCTCTACTTGCTGAAACCCCAGGTACATCGCGACTTTCAGATGCAATTGCTGCAGCAACTGCAGCAACATTGGCATGGCGCAAGGTTGATACAACAGCTGATGGAACTGCCAGTTCAATTCACCCTGTAATAGTGGATCATTTGCGGCGGCGTCGGCCGCATTCAGACAATCTTCGGCAGCGCCCAAAATCGCCTGATTCAGCTGCGGCAATGCCTGACGCAGCGCTAAAGGTTCCAGCTGACTGCGGATCAAGCAAAGTTCCTGCGCTTCGGTGGCCGATAAAGGCGGCACCATCAGACTGGCTTTACCGGCGCTGACCAGCCAGCCTTCAGCAGCCAACCGCGACATTGCGTCCCTTACCGGAATACGGCTGGTCTGATAATAGTCTGCCAACTCTTGTTGTTTCAGTGCCCGGCCTGCCGGCCAGCGCCGGCGGCGAATGTCGTCCCGCAGTTGCAGATACAGATCAGCTTTTTGCATCAGGCCCGCCATTTTTGCAGCAATAACACCACCAATCCCAACACCAGCCCCCAGAAAGCCGACGCGATACCAAAAAAGCTGACGCCAGATGCGGTTAGCAAAAAGGTCAGCATTGCAGCTTCGCGATAAGGGCCCTCGGCAGTCACTACCGACAAGTTGCCGGCGATAGTCACCAATAACGCCAGCCCGGCGACTACCGCCACCAATGCCGGAGGAAAGGCCAGAAATAATGCCACTATGGTTGAACCAGCAAGGCCAGTCAGCAGATAAAACACTCCGGCGGCAATGCCGGCGCGATAACGTGATGCCGGCTCCGGATGCGCTTCAGGCCCGCTACAAATCGCAGCAGTAATAGCCGCGAGGTTAATTGAGAAATTGCCAAAAGGCGCGGTGATCAAGGTCAGCAAACCAGTCACAGTTAATAACGGCGACACCGGCGTCTGATAACCCTGACTACGCAGCACTGCCAGCCCCGGCAGGTTTTGTGACGACATCGTGACGATAAGCAGTGGCAGTCCAACGCCTAATAACGCCTGCCAGTGGAACTCGGGCCAAACCCATTCCAGTTGCACCAACGAAGGCTGCAACTGCTGCACCGACCATTCGCCGCGTAGCAACGTGCAGATCACTCCGGCCAGCAATACCAGCGGAATACTGTATCGGGCAATAAAACGCCGACTCAGTACAAACAGCAGCACCAACCCAATCACCAGCACAGGCGCTTGTGGCAAATAGCGGAAAATACCCAGGCCAAACTGCAGTAAAATCCCGGCCAGCATGGCATTGGCCAAAGGCAGCGGCAGCACTTTACTGAAGCGGTCAAACCAGCCAGACAGCCCAATTAGCAAAGTCAGCAAGGCACTGAACATAAAAACGCCGACCGCTTCAGCCAGACTGTAGCCACTGAGGCTGGTGGCGAGCAGCGCCGCACCTGGCGTTGACCAGGCCGTCAGTACCGGCGCTTTGAAGTACCAGGAAAAGCCGATGCAGGTCACTCCCATGGCAAAACCCAAAATCCCAATCCAGCTGGCGATTTGCGCGGCATTGGCACCTGCAGCTGCAGCTGCCTGAAACACAATGGCGACTGAGCTGGCAAAACCGACCAGTACCGCAACAAATCCTGCGACCCAATGTGAACTGCTCCACCCTGCGATATTTCCACCGCTCTGCTGTGCTGACGCTGTCATGCTGCCCGACCTGCACTGTTTGATTTGTCAGCAGCATAGCATTAAATGTATACACAAAATAATTTTGTATACATTTTTAGTTTTTTCCTGCGGCCTCCAAGTGACGGGCGACATAACTGCAACTGGCGTAAATCTTTAGCTGTTGATGACGGGCCCATTCGAGCGCAACCTTAGTTAACAATGCTGCAATGCCCTGCCCCCGAAATTCTGGCGGCACAAAAGTATGATAAAAATCCACCGCCGACTGTCCTTCCACCTGAAACAGCCGGTATTCCAGCCGCGCTTCGGCGCCTTCCGCCTGATAAATAAAACAACATTGCTCTATCTGGTGTTGCACCTGCATCACTACTCCTCCGGGTTATTCATCTCTGTTACTGAAATTCAGACAAGCTTTACGCATGACAACGCTATCATTTAAAGTGGCGGCATTCTGACCGCTCTGTGACTGCTCGCTGGCTACATCCACGCCGGCCCGAAGGATAAATGATGAAACTGCCTGTGCTTTCTGTGTTAGTTGCTGTGTGCGCGTTAGGCGCGCAGCCGGTATTCGCGGCGGATACCGCGTCAGCTTATTATGAAAAAGCCCGGCAATACAGTCAGCAGGCACAATGGCGTGAAGCGGAACTGGAGCTGCGCAACAGTCTGCAGCAAAACCCGGCCTATCTGCCCGCCCGGCTGATGCTGGGTCAGGTTCTGCTCAAAGCCGGAAACTGGAGCAGTGCAGAAAAGGAATTACAGCTTGCACTCGATGGCGGTGCTGCGGTCGAACCACTGATTTACGATTTGTTGCGGGCCTTACTGGCACAACAGAAAACTGCTGAAACTGCGTTTTTGCTTGAGCAACACCCGACACTGAAAGTTCGGCCCGCTTATCAGCTGATGCAAGCGAACTTGCTGAAGCTTCAATACAAATACGATGAAGCGGCCACCTTGTATCAACAGGCGCTGGCACAGGCCGACCACGACCTTGCCGACGAAATCCGCTTCCAGTTTGCCGAATTACGCTTAAATCAGCAGCAATTCTCGCAGATCCCGCCATTGCTACAGGCTATTCGCCCGGATGGTAGCTTTGCCACTAAAGCGCAGTACCTTCAGGCACAATTACATCTGGTCCAGCAACAGCCAGATTTGGCACTGCGCATTTATCAGCAACTGCTGAGCAAAGACCAAAACGATCCAATCGCATTGCTCGGCAAAGCCCGGGTGTTACAGCAACAGGGTAAATTAGCCGAGGCGCTGCAAAGTATTGTGTTGTACCGGGAGAAGTTCCCCTACAACCCATATGGCCAGTTGATCCACGCGGCGTTGATTGGTCTGCAGGGCGATGACAAAGAACAAAACCGCATGCTACGTCAGGTGCAAATGCAGCTGAACAATCTGCCGGAAGACGCCAAAGAGCAGGAAGATGTGTTGTTGCTGGCCGCGACCATGGATTTTAGCCAGGAAAAATTTGAACAAGCCATTTTAAAGCTGCGCCGGGCGCTGAAACTTTATCCGGCCAATTACCAGGTGCATCAGTTGTTGGCACAAAGTTATCTGCAACTAAACGATGCCAAAACCGCAGCGGGTTTCAGTCAGCAGGCCATCAAACTCAACCCGGCGGATTTCCAGCTTTATTTACTCGCCGCCGCCATTGCCCGCGCCCAACAGGACGCAGCGGCAGAAATGACGGTGCTGCAAACAGCCTTCCAGGCTTTTCCGCAACAAAGTGAAGTGCGTAAAGCTTATATCCAAAGCCTGCTGCGCAATCAGCAAAGCGCCAAGGCCCGTCAGCTCTTGAGCGAACAACCCGGCAACAATCAACAGGCGGATTTAATAGTGTTGGGTTATTTGCAGCTGGAACAGGGTTTACTGGGCGATGCCCGTCAGACTACGGCGGATTTGCTAAAAGCGGACCAGTCCAAAGTGGAAATTTTCCAGTTGGCAGGTGATGTCTCGGCCAAATCTGGCGATGCAGCCCTGGCCCGGCAATTTTATCAACAGGCGCTGACCCTGGATGCGGCCTACAAACCCAGTCTGTTATCCATGGCAAGTCTGGCACTGCAGCAACAGGACTGGAGCGGCGCGATGCAGTCTTACCAGATCTTGCTGCAAAAAGATGCTACCGACCCGCTGGTGCTGCAACTGATGGCTGACGCCGCGCTGCGGCTTGGGAAGGCCACAGAGGCAATCCATTTTTTACAACAGCTGGACCCGCAGGACGTCAAGCTGGTGCCAGCCCGCATGGCTTTAATGGAATTGTATTTACAAACCAACGCATTAGCTGAAGCCAAAGCACTGGCCGAACAACTGACAGAACAGACCGACATCAGCGCAGATTTGTATTTTGCCAAAGCCCGGCTGGCACTGAAGCAACAGAATCAGGCGGAAGCGCAGCGTCTGAACGATATTCTCTATGGGCTGTGGTACGACCAACCCTGGCGGCTGCGCGACCTTGCCGACCTGCAATTAAGCGCCAAAGACAGTAACGGTGCCAGGAAAACCCTGAACCGCCTGCAGGCCTTGGATAGCGATGAAATCCAGCTCAGCCTGTTGCAGGCCCGGTTGGCGTTGCTGGAACAGCGTTATGCCGACGGCTTGCGCCAATTGCAAAAGCTGGAAAGCCTTCAGGCGAATCAGCCGGCAGTGGCTGAACTCAAAGCCCATTTTTATCTGGCGCAAGGCCAAAATAAGGCCGCAGTAGAGCTTCTAACCCCACTGTTTCGTCAATCTGGTGCGCAACAACATTTGTTACTGTTGCTGCAGGCGCAACGCGACCAGCCGGCCGTGGTGCAGCAGTTGTTACAAGATTGGTTGCAGCAGCACCCAACCGACCTCAGTGCCACTCTGGCACTGGCTGAACAGCTTGAGCAAACCGGCGCTCCGGAGCAAGCCCGTGCCGTCTATCAACAAAGTCCGTTATTAGCGACCCAGGCCATTTTGCAAAATAACCTGGCGGTGTTGCTGTTTGATACAGACCCACAACAAGCGCTGCAATGGGCAGAAAAAGCGCATCTCTCTATGCCGGAACAAGCCGATATCCTGGACACTTATGGTTATGCACTGGTCAAAGCCGGCCAGGCAGAAAAGGGCCTCGGTGTGCTACGCGAAGCCGAGATCCGGCAGCCGCAAGCGACCTTGCTACAGCTGCATATCGCCGCAGCTTTATTGCAGCTTCAACGAACTGCAGAGGCCAAAGCGATCCTCAGTGCCCTGAGTGGCCGTGAACTCACCACGTCGGAACAACAGCTGTTGCAGCAATTGTTGAAATATTAGGAAAATCATTCAGATACAGAGTTTCTGCTTCAGGAACTCTGTTTTCACCCTGTTATATTCGAAAAACTAACAGTAATTCTCGAAATTCGCTAACAGCGCACTCTATCTAACACATTGATTAAAAATAATTATTTCAAGATAAATTTTATATATCTGCCATTCATGAAAAATTCAAAAAGACAGCGTTGTCAAAAATAAGCTAATCCGCTATCATTGCGCAAATTTTCAGCACCTGCAGGAGCCTGCAATGAAGTTAGCTTTAGTTTTGGGGTTGGTTGCAGCCAGCCTGTTCAGTGTGGCTAGTCAGGCCGGTAGTATCAGCCTGGGTCAGGCCGCCAATTACAACGTGTTCGTAAAGGAAAACTTTAGCGCCAGCTCGTCAGACACCGAAGGTGCAGCGGCCATCGGTGGCAATCTGAAGGTCAATGGCGGTTATGACTTTGGTTACGTCAACAACAGTGCCGCTGCAACAGTCGTTGTCGGCGGCAATGTGGTCAAAAACGGTTCTGGTCATCTGAACGTCTATGACGGCGCAGGTAATACCCGCCTCGGCGAGCTGGTGTACGGCGGCAGCTATAGCGTGACCGGTGGTGGTGTTGGTGCTGCGAGCACGACCAAAGCACCAGCGACAGTGGACTTCAACAGCGCTTTTACTCAGCTCAATGCGCTGTCCGATCAACTGGCAGCCAAAACAACACCTGCAGTCGGAATCAACCGGAATACTCAGGACGGTGTGTTGGTGTTTACGCCGGCCAAAGTCACCGCAGATAATGTCTACGTATTTAATATCACGCAGGACGACCTGAATACTTTCCACACCATCCGCGTGGATAACAGCAGTATCAGCAAAGACGCGTTGGTGGTGTTTAACGTCAGCAATCCAAACGGCACGCCAGCGAAAAACTGGACACCGCAAGAAAAATGCGCGGCCGGCCAAACCGACTGTCTGTCGCTGACCCAAGTACGTTATGAAGTGGGCGACCTGAACAGCAATAGTGCAGCTATCGCCAATCATGTGTTATTTAACTTCAACGGCATCAATGACCTGCGTATTTCCTCTTCAGTCTATGGTTCGATACTGGCACCCAAAGCGGCCATCTCAACAGATTGGGGCGTAATTTGGGGTCAGGTCATGGCAAAATCCTGGAGCGGCAACCAGCAGGTCAACTGGGCACCGCTGGACATCCCGCCGGGCGGAAACAACAGTGTCAGTGCACCAAGCCCGGTCGCCCTGCTGTTATTAGTTCCGGCGTTATTTTGGCTGCGCCGCCGTACAACCTTGCTGCCGCAGCTACAGCTACAAACTGCCTGATTTTTATACTCCAGCAGAGACGGACCCACGGGTCCGTTTTTTTATGCCGCAAGTTACGTCACGGCGCCCGCCAGTTCGTGTTTTTCACCAATGCTGCCCATGGTTTTTTAAAACCGGGCCTGTGTTTTGACCAACTCTCAGCAAAATAACGCTATTCGCCGGAATAATGGTTGAAAAACCTAACCTGATCAGTAATCTGAAGCGATGAACAACGGCGAACCGCCGTTACCGGAAAAAGAGACCGCTGATGCCCACAATTGGAACTCCCGGCAGCGCCAGCAGCACCAAAGTATTGCTGTTGGGCTGTGGTGAACTCGGAAAAGAAGTTTGCCTGGAATTAAAACGTTATGGCTGCGAAGTCATAGCCGCAGACCGCTACCCCAATGCGCCGGCCATGCAGGTGGCGGACCGCCATTATGTGATTTCGATGCTCGACGGTGCCGCACTCCGCCAACTGGTGATCCGGGAGAAACCAAATTTCATTGTGCCGGAAATCGAAGCCATCGCCACTGCGACCTTGCTTGAACTCGAACAAGAAGGCTTTTGTGTGATCCCAAGCGCACGCGCCGCTCACCTGACGATGAACCGGGAAGGTATCCGCCGACTGGCCGCTGAAGAGCTGGCCCTGCCAACATCGCGTTATCGCTTTGCTGATGATCACCCGAGTTACCTTGCAGCAGTCGCAGAAATTGGTTATCCCTGCGTAGTGAAACCTATCATGTCCTCCTCCGGCAAAGGCCAGTCTGTGCTGAAAAGCCCGAACGACCTGTCCCATGCCTGGCAATATGCGCAGGAAGGTGGCCGCGCCGGCAAGGGCCGTGTCATTGTCGAAGGTTTTGTCGATTTTGACTATGAAATCACCCTGTTGACCGTGCGGACGGCCGACGGCCAGACGCAGTTTTGCGACCCTATTGGTCACCGGCAGGAGCGCGGCGATTATCGTGAGTCGTGGCAACCACAGGCGATGTCAGAAGCTGCTTTAACTAAAGCGCGCGAATATGCCGGCCGCATTACAGCAGCGCTGGGCGGTCGGGGATTGTTTGGTGTCGAACTATTTGTTAAAGGTGACGACGTCTGGTTCAGTGAAGTCTCGCCAAGACCACACGATACCGGCATGGTCACGTTAATTTCGCAGAATTTATCTGAGTTTGCATTGCATGCGCGAGCCATTCTTGGTCTGCCGGTCCCGATCATTCGCCAATATGGGCCTGCGGCTTCTGCAGTCTTGCTGGTGGCGGGGCATTCGCAGCAAATGCAATACGGCAATCTGGCTGCAGCATTAACCGAACCAGACACTGAAATCCGTTTGTTTGGCAAACCAGAAGTTCAAGGTGAACGCCGGCTTGGCGTAGCGCTGGCACTGGGTGATTCCGTGCAACAGGCCGTTGATAAGGCTTTGCAGGCTGTAGCGCAGGTCAAAGTCAGTCTCTGATCATCAGGCTGTGGCTGATTGTGCTGAAGTCTCCTACACTATGAATGGACTGCCTGTTCCGGGGCGGTCTGCACAACCTGCAGTTCTGCAAAAGCAGTGCTGAATTGTTTTGGTCGCGACTAAGAGGGAAGCTCCATGATTTTGTTAGTTGGTGGTGAAAAAGGCGGCAGTGGCAAAAGCTGTCTGGCGCAGAATATCGCAGTGTATTTTTCCAGCCTGAAAAATGCCAATGTCATCCTGGTCGATTGTGACCCGCAACGCACCACATCTGACTGGGTTCAGGAGCGTCACTTGTCGCCCCAGGTCCAGTGGATCAACTGCGTACAAATGTA
>JACCDS010264750.1_pt1 | contig 13649 bp, 10 predicted proteins | sample 7446441 | NCBI WGS metagenome assembly JACCDS01 (sample SAMN15323445, study PRJNA562643) | freshwater metagenome | isolation source: river surface water | place: USA:Blue River Watershed | collected 2017-08-17 | reverse complement strand
CTGGCAGACACTTCGCTCGAAGGCGCGCCGGTGATGCCGGTTTCCGCCGTGTCCGGCCTCGGCATGCCCGAGCTGCGCAACTTGCTCGAGCGGGAATCCGCGCTCGCAGCGGCAAGACGCGGAGAAGGCCAGCATTTTCGTCTCGCGATCGATCGCGTGTTCAGCGTCGCGGGCAGCGGCACGATCGTCACCGGCACGGTGTTCAACGGCGCCGTGCGGGCCGGCGACCGGCTCGTCGTGTCACCGTCGGGCCTCGAAGCGCGCGTGCGGGGACTGCAAAAGCGCGGCGCGGTTGCCGATACGGCGACCGCGGGCGAGCGTTGCGCGCTGAATCTCACCGGGCCCGACCTCGCAGGCATCGGCCGCGGTGACTGGGCGCTCGCCGCCGCACTTCATCATCCGACGCGGCGCATCGACGCGCGCATCAGCGTGCTGCCATCTGAAGAGCAATCGCTCAAGCACTGGACGCCGGTGCATCTGCATCTGGCCACGAGCGACGTCACCGCTCGCGTGGCCATCCGGCGCGGCGCGTCGGTCGCACCGGGCGGAGGAGAAATCGTGCAGCTCATCCTCGACAAGCCGGTCGCAGCGCTGCGCGGGGATCGCTTCATCCTGCGCGATCAATCCGCGAGTCGCACGCTGGGCGGCGGCATCGTCGTCGATCCGCTTGCACCCTCAGCCCGGCGCGGCACCGCGGCGCGGCGCGCCGAGCTCGCAGCGCTCGAAGAGGCCGACCCGGCCGAGGCACTCGCTCGCCTCGTGCAGCAGCCGGAGTGCATAGTCGATTTTCAGCGCTTCGAGACCCTGTACAACATCATTCCCGAGCGCGCGCGCGCGTTGTACGAGTCGGCCGGCCTGGTGGCGCTCGGCAAAGAGCGCGCAGTGGGCATCACTCGCGCCCGGCACACGGACATCGCCGCGAAAGTGCTCGCCGCGCTCACGATCTTCCACCGCGACCAGCCGCAAGCGCCGGGCCTCGATCTGGAAACGCTGCGCGCCCAGGTCGCGCCGGCATTGCCGGCCGATCCCTTCCTCACCTTGCTGCGCGAGCTCGTCGACGCGCGCAAGCTGGAAGTGACGAGCAATCTCGCGCGCCTGCCGGGCCACAATGCGACCGCCAACGCCGCGGACGAAAAACTGTGGCAGACCGTGCGGCCCGCTCTCGAAAGCGCCGGCTATACGGCGCCGCCGCTGAAGGACCTCGCTCTGCAGCTGCAGTTGAAGGAGCCGATACTGCGCGACTTCCTGCACCGCAAGGCTAAAGGCGGCGACGTGCATAAAGTGACCGCCGACCGCTTCTACGCACGCTCCACGCTTGCTGCACTGGCAGCGATCGCGCAAAACACCGCGCAGCAACAGCCGGGCGGCACCTTCACTGCCGCGCAGTATCGCGACGCGACCGGCACCGGGCGAAGCCTCGCGATCGAGATCCTCGAGCACCTCGACCGGATCGGCGTCACGCAACGCATCGGCGACGCGCGCAAAATGCGCCGCGACTACGTGCCGCTGCTCGGTCCGGCGCCGCCACTCCAGGCGCCGCCGCCGAAAGCTGCGCAACCGGCCAAGCCTTCAGGACAACCGCAGCGCAAGCCGTTCCAACCCTACAGAAAGCGATGAAAGGAAGCGACGTGTCGGATAGCGTTTATGACGTGCTGGTGATCGGTGAAGGGGTGTCCGGCCTCACTGCCGCGCAGCGGCTGGCGCAGGCCGGCATGCGGACGGCGACGCTGGAAGCGCAGCTCTTCGGCGGCCTCATCGTCAACGTGAACGAGCTCGAGCCGTCTCCTGCGGAGCACGGCGTATCGGGCGCGGAATACGCCGCCGGGCTGATGCAGCAGAATGCGGAGCTCGGCGTCGAAAGCATACAGGAGCCGGTCACTGCGGTGCGCGCGTCCGGCGGGCTGTTCGAAGTGGCCACCGAGGCGACGATCCGGAAGGCGAGGCAAGTCGTCGTCGCTTCGGGCGCCAAGCTGAAGCGCCTCGGCGTACCGGGTGAAGCCGATTACGAAGGCCGCGGCGTATCTCAGTGCGCCGATTGCGACGGCCCGATGTATCAAGGCGAGACCGCTGTGGTGGTGGGCGGCGGCGACTCGGCGCTGCAGGAAGCGCTCGTGCTCGCCGAATATTGCGACAAGGTGCACCTCGTGCACCGCCGCGATCGCTATCGCGCGCGACCGGATCTCATCGAGCAGGTGCAAGGCAACGCGAAGATCGCGCCGATCTGGAACGCGACGGTGTCCGCGATATCGGGCAAGGAGATGGTGCAGGCCGTCACCATAAAACACGCCGACGGCCGGGAGGAACAGCTCGCGTGCGCCGGCGTGTTCGCCTACATCGGGCTCGAGCCCAACAGCGACATGCTGCCCGCCGCTGTCGAGCGCGATGCCGCCGGCGCGCTGAAGACGGACGCCGAGTTTCAGACGTCGCTACCCGGTGTATGGGCAATCGGCGCGGTACGCAGTGGATACGGCGGCACGCTGAACGACGCGATCGCCGAGGCGGAAGGCGTGGCGCAAGCCGTGCATCGTCGCCTCACATAGTGGAATTCGCGCTCGCCGGGCCGCAGCTCGGCATACAATGGCGGGCACGCCGGCATCGCGACGCGGTTCGCTCGCGACGCGGGCAAATGCAAGAGGCACTACGGAAGGGAATCGCTCCCGGTGGGGCGGCCGGACTTCAAACCCGGTAGGGGCCGCTGGCGGTCCTGCGTGGGTTCGACTCCCACTCTCTTCCGCCATTCGATGCGAACGCGGCAGTGCACCTCGTATTCCAGCCGCTGGCACGCCGAGGTGCGATGACAACCGCGCACGATCATGCCCGATAGCGACGACGAAATACGGGTGCTCTCTCCCACCGGAGTGTGCGGCTCCGGATTCCTCGAAGCCTCCTTCGAGCAAGCGCTCGCGCAGAAGCCGCACTTCATCGGTTGCGACGCGGGGTCCACCGACCCCGGCCCCGCTTATCTCGGCACCGGCCGCGCGGCTTTTCCGAAGGACGCGGTGCGCCGCGATCTCAAGCTCATGCTCCGCGGCGCCCGCAAGCTCGGCATTCCGCTCCTCTTGGGATCGGCGGGGACGGCAGGCGCCGACGCGCAGCTCGATCTGGTGCGCGCGATCGTGCAGGACATCGCGGCCACCGAGGGCCTGTCCTTCCGGCTCGCGCTGATCCACGCCGAGCAGGGCAAGGACTATCTCAAGCAGCGGCTGCGCGAAGGACGCATCAAGCCGCTGCAGCCGGCGCCGCATTTCGACGAAGGCGTGATCGACCGCAGCGCGCATATCGTCGGCATGATGGGCGCCGAGCCGTTCCAGCGCGCACTCGACGCGGGCGCCGATGTCATCATTGCGGGGCGCGCCAGCGATACGGCGATATTCGCGGCGCTGCCGCTCATGCGCGGCATACCGGCAGGCATCGCCTGGCATGCCGGCAAGATTCTCGAATGCGGCGCTGCTGCGGTGGTGATGCGCAAGACGCCCGATTGCATGTTCGCGTGGTTGAGGCGCGATCACTTCGTCGTGCAGGCGCCGGATCCGGGCCTGCGCTGTACGCCGCAAAGCATCGCCTCGCACAGCCTGTACGAGAACGCCGACCCGTTTCACCTCGTCGAGTGCTCCGGAACCCTCGACCTCACGGACTCGCGGTATCAAGCCATCGACGAGCGCACGGTGCGCGTGACCTGCAGCCGCTTCGAGCCGGCCGGGCGCTATACGGTCAAGCTGGAAGGCGCCGAGCATGTCGGCTACCAGAGCGTGCTGATCGGCTCCATCCGCGACCCGTACATCATCCGCCAGATCGACGACTGGTCGGCACGGCTCATGGACAAGATCCATGCACGCGTTGCCATGGTGTACGGCGATCGCCTGAAGCGCGACGACTACCATCTTAATCTGCGCATCTACGGAAAGAACGGCACCATGGGTCCGCTCGAGCCGGTAAAGGAGATTCGCTCCCACGAGCTCGCCCTCGTGTTCGAGGCGACCGCAGCGACGCAGGACATCGCAAACACGATCGCCGGCATCACGCGCCACCAGGCGCTGCACCTGCCGATACCGGAATGGAGCGGCCTCATCACCGCCGTCGCGTGCCCGTACAACTACATGGAGCGCGGCGCGGTGTACCGCTTCAACGTCAACCACGTGGTCGAGCCCGACGATCCCTGCGAGATGTTTCCGATGGAGCTCGTGCAGGTGAACGGAGCGCCGGCGCAGGGGGTCCGGGCATGACGACACTCGCGCAGCTCGCACGGCTCATCCGCAGCAAGAACGCCGGGCCTTTCGAGCTCACGTTCGACATCATGTTCGACGATGTCGCAACCTACGAGCGCGTGAAGCGCTCCGGCGCCGTGAACCCCGAAGTCGTCGCGGCGTGCTACGGACTGAAACCGGACGCGGTGAAGTTCTTCTATTGCGACAGCGCGCTCGCGATCAAGGCTTCGATACCGCGCCCCTACTTCCAGGGCGACTTGCGCGACAGCGACGGCCACGGCGGCCAGCAGTACGCGCCGCTGATGGACATACGCATCGACTGATCGACGACAAGAAAACCAAAGAGGAGATCTCCATGGCTCGACGCTTGAAACCGGCGCTTGCCGCTGCGCTCATCGCAGCGTTTCCGGCAGCGCACGCCGCGCAACCCGAAGGCGCGTATCCCACCAAGCCGATACGGCTCATCATCCCGTTCGCACCGGGCGGCGGAACCGACATCACGGGCCGGGTGATTGCGCAAAAGCTCACCGATGCGCTCGGCCAGACGGTCGTCGCCGACAACCGCGCCGGCGCGAACGGCACGATCGGCGCGGACCTGGCCGCCAAAGCGCCGCCGGACGGCTATACGATTTCGATGATCTCTTCGAGCCATTCGGTCAATCCGAGCCTGATGAAGAAGCTGCCGTACGATCTCGTGATCGACCTCGCCCCGATCACCCAGGCAACGACACAGCCTTATGCACTGGTGCTGCATCCTTCGGTGCCCGCCAAGTCGGTCAAGGAGCTGATCGCGCTGGCGAAGGCGAAGCCCGGCACCCTCAACTACGGCTCGTCGGGCACGGGCGGCTTGAGCCATCTGTCCGGCGCGCTCTTCAGCTACCTCGCCGGCATAGAGATCAATCACGTGCCCTACAAGGGCGGCGCGCCCGCGTTGACCGACGTCATCGCAGGCCAGATCCAGATGTTGTACTCCACCATCCTGCAGGCGCACGCGCAGCTGAAGGCCGGTCGGCTGCGCGCGCTGGCGGTGACCACGGCGAAGCGCTCGCAATCGATGCCCGAGCTGCCCACGATGGCCGAAGCGGGCGTCAAGGGCTACGAGGTCGCGGGGTGGTACGGCGTCGTCGCCCCGGCGAAGACGCCGCGGCCTATCGTCACCAAGCTCAATCAGGAAATCGTGCGGGCGCTGAGAATGCCGGATGTCGCGGACAAGATGGCGGCAGACGGTTCGGAACCGATGGGCACGACGCCGGAGCAATTCGGCGCGCATATCAAGGCCGAGGTCGCGAAATGGCGAGACCTGATCCAGAAGACCGGCATACGGGCCGAATAGCCCGCGCGCTGCTCCTCGCCTATTGCGCGACGGCGAGCGCCGCTGTCGCGCAGACGCGCGGCGGCGACTTTCCGACCCGGCCGATACGCTTCATCGTGCCTTTCGTCGCGGGGGCGGGGACCGACATCACCGCGCGCACCGTCGCGCAAAAGCTCGGCGAGCGTGTCGGTCAGCAGGTCGTCGTGGACAACCGGCCCGGCGCGGCCGGCAACATCGGCATGGAGCTCACGGCGAAAGCGCCGCCGGACGGCTACACCATGGCGCTCGTGTCGGCGAGCCATACGGTGAACCGCTCGCTGCAGAAGCTCAACTACGACCTGCTGCGCGATTTCGCGCCGCTGTCGCAGATGACCTCCCAGCCTTATTGCCTCACCGTGCATCCGTCCGTGCCGGCGCACAGCGTGAAAGACCTGCTCGCGCTCGCGAAGGCGAAGCCCAACACGCTCACCTACGGCTCGTCCGGCACCGGCGGCTTGAGCCATCTCGCGGGCGCGATGCTCGGCGCGCTCGCAAAGATCGACTGGATACACGTCCCTTACAAAGGCGGCGCTGCGGCGATCAACGACATGCTGGGCGGCCAGATCAATGCCCAGTTCACCACCATCATCGGCACCGTGCAGCACGTCAAGGCGGGACGGCTCCGCTGGCTCGCGATCAGCACGGCGAAACGCTCGGCTGCAGCGCCCGACCTTCCCACCGTCGCGGAAGCGGGCGTGCCCGGATACGCGGTGGAAGGGTGGTACGGCATACTCGCGCCCGCAGCGACGCCGCCGCGCGTCATCGAAGCGCTGGGCCGCGAGCTCGCGGCGTCGGTGCGCTCGCCGGATGTGAACGACCGGTTCGCAGTGGACGGCTCGGTACCGGTCGGCAGCAGCCCGGCCGAATTCACGGCTCACATCCGCGGCGAAGTCGCCAAGTGGGCGAAGGTCACCAAGGACATCGGGATGCGCGCGGAGTAAGCTCACTGCGCGGTATCGCATTCGTCGGCAAGCGCCGACCGGAGGAACGACATGACGATTGCACTCGAACTCGCCAAACGCATCAACGCCGTGCGCTACGACGCGCTGCCCGCAGAAGCCGTGCGCTGGGCGAAAGTCGGCATTCTCGACACGATCGGCGTCACGCTCGCCGGCAGCGACGATCCTTCGGCGACGATCGTCGCGGCGACGCTGGGAAGCGGTGCAGGGTCGAGTCTCGTCTATGGGACGACGCGGCGCGCCGCGCCGCTCGATGCGACGCTCATCAACGGCACCGCCTCGCACGCGCTCGATTTCGACGACTGCAACAACACGCTGGGCGGTCACCCCTCCGCGCCGATATTGCCGGCGATGTTCGCGCTCGCCGACGATTCGGGCGCCTCGGGGCGAGACTTCATCGCCGCCTATGTCGCGGGCTTCGAGACCGAGTGCAAGATCTCGATGGGCGTGAACTTCTATCAATACACGCGGGGATGGCATCCGACGACGACCATAGGCGTGTTCGGTGCAGCGGCGGCATGCGCGCATCTCATGCGCCTCTCGGACGAGCGGACCGCGACCGCGCTGGCGATCGCCGCCTCGCTCGCCTCCGGCATCAAGTCCAACTTCGGCAGCATGGTGAAGCCGCTGCACGTCGGGCATTGCGCCCGCAGCGGCCTCTTTGCCGCCCTGCTCGCGAAGAACGGTTACTCCGCGAGCCCGGTCGCCTTCGAGCATAAGCAGGGCTACTTCGAAGTGTTCAACGGCGCGGGCAACTACGATGCGGAAAGAATTTTCGCGAGCTGGGCCGCGCCGCTCGACATCGTCAAGCCGGGCATCGCCATCAAGCAATACCCCTGCTGCGGCAGCACGCACCCTGCGATCGATGCCATGCTCGAGCTCGCCCGCGAGCATGACCTCAAGGCGGACGCGGTGGAACGCATCGAATCGTGGACGCACAAGCGCCGGCTCGAGCACACCAATCGTCCCGATCCGCAAAGCCAGAAGGACGCGAAGTTCAGCGTGCAATACGTGCTCGCGCGCGCACTGCTGGAACGCAAGGTGACGATCGAGCATTTCGAAGGCGAAGCTTTCCGCGATGCAGCCGTGCGCGAGGTCATGTCGCGCGTGAGCGTCGCCCCCTATACGACGGCGCAGTTTCCCGAAGACAATCATTTCGGGGCGGAGATAAAGGTCACGCTCCGCGGCGGCAGGGTGCTGACTGCGAAGGTCGATCAGCCGGCGGGGCGCACCTCGGCCAATCCCCTATCGCGCGAGCAGCTCAAGGAAAAATTCGACAACTGCGCCGCCCGGGCTCTTCCGGCCGCGCGGCTGCGCCCGCTGTACGAAGCCATCGACGGCTTCGAGCAACTCCCCGACGTGCGTGCCGTTAGCGCGCTGATGGCCGAGACGCCGGCCACGAAGGCTGCAGCCGGGAAAGTGCCGGTCTAGAGACAACCGACCAATCAGCCACGGAGACACGGGGTCGCAGAGAGAATCGCGGGCAGACGCACTCCGGTGCCCGCTGTTTTATCCCGGTGTTCTTTGTGACGATGTGAACACCCTCCGCCTCCGTGGGGTCACATCAATCCACTTTGATCGGGATCGTCTTCGCGAGCCTCGCCCAGCGGTCGATGTCCTGGCTGAGATAGGCGGCGAACTCGTCAGGCTTGTTCCCGACCGGGTCGGCGCCGCGGCCCGCCATCTTTTCCCGCACGCCGGGATCCGCAAGCGCCCTGACGATGGCGTCGTTGAGCTTGCTCACCACGTCGCCGGGTGTCTTCGCGGCGACCATGATCCCGTACCAGTTGATCGCCTCGACGGCCGGCAGGCCCTGCTCGTGCGTCGTCGGCAGGTCGGGCAGCAGCCCCGAACGCTTCGGGCTCGCGACCGCCAGCGCGCGCAGCTTGCCGCTTTGCACGTGCGGCAGCAGCACCGGCAAGTCCGCGAAGAGGCCCTGAACCTGGCCGCCCAGCAACGATGCGACCGCGGGTGCCGCGCCGTTGTACGGCACATGAACCATATCGGTCTGGCTGGCTGCCTTGAGCAACTCCAGCGCGAGATGCGGCAACCCGCCGCTGCCGGTGGACGCGACGTTCAACTGCCCCGGCCGCGCTTTCGCGAGCGCGATCAGCTCCTTCACCGACTTCGCCGGTACCGACGGGTGCACCACCAACAGCTCGGGCGTGATCGAGACGAGCGTGACGGGCGCGAGATCGCGCAGCGTATCGAAAGGCATTTTCGGGTAGACCGCCGGGCTGATCGCCACCGCACCGGGGCTCGCCAAGATCATGGTGTATCCATCGGGCGGCGACTTCGCCACGAAGTCGGTGCCTATGATGCCGTTCGCGCCGCCGCGGTTGTCCACGATCACCTGCTGGCCGATCACTTCACCGAGCTTGGGCGTCAGTAGCCGGGCGACGATGTCTATGGGGCCGCCCGCGGGAAACGCGACGACCAGCCGCAGCGCGCGCGAGGGATACGACTGCGCGGATGCCGATGTCGCAAGCGCGCCAAGAACGGTGGCGACCGCGATGAGGCAACGTTTCATGGCTTCCTCCTCCGGTTGTCGCGCTCATTCTGCGGCACGACTCGCGCGGCCTCCAAGCACGACGGTGGTCCACATCGTGTGCTGTCTTGACACCGTGGTGCGCCGGCCCTACAGTGCGAGGCCTCCGGCCTCAACATCGCCGACGCCGAGATCACCGTCTCTCCGCTCCCCCGGCCCGCCTTGTCCATGATGCAGACGCGCGCCGAGCCCCACGGATCACCTGTCGTCGTGTTGCACCCGGCCCGCATCCGGCGGATACGCATAACAACCTCACACGACAAAACGGAAGGTCGCCATGCAGCAATATGACGTGATCGTGATCGGTAAAGGCAACGCGGCGTTGTGCGCCGCGCTCGCGGCGCGCGACCAGGGTGTCAGCGTCGGCATGCTGGAGGCGGCTTCCGAAGACGAGTCGGGCGGCAACAGTCGCTTCGCCGGCGGGGTGATGCGCTTTGTCTACAGCTCCGTGGACGATCTGCGCAGGGTCACCGACATCTCAGACGAAGAGGCGGCGATCAGCGATTTCGGCACGAATACCCGCGAGGAATTCCTCGACAAGCTGTATCAGCTGACGAGCTATCGCACCGATGCGGACCTGTCCGAGGTCCTCGTCAATGAGAGCCTCGACGTCATGGCGTGGCTGCGCTCCAAGGGCGCGCGTTTCGTGCTGAACACCGGACGCCAGTCGTCGATGGTGAACGGACGCCGCGTGTATTTCGGCAACATGCCGATCGAGGTGTCCGGCGGCGGCGCGGGCCTCGTGCAGTATCTCGACAAAGCGGCGGCCAAGGCCGGCATCGACATCCATTACGAAACGCGCGCCACCTCGCTTGTGTTCGACGGCGAAAGCGTGCAGGGCGTGCGAGCGCAGCAACGCGGCAAGCCGGTCGAATTCCGCGCGAAGTCGGTCATCCTCGCCGCCGGCGGCTTCGAGGCGAATCCCGAAATGCGCACGCGTTATCTCGGGCCGGGCTGGGAGCTCGCGAAAGTGCGCGGCACGCGCTTCAACCAGGGCGACGGGCTCAAGATGGCGCTCGACATCGGCGCGGCGCCTTACGGCAACTGGTCGGGCTGTCACGCCACCGGCTGGGACCGCTACGCGCCCGAGTTCGGCGACGTGAACGTCGGCGACCAGTTCCAGAAGCACAGCTATATTTTCGGGCTGTTGATCAACGCCGACGGCAAGCGCTTCGTGGACGAAGGCTGGGATTTCCATTCCTTCACGTACGCGAAATACGGCGGCGAGGTGCTCAAGCAGCCGGGCCAGTTCGCCTGGCAGGTCTTCGTCTCCAAGGTGAAGAACCTGCTGCGGTCGGAGTACCGCATCAAGTTCGTCACGAAAGTCACCGCGAACACGCTCGAAGAGCTCGCGCCTCAGCTCGAAGGCGTCAATCCCGAGAACTTCCTGAAGACGGTGCGGGACTTCAACGCCGCGGTTCGCAAGGACGTGCCTTTCGACCACACGGTGAAGGACGGCAAGTGCACCGAAGGCATAGAGCCGAAAAAGTCGAACTGGGCCCAGGCGCTCGACACGCCGCCGTACGACGCGTACATGACGACGTGCGGCATCACCTTCACGTTCGGCGGGCTGCGCATCGACCGCGAGACCGGGCAGGTGCTCAACGTGCACCTCAACAAGATTCCCGGGCTGTACTGCGCGGGCGAGATGGTGGGCGGGCTGTTCTACTTCAACTATCCCAGCGGCACCGGGCTCGTGTCCGGCGCCGTATTCGGTCGCGTTGCAGGCGCAGGCGCGGCGGCAGCGGCTAAAAACGCCTGAACGCACTCACGCAACGCACGACGCGTCCCCATCAACTCCGGACTGACTCATGAGCCACGAAGCCTCCAGCGACAACCCTCATACCCGCGGCATCGCCGAATTCGTCTCCAATCTGCAGTACGACGCCATCCCGGCGGAGGTGCGCCATCGCATCAAGCTGCTGATGCTCGACTCCCTCGGCTGCGCGCTGTACGGCGCCGATCTCGAGTGGAGCCGCATGCTGCAGGAGACTTTGACCGCCATCGACACGACGCGCCAGTGCACCGTGTGGGGCACCAAGGTCAAGCTCTCGGCGCCGCACGCCGCGCTGGTGAACGGCACGCAGGTGCAGGGCTTCGAGCTCGACGACGTGCATCGGGCGGGCGTGCTCCATGTGGGCGCAGTCGTTCTTCCGGCCCTCATCTCGGTGACGGAGATCAAGCCCGGCGTGAGCGGCAAGGAATTCATCGCTTCGGCCGTCGCCGGCTACGAGATCGGCCCGCGCGTCGGCTTGTGCATGGGCCCCGAGCACATCGCCCAAGGCTGGCACTCGGGCGCGACGCTCGGCGTCTTCTCCGCCGCCTCGGGCGCCGCGCGGGCGCTGAAGCTCGACGTCGAGAAGACGGTGCACGCGCTCGGCATTGCAGGCACGCAGGCGGCGGGGCTCATGGCCGCGCAGTACGGCGCGATGGTGAAGCGCATGCACGCGGGCCGCTCGTCGCAATCCGGCCTGTACGGCGCGCTGATCGCGCAATCGGGGTTCACCGGCATCGTGAACGTGCTGGAAAGCGAATACGGCGGCTTCTGCACGACGTTCTCGCGCTCCACCGACCGCTTCAACCTCGACGAGCTCACCGCCGGGTTCGGCAGCACGTGGCAGACGATGGGCGTCGCGCTGAAGTTCTACGCCTGCGTCGGCAGCAACCACACGACGCTCGACGCACTGCGCGACATGCAGCAGGAGCGGGCGTTCGGGCCGAATGACGTCGCGAAGATCAGCGTGCACGGCTCGCAAGTCACGATGGACCATGTCGGCTGGAAATACGTCCCGCAAGGACTCACCTCCGCCCAGCTCAATCTGCCCTATTGCGTGGCCACGTGGCTCCTCGAAGGCGACTGCTTCGTCGATCAGTTCACCGAGGAGAAGGTGGCCGATGCCGCGCGCATGAAGCTCGCCGAAGTGGTCGAAGTGCACCACGACAAGGACATCACGGCCAAAGGCGCCAAATTCCGCCACATGGTGCGGGTCGTGGTGGAGCTCAAGGACGGCAAGCGCATGGAGCGCACCGTCGAAGCGGCGCGCGGCAGCGAAAAGAAATTCGCCTCGGACGCGGACATCGTGGAGAAATTCGAAAAGCTCGCGCGCAAGGCGCTGCCGCGGCCTCAGGTCGAGAAGCTGCGCGACGCCATGCTGAATCTCGAAAATCTCAAGGACGCCGGCGAAATCGCGCGCCTGATGACGCTCGGCTGAGCGCCCACTCGAAGAGGAGAGTCGCGATGGTCATTGGAGTGGCGGCTGCAGAGGCGCTCAAAGGCCGGCGCGTCATCAAGTCACGGGGGACCGGCGAAGAGCACTGGCGCACGGACTACATCGGCACGAGCAGCACCGGCGCAGGCAGCGACCGTCCGCAGGCTTTCCTGATCGAGATGAAGGCCGAAGAAACCATCCTGCCTCATTACCACGAGGTGGATCAGTTTCAGGTCTTCGTCGCGGGCTCCGGGGCGCTCGGCCGGCACGAAGTGCCCACCTGCGCCGTCCACTACACCGACCATCACACCGGCTACGGCCCCATCAAGGCGGGGCCGCACGGCTATTCGTACTTCACGCTGCGCGCGCGCACCGACCCGGGCGCGAAGTACTTGCACCAGCCGGGGTATCGCGAGTCGCTGAAGCCCTCACGCAAGCGGCACGGCACGGCGGCCGGCGTCATGCTCACGACGGCTCCGGTGCTGAAACAGCTGGACGCACCGCGCGCCGAGCCTCTGCTTGCCACGCTCGACGGCTCGGACGGCCTGGGCGCATGGCTGCACCGGCTGGGGGCGGACATGGAGCTCACCGGCGGCGACCCGGCGGCCACCGGTGGTCAGTACTGGCTCATCCTCAATGGCGCGCTCACCTTCGACGGCACGCACTACGGTCCGTGGTCGATGCTGTTCGTCGGTCGCGACGAGCCGCCGCTCGAGCTGCGGGCCGGCGCCGAAGGCCTCGAAGTCCTGCTGTTGCAGTACCCGCAAGCGCCCGCCCCGGCCTAGTCCACAGCCCGCTGCACCGATCGTCGACATGCGCCTGCCCCCGTCGCGGCGCCGCGCGCGCGCGCCTGTATAATGCGCGCTTCGTTCCGCCGGCCCGCACACGATAATGATCCTATATGCGCTGACCATCCTCGTCGCCGCCTTCCTGCTCTTCCTCGTGCAGCCCATCATGGCGAAGCAGATCCTGGCATGGTTCGGCGGGTCGGCGGCGGTATGGACGACCTGCCTCGTCTTCTTTCAGTTTCTGCTGCTCTTCGGCTACGCGTACTCCGACTGGACCACGCGCCGCCTGCGCCCGCGGCATCAATTGTTGCTGCACGTGGCGCTCCTCGCCGTATCCCTCGCCTCGCTGCCGATCATCCCGCATGCCTCGTGGAAGCCCGCGGGCGACGAAGATCCGAGCTGGCGCATCCTCGGCCTGCTGACGGCGACGATCGCGCTGCCCTACTTCCTGCTGTCCACCACCGGGCCGCTCGTGCAGGCGTGGTTTGCCAGGACCTTCCCCCGGGGGACGGTGTACCGGCTCTTTGCGCTGTCCAATTTCGGATCGCTGCTCGCGCTCGTCGCCTATCCGTTTCTGATCGAGCCGTGG
>JACCDS012158747.1_pt1 | contig 13651 bp, 15 predicted proteins | sample 7446441 | NCBI WGS metagenome assembly JACCDS01 (sample SAMN15323445, study PRJNA562643) | freshwater metagenome | isolation source: river surface water | place: USA:Blue River Watershed | collected 2017-08-17 | reverse complement strand
GTAAACGCAGCGATTGGCGAAAAGGTAGCAAAGTCTGGCGACACAATGACTGGAGAACTTATTCTCTCAGCAGACCCAACACAGACTCTTGCAGCAGCAACAAAGCAGTATGTTGATGGAAAAGCATCAGATGCTTACAATGATGCAATCGTAACTGCTGCAGATGATGCGACCACAAAGGCAAATACTGCAGAGCAGAACGCTAAGGATTATGCAGATGATGAAATTGCTGCTCTTAGCACAACAGACATTGAAGAAGGCACAAGCCTATACTTCACAAACCAGCGAGCAATTGACGCTGTAACTGGAACAATTAATGATGCAATTAATGCTCTTGATACAGATGATATTGAAGAGGGTTCACTAAACCTTTACTTCACAAATCAGAGAGGGCTAGAGTCAGCAGCACAACTTTTGACTCAGGCAAACACCACAAATATCACAATCAGTGGTACAGCCAACGGTCTTACTATTGTTGCAGAAAACGGTGTAGCAGACTCTGATACTGATGACTTAACAGAAGGTTCAAATAACCTATACTTCACAGATGAGAGAGCACAGGATGCACTTGATGGAACAACTCCAAACTTTGTAGCAGTTGAACTTGGAGAAATTTCTAAAAATGTTGCAGCAACTACAGTAGTTCCAGTAGCAGGTATTGCAACAGCATACTCATGGCTAAAGGACAACTATCGTTCAGCAGAGTTTCTTGTGAAGGTTGCTTATGGCGATCACACAGAAATCTCAAAGGTGCTTCTAACTCTTGCTGCAAATGACAACATTGCAATCACAGAGTACGGAATTGTTGGAACAAATGGTTCAGCATCATCAGTTTCAGCAGTAATCTCAGGCAACGATGTACAACTTCAGGTAACTACAGTTAATAACACTTCAACAGTTACAGTTGTTGGAACATTACTTGCGTAATAAAAAATAAAAATAGTTGGAAGAAGGAGTAGTAAATGGCAACAGTCGATAAAGACTTCAAGGTCAAGAATGGGTTAGTCGTTGCAAACGGCGGTACATTCGGAGATGCAGTAACAGTAGGAGCACCAACTCTTGCTGATCATGCAGCAACCAAGGAGTATGTAGATTCTTTAACAGGATCAATGGCCGTTGGCTCAACTGCTCCTTCTTCACCAACTAACGGTACACAGTGGTTAGATACTCTAACGAATAGAGTTAACTTCTATTATGAAGGTTCTTGGTATACTCAAGCAACAATTGATGATACTTTGACACTTCCGCAACACATTCACGATACAGCAATTGATGGAACAGGATTTATTGTTACTACCTTCCGTGAAGGTGGAAGTTTCAATAGTCCACAGGGAACAGGATTAGATGGAGGATCACCTTCTCAAACAGAATGGGATCAAACATTTGATGGCGGTTCACCTGTAGATAACTTCAACTAAAACAGGGGATATAATAAGATAAGTTAATGGGCAGCCCCCATAAGGAGAATATATAAATGGCAACAAGAATGCAACAGCGCAGAGGTACTGCAGCACAATGGACGGCTGCAAACCCAATATTGGCAGCAGGAGAAATCGGTTTTGAAACCGACACAAATAAGTTTAAAATGGGTAACGGCTCCTCAGCATGGGGCTCTTTGCAGTATTTTGCTAATGCAGCAGAACTAGCAGCCATTATTGATGGTGCCCCAGACCTTCTAAATACTCTTAATGAATTAGCAGCAGCAATTGGCGATGATCCAACATTTTATGCAACACTTGGAGAAGATGTAAGTAATCTTCAGGCTAGTGTCCAGTCAGCAAGAGATGATGCTGCAGGTGCACTTTCAACACATGCTTCAGACACAACTCTTGTTCATGGAATTGCAGACACATCTACTTTGGCACTTCAAAGTGATGTCCAGTCAGCAAGAGATGATGCTGCAGGTGCACTTTCAACACATGCTTCAGACACAACTCTTGTTCATGGAATTGCAGACACATCACTACTTGCAACAACAGCAAATGTTCAATCAGCAATTGATGATGCTGCAGGTGCACTTTCAACACACAGTGCAGATACAACATCAGTTCACGGTATTGCAGACACATCTGTTCTTGTTGTACAGTCTGACCTTTCAGCACACAACACAGAAACAGAAAATGTTCATGGAATTGCAGACACATCTGTTCTTGTAACACAATCAGATCTTTCAGCGCATAATCTAGAGACAGAAAATGTCCATGGCATTGCAGATACATCTGTTCTGGTTACCCAATCAGATCTTTCAAATGCAGTTTCAGAAGCAACTGTAGATCAGGAAGCGCTTGCAGGAATTGGAATTGATTGGAACTCTGTTGACCAGAGATTTGATATTGATGCAACAATTGCAACAAAGCAGTATGCAGACGATGCAGTTTCAGCACACGATTCAGACTCAACATCTGTACATGGTATTGCAGATACTTCAGAACTAGAAACACAAACTGGGGCACAGGCAAAGGCAGATCTTGCTCAGGGTGCAGCAGAAAATTACACCGACAGCCTTGTCGGTGACGTAACAGTAGATGGAACAACAGGAAACACAGTTAGTGCTAGAATCGCAGCAGCCGAAGCATACACAGACTCACAAATTGATGCTCACGTTGCAGTAACCACAAATGTTCACGGTATTGCAGACACAACAAAGATTGTTCTAAAGGATGCCCTATCAACAACACTTGACGGAGCATTGGTTATAGAAGGAGATCTAACTGTAAATGGTACTAACTTTGCAGCATCAGCAACATCTATTACAATTGAAGATAACATGCTTCAACTTGCTCATGAAAATGCAGCAAACACAGTTGATCTTGGTATTGTAGTTGGATACAATGATGGCGCAGCAAAGCACTCAGGTATCGTAAGAGACGTATCAGCAGACTCATGGAAGTTGTTTAAGGGTGTTACAACAGAACCTTCAACAACCGTTGACTTTACACAAGGATCACTTGATGATCTTGCTCTAAACAATATAACAGTTGCTGGAGTAGTATTCACAGATGGTACACAGTCTAAGGAAGGCGTTCCATCACGTACACCTATCATTAATAAGACTGCATCATATACACTGTCAGCACTTACCGAAAGAGACTCAATGATTGAGTTTAGCGGACAGTCAGGAATGACAGTAACAATCCCAGCAGAATCAGTAGTTAACTATCCAATTGGAACAACCATTGATGTCTTGCAAACAGCAAGCGGTCAGGTAACAATTGCTGGAGCAATTGGTGTTACAGTTAATGCAACACCAGGACTAAAGTTGAGAACCCAGTGGTCATCTGCAACTCTTATGAAGAGAGCATCAGACACTTGGGTTGTCTACGGAGACTTGACAGCGTAATACAAAATTCAATAAGAAATTAGGAGATACAAATGGCAGCAGGCAAGAAATCAGGTAGAAGGTCCCAAGCGTCAAATGACTTTTTGGAACCATTAAAGCCAACAGGCGTTACTGGAACAGATGTGGGTACTGGAAGACCATTCAACAATGGTGCAGTATCTGTAGCATTTTCTCTACCAGCACTTTCCCCTGCTGCTACCTCCTTTACAGTAACAGCAAGCACAGGACAAACAGCAACTGGATCATCTTCTCCAATTATTGTAACTGGAATTGCATCTTCAGCAACACCAACATTTACAGTAACAGCAAGTAACGCAGCAGGAACATCTGCTGCTTCTGATGCTTCATCTGCAGTTACAGTAACTACTGTACCAGCAACACCAAGCGCTCCAACAGCAACAGCAGGAGTTGACCAAGACTCAATTTCTTGGACAGCACCAACAAATGGTGGAAAAGCAATCACTGGATATACCTGGACAGCATCAGATGGAAAAACTGGAACAACAGCATCCACTTCTGCAACAGTTACTCAAGAAGCAAACACCGCACAGACATACACAGTTATTGCAACTAATGCTAATGGAAATTCTTTAGCATCTCCAGCATCTAGCAGTGTTACTACTATTGCGCCATTCTTCCCATTCTTCCCGCCATTTTTCCCACCGTTCTTCCCACCGTTCTTCCCACCGTTCTTCCCATTCTTCCCTCCATTCTTCCCACCATTCTTCCCATTCTTCCCACCGTTCTTCCCACCATTCTTCCCATTCTTCCCTCCATTCTTCCCATTCTTCCCATTCTTCCCGTTCTTCCCACCGTTCTTCCCATTCTTCCCATTCTTCCCACCGTTCTTCCCATTCTTCCCATTCTTCCCATTCTTCCCACCGTTCTTCCCGTTCTTCCCGTTCTTCCCACCGTTCTTCCCATTCTTCCCATTCTTCCCATTCTTCCCACCGTTCTTCCCACCATTCTTCCCATCATTCGGCGGAGGCAAGTGGGATCCAAGAGCAACATAATATAAAATAGTAAAGTAAAGGTATACCACATCAGAAAGTTTGGTGTGGTATACTTTTATTTAGGCAGGCTAACAAAAGATAGGAATTAAAATGTCAGTGTATGATGAAAATGAAACTCCTTGGTTTACTAAGGATAGATCAGAAACAGCGGTAAATAGATATTCAGATCGACAAATAGGAAATAATATTCTGGTTGAAAACCCAGCGCTTGGAATTAATATCTATAGAAATGTTTTTTCAAAAGAAGATTCCGAAAGATACATAAACACTCTTGAGTCAAACTTAGGCGGTACTGGAAAATATAAGTGGTCAGAAGCAAAAGTTACCAACTCAGACATTCCAATTAAAAAGGCTAGAGATGCTGTAGACTTTAAATACAAGCAAGAGAATCTTGGCCCAAGAGATGAGCACAATTCTGAGTTGCTTGATCTGCACGAAGAGATCTATCAAAAGTTAAAGTTTTGTGTTGATGACTATGCACGGTACTGGGGAATAAATGTTGTTTATTATGAGGCGTTTAATTTTGTAAAGTATGAAGGAGAAGGAAAGCACTTTAATATTCATGCGGACCATGGACCAGCATACAACTGTACAGTTTCTGCAGTAATTTATATTAATGAAGATTATGAAGGCGGAGAAATTAGATTTCCAAGATTTGATGGATATACTCATACTCCAAAGGTTGGGGACATAATTCTTTGCCCATCAAACTATATCTATGAACATGCATCACTGCCAATGAAATCGGGGACAAAATATTGTGTTGTCGTAATGACAGACATTAATGAATTAGGACACAAGTAGTGTCATTAAAATCAAATGTTGCAATATTTAGGTCCTTTAGGCCATGGCTAAACAAGGAAAGCAAGTCTGTACCAGGCCCAACTCAAGGCGTAATCCCAGAATGGTACAAAGATGCAGACAGGTTTGCAAAAATGCCAAATGGGGAATATTACAAAGCACCAAAAGAAGTTTGTCCATTCCCTAAAGAGGGAACTACTGACGACTATGGAAAGATTCCAACTTGGAAAGCCTGTCCTGCAATTATGGATGCATTTTCAACTGGATATGTTTTTAAAACACCTTGCGATCTAACATTTTTTAAAAATGCTCAGGGAATAATTAATGTAAAAGTTGAAGAAACAAAGTATCAGGACTTTTGTACACAAAGACCTCCAATGCCACAGTTCGAGCACCCACTTGGATACTACAAGCATCACTTTGCTTGGTCTGCTGATTGGGGATTAGAACTACCAGAAGGTTATAGTGCTTTATTCATGACACCAATGAATAGGTTTGACCTACCATTCTTAAATACTACTGGTGTTGTTGATTCAGACAAGGTTCACCTACTTGGAAGTTTTCCATTTTTTATTGCTGATGGATGGGAAGGAACTATTCCAGCAGGAACTCCATACCTTCAGGTTCTTCCTTTTAAAAGAGAAAACTGGGAGCATGAAATAGAAGTATTAGATCAGTCTAAAATTTATGATAAAATGGTTAAGAACATGCAGTTTTATCGCCAACCAGATGGCGGGGTATATAAAAATAAAGTCTGGTCACGAAGAGAATATAGATAAGGAATATATTATGCAAACATGGACAGAGAAAAAAGATCTTGGCAATGGAATTTTTTGCTACAAAGGTGTTATTAAAAAAGAGTTTGACGTAATCAACAGACTTGAGAATACCCTTGGATCAGTTGCTGGTTATGGAGAATTATCTCCAGAAGGTAAGAGATACCACTGGATGCCAGCATATGTTGGTTATCAACAACTAATGCCAGACTATAGAGACTGTGCAGACTTTAAGTTTAAGAAAACAGACATAGAGCAAGATAAGAGTGAAGAGTCTCTAAAGTTGCAGTCTTTGTGGCAAGATATTTACGATGCTCAATTTGAAGCAGTCGAAGACTATAGAAGAGATCACAATATTATGCCTCTAAAGTATTGGGAAGCATTTAACTTTATTAAGTATGGTCCAGGACAGCACTTTAAAGAACACCATGACCACGGATACTCATATAACTGCACAGTATCACTTGTTGCATATGTCAATGATGACTATGAGGGTGGAGAACTTTTCTTTAGACTACAGGGTTTAAACATAAAGCCAGAGGCTGGAGATCTTTATATTTTCCCTTCTAATTTTATGTATCCTCATCAGGCAATGCCAGTACATTCTGGAACAAAGTACTCTATTGTAACAATGCTAGACTATAGCAAAAAGTATCATACTCCAGACATGTATGATCCAAAATGGGATAATGAGTAATGTACAACATATCTGTTGAAAAGGTTCCAGGCTGTATCTTTGAAATAACTCCTATGTCAATCAAAAGAGACTGGATGGATGCTACCTCAGAAAACCATGCTTATAGATGTTTCCCAGTAACTCAGGCAAATGTAATAGGCTACAGCCTTTCCTGCAAAGAAGATATTGAGTTTATTTGGGACGGTATAAATGATCAGACACAGGACCACGTTACAATATTTAATCCAGACAGAGCATACTCTGGAAGAGGCCAGTCATCAGTAAGTCTGGATACATCTTTAATATTTAGAACAGACGAAGATGTTAGCATTTTTACTATTAATCCAGTAAATTATTTTAGTGATGAGTTTGAGGTTATGTCATCACTAATAAGCACATCATTTTATGATAATCCATTACCGCTGGCTATTAAAGCAAAGGTTGCAAACAAAAAGGTTACAATAAAGGCTGGAACACCAGTTGCAACAATTATTCCTATATCTTTAACACAGTTAAATAACACAGTTATAAACATTGTAGAGTACAGAGATGAAGATAGGAAAAGACTAGAAGCAAATATTGCTTATGGTGAAGCAGCACAGGTTTTAAACTCTTCTGGAGAATGGACTGATTGGTATAGAAACGCTGTTAATGAAAAGCAAGAGTCTCTCGGATCTCATGAAGTAAAAACCTTAAAACTTAGTGTAAAAGATAATACGGGTAAACAGTGAGTGAACTAAATATGACACATGATGATATGGTAAATGAGTATGTTAAAAATGCCAAAGAAGGCAGAGTAGGTCATTATATGATCACTGTGTCTAGAGATGGAGAGTCTCCAGTAAGGTCAATAATTTCTTTTGACAATATTGAGCAGGCGTTAGAAGGATACGAAATGTATCAGGATGCAGGATTTGCTAAAGACTATCTGACTGTTTCTTTATATCAACCATCTGGTAACACTCTGACAAAAGTTTTAAAGAGAAATCATGCAGGAGATCCATCTTTTGTTAGGCAAAACTATATAGATACTGTTGATGCACTTCATAGTTTGAAAGATAAACTAAGCAAGGAAGACTATGAAGATGTATGTATTAAGATTGTAACTTCTTTTGCAAAAGATAACTGGAGATTTAGCATAGAAAGATTCTTGAAACAACTAGAAATAGAAAGGGAATTGTAGGGTATAAACCCTATGATATAATCAAATTATGGAAAATATAAATGCCTCTGTTGTAGTAAGAAAGCCTTCTATGACTCCTTCTGGGTGGTTTGGAAGCAGCAAGGATATGATCGTTGAGTTAGAAAACTTTATGACTCAAGAAGAAATAGACTTCCTAGAAAAGGCTGCAAAATCTTTAACCATTTGGGATGTAACAGAAAGTCATGTAAATGAAAACGGAACAGTTGTTTATGACTCAGACTATTGGAAAGATAGAGTTGCAACTAGCCCAACTTTAGACAAAAATGATCCAGCAATTGCTCCAGTTATTGCGGGATTGTTCCAAAGACTAAAGCCAATTGTTGAAGAGTTTTATAAGGTTGAAGTTGTTCCAACAGGAACAACAATTGTAAAGTGGCTACCAGGACAGTTCCAAAAGCCACATGCTGATAAAGAACTTCACGAGGGTCCAGATGCTGGACTTCCTAATGATTTCCCAAATTACGATCTATCAAGTTTATTTTATCTTAATGATGATTACGAGGGTGGAGAACTATATTTCCCTCTACAGGGTGTGCAGTTCAAGCCTAAAAAGGGTGCAGCATACTTCTTCCCTGGAGATAAGAACTATATCCACGGAGTAACAGAGATAAAGAGTGGGTTAAGGTTTACCTGTCCGTTCTTTTGGGAAATTGTTAAGCATACTGGTGATAGACAACCATGACAAACAAAGAGTTTGAATTTGTAGAGATATATCCAAATATTATTGTTTACAAAAATGTTTTTGAAAATCCAACAAAGATGTATGATATTGTAAAAAACTCTTCAGAAGTCGAAGGTGAGCAAGTTTTTGGAGAATGGTCAGAATGGTCTATCTTTGGTCAATACATTAATTATCCAGCAGGAACATCTTTTAATCGAGACTGGAGTTACAAAAATCTACAGACTATAGAAACTCATAATCAAGTACAAGAAGATCAGAAATATTTTTTACTAGAGTTAGCAGAAGGTTTTGACAAAGTTACAGATCACTATATTTCGAAATTCGGAAAAGATTTTGATTTCGACAAAACAGAAAGTATAGAGACAAAAGACGGAGACTCTATTCCTTTATGGAGGATGTATGGTCCATCAATTTGCAAGTATCATAAAAATATGGAAGATGTAATGTCTATGACATATCACTCTGATTTTATAAGAGAGCCAATCCCTAGCCCAGGATATAAGTTTGCCATAACAGCAAATGCATACTTTAACGAAGATTATGTCGGTGGAGAAATTGACTTTTTTGTAAATGGAGAACTTATAAAATATAAGCCAGAGGCAGGAGACTGGCTACTGTTCCCTTCTGGCCACCCAGATGTATTAAGGAAGGGAGATACTGTGTACCTTCATGGAGTATTTCCTTCTTATGAAAATGAGAAGTATTTTGCAAGAATGTATTGGAGAAAGTACAGCGTAGGCAGTCAAGAGTGGTTTGACAAAGAAAATGAGTTTGGGAAAGAGGTTTGGGCAAGCATGCAAAATGACATAATCCAGGAGTATAATAAGACAATCCCAAATAGATTTGAAATACCAGAAGGAGTGAGAGTAAAATGAATCTAGAAAATAAAAAGAGAATAACAAAAGATATCGTTGTTTATGAAGATTTCATAACTGAAGAAGACTGCAAAAAAATGATTCAAGCACTTGATGCTCAGGCAGAATCAGGCAAGTTATCTTGGATGCCAATATCCTTTTATGAATCATACTCTTCAGTACTGCCACAAGATAATGATCAAGAGATTCTTGATGCTGACCTAAGTCCAACAATGTTCTCAGATATTGAAAATAAAATGCCAGAAGCAATTGCATCAGTTCATGATCTTGATCCTAAGATTATTTCAAAAATTGGATATCATACTCAAAAGTGGGAACCAGGAGCCTACGCTAGAAAGCATTCAGATAATACGGATGAAAATGGAAAATCTGGAGCATTTACAAGAAGTAGATACGCAGGATTTTTGTATCTAAATGATGATTTTGAAGGAGGTCTTCTCCGATTCCCAGATCAAGATATAGAGATTAAACCTAAGACTGGAATGCTTGCTGTTTTTGACGGGGGATTTAACAATATGCACGAAGTAACCCTAATAACAAAAGGAGTAAGGTACACAATAGGTTCTTTTTGGGATGACAGAGAAGAATCAGACTATCCGCAAGAAGTTAGAGATGCTTGGGCCGCAGAGATGAAAGAAACAAGAGCAAAGCAAGAGATTGAAAGAGCAGAATGGCAAGAATTACTAAAGCAAGGATGGAAACTAGATGCTGATGGTAATAAGTATAAAGCAGGTGATTTATAGATGGAAGTTTTTTTAAAGAAAGAGTTTGAAGAGGCTGGATATGATGTTGAAGTTTTTCATGATCATGTTTTGTTTGTAAAAGACTTTTTAAAAGAAGAAGAACTTCAGGCCATTCTGGAAATAATTGAAACAACAGACAACGAAGAGTGGTCTATCGAGTACACAAAAAATCTTGCTCGTTTTTGTATGGAAAAATTTGGAAGAGATGATGTAGAGAACTTAGTAGCAGAAGGAAAGTTTGAAATTACAGTAGGCTGGGAAGATAAAAATTTAGATATTACAAGCAAAGAAATTTGCAAAACTCTTCAAACAAGGCTTGGAAAGTTACTCCTTTTAGCGGACGAAAGTCTTGAACTTGCTGGGTTTGGTACTATGCAAAGAATGCAGCCAGGTGTTCAGTTAAAGTCACACACAGACCAACATACAGATCCATCTATTAGATATGCTGCTATACTTTATATTAATGATGACTATAAGGACGGAACCCTATTCTTTAAAAATAAAGAAAACTCAGATCTAAGACCAAAACCAGGGACCCTACTTGTATTCCCAGGAAATGAAGAGTACGAGCATGGTGTTAGAACTGTTGGAGAAGGACCTATAAGATATGTAACTGTAGGCTTTATGAAGGTCACAGGGTTTTATGAAAAAAATAAATACTAAGGAGATACAAAATGGATAGAGAAATACTTGAGGAAAAGGTTTACTATTACACAAACGTAATTGAAGACCCAAAGAAACTTGTCGAGGCAATTGAAAATGATAATCAAGACCCTTGGGGCGAGTGGATGGCTTGTAGTGGTCAGCACTATGTTTATGGAACAGATAAGACTATTGCTTCATCAGACCATAAGGGTGTAAAAGATGAAGTTAATGACTACATCTATAATACACTACAAAAGGCTTTTGATGACGTTGCAAGAGACTATGCAAAGGCACAAGGAATAACTGATGAGCCTAAACTGTTTCCACAGTATCCAATCAAAAAGTATCAGCCTGGAACATTTATGGGTGCACACTTTGATCAGCAAGAAGGAGATGAAAGACTCAAGGTTTCTTTTGTCATGTACCTTAATGACGATTATGAAGGCGGAGAGATTTCCTTTACAATCAGAGATCCAAAGGGCCCTATTCAAGGCCCAACACCTAGTGACGACTTTGCAGTGGCAGATCCTTCATCATATCACTTTGCTATAAAGCCAAAGGCAGGAAGCATTATTGTTTTTCCACCGTCACCACCATACCATCATACTGCACACCTAGTTAAGACTGGTGAAAAGATAATGGTTCCACAGCACTGGATTCACTAGTAGCATGCTTTTATGTCTTAGTAGTTAAGATACAAAAATGTCTACAAATGTAATTCAATTTTTTCCTTTACCAACAAAGAATTTTGAGTATCTTTTCCCAGAACCAAGTCCCTGTGGAAAAACAATTCCTTCATGGTATAAGGATCAGCCTTCTTCTTTTAGTAAAGAAAATGAAAATCGCAATGCAAACTTAACTGTAAAAAAATGTCTACCATTCTTTGACTCTATGTCAATGGGATATCTTTTAAAGATGCCAGTAGATCTATATATCAATACAAAAAATGGAAACTCAGAATGTTCTATCCCAGAGGAGTTTTCAAAGATAAAGGATATACTAATTGGCTGGCACTCTTCAGATCATATATCTCATTATCCTGGTGATTTTAATATCTATTTAAAAGATCTTTTTAGAATCAACCCTATGTGGATGACAAAAACACCTCCAGGATACAGTACATTATTTACTTCTCCAATGCATCAAGGACACATTCCAATAAAAGCAATAGAGGCTGTTGTTGATACAGATAATTTTCTTACTGCTGGACTAAATTCATTCTTTTTGCAAAAAGATTTTGAGGGAGTAATAAAACAAGGAACCCCAATAATACAAGCAATACCATTTAAAAGGGAGTCCTGGGATATGGTTGTTGATTTAAATCACGATCCAGAAGAAATATCTCGTCAAAGAAAACGAGGAGCAGGACTATATCCAAATGCGTATAGAGGTTCCGCATGGGAAAAGAAGAACTTTAACTAGTCTCAATCTCTTAACAATACATTGAGAGTTTTGCTTTTTAGAAAACTCTGCTATAATTAACACTATTCCGTTTTAGAAAGGACGAAACACATGTCAGATTTTTTTAGTTTTAAACTTCCAGAGGATTTTGTAGAAAAGTACAAAACACAAGAGAGCCCATTTGGATTTAAAGATGCAGCAGAAAATTCACTTGGAGAAATTACTTTTATCCGTACTTATTCTCGAATGAAGGAAGATGGAACTAAGGAGAGGTGGCATGAAGTTTGTCGTCGTGTAATCGAGGGAATGTACTCAGTACAGAAGAACCATGCTAAGGAAAATCGTCTACCATGGAACGATTACAAGGCTCAGAAGTCGGCACAAGAAGCATTTCAAAGAATGTTTGAACTAAAGTGGACACCTCCAGGAAGAGGTATGTGGGCATTTGGAACTCCTATGACCATGGAGAAGAAAAACTCAGCAGCACTACAAAACTGTGCAATGGTTTCAACAAAGGATCTTGACAAGAATGATCCAGGTGCTTTATTTGCTTGGGTTATGGACGCTCTTATGCTTGGCATTGGTGTAGGATTTGATACTGTAGGACAGGAAAAGAATTTTGCAATCTATGCTCCAACTGAACCAGAGCAGATCTTTGAAATTCCAGACACTCGTGAAGGATGGGTAGAATCAGTTCGACTTCTTATAAACTCATATCTGCGACCAAACCAAAGTATTCAGAAGTTTAACTATGATTTGATCAGACCTCTAGGAGCCCCAATCAAGGGCTTTGGAGGCGTTGCATCAGGACCTGCACCTCTTATCAAGTTACACGACCAGATAGACCGTGTAATCGGCTCCAGAGGCGGAGAAACACTAGACTCTCGTGCCATAGTAGACTTGGTAAACCTTATTGGTACCTGTGTGGTATCAGGCAATGTTCGTAGATCAGCAACACTTGCTTTGGGTACTGCAGGAGACGACACATTCATGAATCTAAAGAATTCAGAGATGTTCCCAGAGCGTAACTCATTTGATCCAGAGAATCCAGGTTGGGCTTGGATGTCTAACAATTCTATTTCAGCAGAAGTAGGAACAAAGTACGAAGATTATGTAGACTTAATTACAGAAAACGGAGAACCAGGCTTTATCTGGCTTGATGTTGCTCGTAATTATGGACGACTAAAGGATGCGCCAGACGGTAAGGATTATCGTGTGATGGGATTCAACCCATGCGCGGAGCAGCCATTAGAGTCATATGAATTATGTACACTCGTAGAAGTGCACTTAAATCGTCATGAATCTAAGGAGGACTTCCTGCGTACCCTGAAGTTTGCATACCTTTATGGAAAGACTGTAACGCTTGTTCCAACACACTGGCCACAAACAAACGGTATCATGCAACGCAACCGTCGTATTGGTACATCTCTTACAGGTATTGCATCATTTGCAGACCAAAAGGGTTTGCCAATTGTTCGTGAGTGGATGGACGAGG
>JACCDS011437533.1_pt1 | contig 13655 bp, 14 predicted proteins | sample 7446441 | NCBI WGS metagenome assembly JACCDS01 (sample SAMN15323445, study PRJNA562643) | freshwater metagenome | isolation source: river surface water | place: USA:Blue River Watershed | collected 2017-08-17 | reverse complement strand
TGGCCATCAGATCAGCCTTGTCTTCCAGGTACAGCAAGGTAGCTGGGAAAAACTTACGCAAATCGAGCTCAAGCCCAGCGTCACACAGCAAGTTTCGGGCGTAACCCATCTTCCAGGCGATCACACTACTGCGGATGTCGTACTCCCAGCAATTTCCGAGCATGGCTCGCCGCATCTCTTTGTTGATGTTCTGTACGCTGGTGCCCTCGTAGTAAGTCCTGCCAAATGGACTGAGCTTGACACGCTGGACGTAGTAGCCCTTGGTGAAAGTGGCAACCCCTATGATCGTCAGCGCCTGACGCAAGATCAAATCTTTCTGTGCACGCTTGATGTGCAAGGACTCCATTTCTACCCAATACAGGTAAGCCTTAAGGGATTCAACATCTACAGGCACCCAGTGGAACATTTCTGCGAGCTTGTCCTCTTTCCATTCATGGCCGTATTCTGGGTAGAGGTGCTCAAACAGGGCTTTGTTCGATGCGGGGTCACCACCAAGGTACTGATCGATTTCCTCGTCGGTGGTTGCTGTTGCCAGTGACCCTGCAGGTATCGCCAGCGTATTTTGGACAGTGATCAGAGGCGATAGCTTGACTTGAGAGTACTGTCCAGAGAATTTACTGCCCGGAACGACGATCTGCAGCAGCTCAAAGTGGTTATCCCGCAGCCATTTGTGGACCCGAACCTTTTTAGGTCCTATCTGCCCACCCTTGTTGGCCAGTTTTTCCATCGAAACCGAATACAGGCCCAACTTGTCCTGCTCGGGAGTCCTGCCGTGCTGCAAAGCGTCGAACAGCAGGGATTCGATCACCGCAACATACTTAGCAAGAGCCTTTTTGGCTGAGGAAGCTGGCTTGGGAAATGCCCGCTGCAACGCAGCCTCGACTGACTCATGAACGGTGACTTTGATCACAGGGGCAAGACTCCTTGAGAAAAAAATCCTTGATTTCCTGTGTATTTAGCATCAATTCATAGGTTTCATCAACAAATAAAAAAGTCACATGCATATAGTAATTTCATTGATCCGATTCATGAAATTGATTGGTCACATGCAGAGTTGATATGCATGCGTGACCGCATGCCGAAGGCATGCCAGCTCCTTGCCATACGACTGAAAAAACGGAATCGACCAAGTCCTCACCCGCTAAATACATCATGAAAACCTACAAGGCGACGGTCAGAATCAAAGTCAATGGTCAGCATCAAGTTGTGATGACTGAAATCAGGGCACCTAGCCCGCAAGACGCTCGCTGGTTGCTCTGGGCCATATACGGATTCAAGAGCATCCAAAGTGGGCCTACAGCTGCATGATGCTCCTCTGGGTAGCTCCTATCTCACGCTGAGAAGGTCATCCCGATGACTAAAATTGAACGCATGCTGCTGAGAAATAGCCACATCTCATCAGACAGAAATTACGACTTTTTTTCATGGCATTCAGCATTGAAGACATCGGGGATATCGATCTCATCGTTGGGCAGTGGTGTCTTGAAAAGGTTCCACCTGAGCTCAAGAAACAGATCGATCACGACTACGAGATTGATGGTCAATCAGTGACACTTTTCGAAGTTCGACCGGCTTGGCGCGGCAAACCTGGAGAGGTTATGCGTCGCGGCTTTGTCAAATTGAGATACGTCAAGTCCAGTGAGCTTTGGCACATCTACTGGATGCGTCAGAGTGGTAAGTGGGAATCCTACGAACCCGCTTCAGCAGCCTGCAGCCTGGAAGAGGCTCTGACGATCATCGACACGGATACCTACGGATGTTTCTTCGGATAGCACCCACCTGTTTTCAATTCAGTGGCAGCTTGGCAGCGATTGCTGCCGGTCGTGTTTGAGTCTCAGCTAGAGACAAAGAAGAGGAGCCGACTCTCAAGCAGGACCATTTTGGTCTCGCCTAATGTCCGGTCTCGGGTGCACAGTTGACATTGAAAACGGGTGCCTCGCAAATTCCCTGTCGAACGTCCGCTCTCGCCGACCCCCAACGGGTGAATTCGACCCATTGCTGTCACTTGGTGTGAGACATACCGGCCATTCGGCTCTCTCGCTACGCGCGGGCGCCCCACCTCGCACCAGTCACAGCGGCTGCAGCGCGCGGGCAGCGGCGACCACTACCTCTCGGCTCAAACCCTCGATCAACGACGACGCGGCGCGGGCATGTTGCCAGTACAGCGGCACGTCGAGCGCGGTGTCCGGCACGAGTTCAACCAACTCGCCACTGACCAGAAGAGGGGCGATCAACTCGTGCGGATGCAGACCCCATCCCATGCCCGCCAGCGCGGCGGTGACGAAGGCATGAGCTGAAGGAAGGGTGTGCCGCGGGAGTTCAACTTCCCGGTGGCATAAGCGCCGAACCCATCGGGCTTGCAGGTCGTCCTTGGCGTTGAAGACCAAACTGGGTGCCCGCGCCAGGCTACCCGCCCCGACGCCATTGGCAAAGTGTTGAGCCACATAGGCCGGGCTGGCGGCCGCAACATAGCGCATAGCACCCAGCGCCCGGCTGTTGAAGCCGGCCGGAGGCCGCGCCGTTCCGGTCACGGCGGCCAGCACAGCCCCGCTGCGCAGCCATGTGGCAGTGTGATCTTGGTCGTCCACTACCAGTTCCACCAGCACCGGAGCAGCGGCCGCAAAGGCGCCCACCGCTGGTGCGAACCATGTGGCCAGGCTGTCCGCGTTGACAGCGATTGGCAGCGCGACGCGCGTAAGACCCTCTGGCGCCAGCGCTGGCAGCGCGCCTTGAAGTTCCTGCTCGAGCAGCCGCACGCGGTCCACATGCTGGCACAGGCGTCGACCAGTTTCGGTAGGGCGACAGGGCTGGCCACGCACTACCAGGGCGCAGCCCACCCGCTCTTCCAGAGAACGAATCCGCTGCGACACCGCCGAGGGCGTAACGAACAGCGTCTGCGCCGCCCGCTCAAAACTACCTTCGCGGATGACGGCGACAAGTGCGGAGAGGGCGGAATAGTCGAGCATGGTTCAGTATATCTTCATTGCCTTTAGTTAAATTAGTTTGTCTTCAGTCGTCGAGGCTGGCAAGCTGAACGCACCATGAACTTTGCTATCAGCTCTTCTATCGCCTTCCCGGTGTTTTTCCAGGGCCTGGCCCTCAGCTTCGGGCTGATCGTGGCTATCGGTGCCCAGAACGCCTTCGTGCTGCGCCAGGGCCTGCGCCGCGAGCATGTGGGCGGCGTTGTAGTGTTCTGCGCGGCGGCAGACGCGGTGCTCATCGCGGCGGGTGTCATGGGCATGGCACAGGCCCTGGGGCAGAACCCGAATCTGGCGCGTGCCCTCGCCCTGGCAGGCGCGGCGTTCCTCGCGGCCTATGGCTGGCAGGCGCTGCGACGAGCACGGCAGGTCCATCGGCTGGATGCGTCGGCTGCCGGTACGTCGTTGTCGCTGGCCGCGGCAGTGGCGCAGGCGGCCGGGTTCACGCTGCTGAATCCGCATGTCTATCTGGACACCGTGCTGCTGGTCGGCAGCATCGGCGCGCAGCAGCCGGTAGCACTGCAGGGCTGGTTCATCGCTGGGGCAGCAGGGGCCAGCCTGGTCTGGTTCTCGCTGCTTGGCTTCGGTGCTCGTTGGCTGGCACCATGGTTTGCTCGGCCAAAGGCCTGGCAGGTCCTTGATGGGTTGATTGGTGCGACCATGTTCGTGCTGGCGGCGATGCTGGTGCGGCACGCTACGGCGGGGATGTGAGGGATCAAGCATGTACGTCAACCCGCTACACCGCCTGACCGACCGCGAGACCCTGTTCGCGCTTATGGAGTCTCACCCGCTGGGTGCTTGGGTATGCCATGGCCGCGACGGACTCGTCGCCAATCACGTACCTTTCCAGCTGGACCGCAGCCGGGGGCCGTTTGGTACCTTGATCGGCCATGTCTCGCGCGCTAACTCGGTTTGGCGCGATCTGGCTTCTGCGGGTCCTTCTGTGGTGCTGTTCCAAGGGGCCCAGGCCTACATCACGCCGGGCTGGTACCCGGGCAAGGAGGAGCACGGTGAGGTCGTTCCCACCTGGAACTACGCGGTGGCACACGCCCATGGTGTGGCGCGAGTGGTCGACGACCGCGATTGGGTCTTTGACATGCTTCGACGCCTGACCGAGGTGCATGAGGCCCCGCGGCCATCGCCTTGGTCTATCTCAGACGCACCGGCCCCGTTCATGGACAAGATGTTGCGCGCCATCGTGGGCATAGAGATTCCCATCAATCGCCTAGAAGGCAAGCTCAAAGCTAGTCAGGACGAGGCGATGCCCGACCGCCTCGGGACAGTTCGCGGGCTGCGTGAGCAGGCCTGCGACAGGGCTCGCGCCATGGCGTCGCTTGTCCAAAGTGCAATCGACTCGGAGCCCGCAGCCGATCCCTGACTGCCGTGTACAACCCCATGCTGCGCGCTTGAGCGACAGGTCTCTGGAGCAAGGATGAACGTCGCTAAATGGCCGTCTGAGGTCAGAGCTGAGCAGGCTTGATTCATGCTGACAAACCGAATGCATTGCAGGGAATGCGGCCCTTGGCCTAGTGGTCGGCTGTAGGCGCAAGCTTTGAAGAAATCCTCAGCGAAACCAGACAAGTAAACCATTTAGTTCTCAATGGATTGATGAATATGTGTGCTGTCACACACGACATACGAAATACCTGTCATCCGGTGGTTATTGGACCCTGACTGGATCTAGATTGGGACATGAACCCACTGCACAACAGCATCCTTGCCGCATTGCCTGCCAATGACCTTGCGGAATTGTTGCCACATCTCCAACTCATTTCCTTGGCACAGGATCAGGTGCTGTTTGAAATGGGCGAGATCCCTGCGCATGTCCACTTCCCTGTCGGCGCCATTGTTTCCATGATCAATGACTTGCCCGATGGTGAGACCATTGAGCTTCACATGTTGGGGAAGACTTGTATGGTGGGCGTCGCGGCCATTGACACCCCAAGCTTCTACAGAGCAAGCGTGCGAGTGGCCGGGCTGGCCTACCGTGTTCCGCTGGAAGTACTCAAAGCACTCAGGCGCCGTAGCCCGGATTATTTTGTTCAAGCACAGACCCGAACAGCGCTGCTGATGAGTCACATAGCTCAGCGTGCGACCTGCATCAGGTACCACCAAATCGAACAACAGGTTGTCCGCTGGCTGATGCTGATGCTGGACCGGCAATACGACACTGTGATCCAGGTCACCCACGGTGAATTGGCCAAACTGATTGGATCCCGCAGAGAAGCCATCACCCTCGCACTGGGGGATTTGGCCAAGAGGGGCGTGGTGTCACTGGAGCGAGGATCGATCCAGGTCATGGACCGTCCTGCCCTCGAATTGCTCAGCTGCGATTGTTACTGGAATGCGCAGGGCAAGACGCACCCCGCCCTAGCGCGTCAACGCAGCCCACAGGTGTAGTGATCATTGGATCGGGGACCCTTGACGAAGCCACTCCAGTGGTTCAGAGACTGAACACTATTCTTCTGAAGCCAACTGATGTCCCATAGAATTTTTATCCAGACGGTTTTCTTCTGGCTTAGGTAAACGCTTACAACATAGGCCAGTGCTCCAACGCGGCTATGTCTGTGACAGCTTATGGCCGGAGGCGTGAGTTGGCTGCCGCACTCGTTACCAGTCACTTATCGATAGAGTGTTTGGCCGGGCTTGACGCAGCGCAATGAGATGCCGCCTGATCGGCTCATGCTCTGTGCTCCCTTAACTAGATGGGAGACCATCATGGAAACCTCAGCCACCTCACTTCATCATGAGCCATGGAACAAGGGAAAGATCGTAGGCCAGAAGGCCCCCTTCAAGGTGAAGGACATCTGGGCCCTACGCGTACGTCTTCAGATGGAAGGCCGGACCCGTGAACTGGCGCTCTTTAATCTTGGCATTGACAGCAAACTGCGTGGATGCGACTTGGTTGCGCTCAAGGTACGTGATGTATGCCATGGTGACCAAGTGGCTACACGAGCAATCGTCATGCAGCATAAGACCAAGCGTCCAGTTCAGTTCGAGATTACCGCAGTCACAAGGGACGCGTTGCAGGTCTGGATCAAACAGGCAGCCTTAAAGTCAGATGACTTTCTCTTTCCCAGTCGGCTCCACGATTCACCTCATTTAGGTACCCGGCAGTACGCCAGGATTCTCGGCCACTGGGTAGATGAGCTTGGTTTGGATCGCTCCGAGTATGGAACCCATTCGATGCGAAGGACCAAGGCAACGTTGATCTATCGACGCACCAAGAACCTCCGAGCCGTGCAACTTCTACTTGGCCACGCGAAACTGGAGTCCACAGTCAGGTACCTGGGTATCGAGGTCGACGACGCTCTTGAAATCTCAGAACAGACGGAAATTTGAGATAGTCAATCGTGGTGAATTTTCCGCAAGAGTGTGGCAGTCTTCAATGACGGCTATCCGGTATCCCTCAGGAACGGTACTTCCGGCCAAAAGCAGACCAAACATAAGTCAAACAATCCGTGGTGTAGCTACGGTGAAGAGAAGGTTCCAGTTAATTGTGGCTCCTGCGTTGCCTGAGTCACTCTAAGAATGGATCTCGGATGATTGCAAAAACTCGGGAGCCAGCTGGGTTACGGCCTGATAGTGGCTGAGATAGACCTTGCCGCTCAGATGCTGTAAAAAATCGGTGACTTGCAGCTTGTCCATCACTGGCCCTTTGACCTCGCTCAGGTGCAGGCTTATTCCCGCATCACGCAGACGCTGATCAATAGCTTCCAAGCTTTCAAGTGCACTGGTGTCTATGTCGTTGATAGCCGAACACTGCAATACAACATGCTTGAGCTGAGGCCGCTCTGCTACCAAGGCATTGATGCGGTCCTCCAGCACGCGGGCATTCGCAAAGTACAAACTCTCGTCCACGCGTAGGCTGGCCAACTGGGGACTCACCAGCACCTTCTGGCGTAACACATTGCGGAAATGTTCGGTGCCAGGTACCAGACCGACTTCTGCGATATGCGGACGGCTGGTCTTGTAAAGGTACAGCACCAGTGACAACGCCACACCAGCAACCAGCCCAGTCTCAACGCCTGCTGCCAGTGTGACCAACAGCGTGACAAAGACCGCTGAAAAGTCAGAGCGCGAGTACACCCAGGTGCTGCGCAGGATTCTCAGATCCACCAGTGAAAGAACTGCCACCACGATGGTGGCTGAAAGGATGGCTTGTGGCACGTAGTAAAGAGCCGGGGTTAGCAGCAGAGCCGCCAGGAGAATACCCGCGGCCGTAAAGACTCCAGCAGCAGGCGTCTGCGCTCCAGCGTCGAAATTGACTACGGAACGTGCAAAGCCACCCGTCACCGGGAAGCCCCCAGTCAGAGCTGCGCCAAGGTTGCTGGCTCCCAGAGCGACCAGTTCGCGATCAGGCACGATGCGCTGCCGGCGTTTGGCCGCCAACGTCTGCCCCACGGAGACCGATTCCACAAAGCCGACCACACTGATGAGCAATGCCGGTAACGCAAGCTGCTGCAAGATCGACATGTCCCAAGATGGCAGCGTTAACGGCGGCAAGCCCTGGGGAACCGTCCCCACGATGCGCACGCCTTGCTCATGCCATCCGAGGGCCCAGGTAAGCAGGGCCGTGACCGCGATGCCCGCGACTGGTGCTGCCTTAGCAACTCCATCTGCCAGCTTCGGTCCCAAGCCCAGGCGTTGCAGCAGGGGCTTCATGCTCTTCCTGGCCCAGAACAGAAAAGCGACAGTCACCAAGCCAAGGGTCGCGGTCAATGTATGAATGTGGGATAACTGGCGCAAAAGCCCCAGCACCAGCTCAAAGAAATTATGGCCTTCCACCTTGACCCCCAGGATTACCTTGAGTTGCCCTGCTGCGATCAGCAGAGCCGAGGCAGTAATGAAGCCTGAAATCACTGGGTGACTAAGGAAGTTGGCCAAAAATCCCAGACGGAGCATGCCCATGAGCAGCAACATGACGCCCGACATAAATGCCAGTGTGATCGCCAGTGTTCCGTAGGCAGCTGAACCCGCCTGAGCCAGATCACCAATCGCTGTAGCCGTCATCAGGGAGACCACGGCCACAGGCCCCACGGCCAACACCCTGCTGCTTCCAAATATGGCATACATCAGCAATGGCACGATACTGGCATACAAGCCTACCTGCGGCGGCAGCCCTGCAAGTGCGGCGTAGGCAAGGCTCTGCGGAATAAGCATGACGGTGACGATGACTGCCGCCACCAAGTCGCTGGACAAGGTGGCACGGTCATAGCCGCGCGTCCAATCGATCATAGGAAGCCGAGGCAGTCTCGCGCTCATCTCAAGCCCCAGTGCTGCGTTTAGCCAAGGCCTTGGCCCGACGATCAAGAACCTCGAATACCAGCATGCCGGCAATCATGGCGACCACAAACAGAGCGGCCTTAGATTCGCCGGCGCCCATGGCGACGATGCCGGGGCCCGGGCAAAAGCCAGCCAGTCCCCATCCAGCGCCGAAAGTCAGTGAGCCCAGCACAAGGCGTCGGTCGATGTCACGTGATGTGGGCAGATGCATGGCCGAGCCCAGGAAGCTGCGAGTGCGCTTTTTGGCGACGGTAAAGCCAAAGAGTCCCACCAACACACCACCGCCCATCACGAAGGCCAGGGACGGGTCCCAAGCGCCAGCAAGATCCAAAAAGCCAATGACCTTTCCGGGGTCGGTCATACCAGAAATCAGCAGTCCCCAGCCGAAAAGAAGGCCGATCGCGAATTCAGAAAAACGGTTCATGAGATGCTCCTTGGTGTCAGATCAAATGGCGGATGACGTAGACCATGGCAAAGCCTGAGGCCATAAAAGCCAAAGTGGCTACCAGCGAGCGCGGCGATAGCCGCGAGAGGCCGCACACGCCGTGACCGCTGGTGCAGCCCGAGCCGTAACGTGTTCCGAGGCCAACCAGGAGACCCGCCGCCACGATAGATGCGCTGCCTGCCTCGATGCGTGGCGCGCTGATCAGGTCAGGAGCCAGCAGAGACAGTGAGGCCGGGGCGAGCACCATGCCAAGTAAAAAGAAAACTCGCCAACTGGCATCGCTGCGTTTGGGCAACAACAAGCCGCCGAGGATGCCGCTGATACCCAGTACGCGGCCGTTGACCAAGATGAAGGCAGCCGAGGCGATACCCAGCAGAATGCCGCCGGCTAACGCCGTCCATGGAGTGAAGTGGGTCCAGTCAATGTTCATTTTTTGCTCCTTTTAGTGGTGGTGGTGCAGAACTGTTGAAAAAGGGTATTCATCACAGCCAAGGCGGAAGCACTGGTCAATTGATAAAAGATGTTCTTGCCTTCACGCCGTGTGGAAACCAGGTCCGCGTTGCGCAGGACGGTCAGCTGCTGCGAAAGCGTGGGCTGCACGATCCCTAGACTCGCTTCAAGCTCGCCAACGCACATCTCCTGCTGGGAAAGCTGGCAGCAAATAAGTAGCCGATCGGGGTTGGAAAACACCTTCATCAATTCGCAAGCGCGTCCGGCAGCGGCCTGCATGTCTTGGAGATCGAGTGTGTTGGTCGTCATTGCGGTGGGGGGCTTGGAGGCATCAATCGTTGCAATGCCATCACTATATTGACAAACAAACTATTTGTCAATAGACTATGAAAAACCTAAATGAAAGGAGCGCTCTATGACCAACCCCTCGCTGAAGCCCCAAGTCCACGGTATCTTTGACGCCGCCACCTGGACGGTGACTTACGTCGTCCATAGCGGCCCAGGCTCGGCCGCCGCGATCATCGACTCGGTACTGGACTACGACCCCAAGTCAGGCCGAACTCGTACCCTCTCAGCTGATAAGGTTATTGACTATGTCAAGGCCAATCAACTGGCAGTGCAGTGGATCTTGGAGACCCATGCGCACGCCGATCATTTGAGCGCTGCCCCCTATCTCAAGCAAAAGCTCGGCGGCAAGATTGGTATCGGTGACCAGATCACTCGGGTCCAGAAGGTGTTCAAGGGCATCTTCAATCTGGAGCCCGAATTCCGCCTAGACGGCTCGCAGTTTGATGCTCTGCTGAAGGACGAAGAAGAGTTCCGTATCGGCGACCTGACCGCCCGCGTGATGGCTGTGCCGGGACACACGCCTGCCTGCGTGGCATATCAGGTCGGCGATGCAGTATTTGTGGGCGATACGCTATTCATGCCCGACGTAGGTACGGCGCGTTGTGACTTCCCGGGCGGCGATGCAAGGACGCTGTACGCCTCGGTGCACAAGCTTTTGAGTCTGCCGTCCGAGACGCGCCTGTTCATGTGCCACGACTATCCGCCGAACAATCGCCCTGTGGCCTTTGAATCGACGGTGGCTGAACAGCGGGCTACGAACATTCATGTGAAAGATGGTGTCAGCGAAGCCCAGTTCGTCGAGATGCGTACCAAGCGAGATGCCACACTGGAGATGCCTGTGCTAATTTTGCCGGCGGTGCAGATCAACATTCGCGCAGGTGAGATGCCGCCCAAGGAGGCCAACGGCACAGCCTACGTGAAGATACCGATCAACGCGCTGTAAATCGCGGTAGGGCCTTGTTACTGTTTGCGATGATTTGATGAGCGTCCAGCCGTAATAAGTCTTCGCCGAGACCAGAAGCGGTGAGTTGCAGTTTTTCTTGACCAGGGGGTACGAATCAGAGGTATTTCTGAACCAAGCCTCTAAGGTGCGCTGCTAGGGTCGGACTCCCGCACCAATGCCAAATACCGATCCACCAAGTCCGCTTTGGGGCGACTGCTGCCGGCCAGAAGCAGTCGTTAACCGATGGCAGCTCTCGATCGGTTGGGTTGCCCGGGTGCACTGCTCATTCTTCAAATTTCAAGCCATCACGGTCTTGCCTGCTCACCGAACCATTCATCATCAATGGCCTGCAGCATCTGCTCTGGCGTGAGTTGTTGTGTCATGCGCCCGCGCAGCACGTGGCGGTGCTCAAAGGACTTGGCACCATGCGCCATCGCCTTGGCCTTGAACTTGGCGATGTGGTCTTCACCAATGTGGCTGTTGAAGGTGTTGAATAGCACCACATGTTGACCGTCAAAGCGGTTGTGCTCAACAAAGGCCCAGATCGGCGGCGCGGGACTGTAAAGCCACACGGGTGAGCCCAGCCAGACGGTATCGAACGGTGTCAGATCTATGGTGCGCGGTGTGATGTCAGGCAGCATCTCGGGTTGGCTTCTGCGCGTGTTCGCATCCTTGATCGCATTCGCCAGACCAGCCATGCCCAGTTCGTAGTCGGGCGCCTCCAAAGAGAACAGCTGCGCGTCGAGCCGCTTGGCAACATGGCGCGCGGCCAGTGCTGTATTACCAGACCGAGAGAAGTACACCACGGCCTTGCGCGACGCACTCACCGTGGTGGATGCATAGGGCTGCTTGCTTTCCAACTGCTGTGCTTGGCGGCTTTCAATCCAGGTGACGGCATACAGGTAGGCCAATGCCGCCAGCAGCACCAAAGCCCAAATGGCAAGAAACCAGTGCATGGGGGTCATCGGCTTTCTCACAGTCGTGGGTCAGTGAATGACCTTGGCAAGGTGTGCACGCAGTCGGGCGGTGTCACCAGCGACATCAGCAGCCTTCACCACGTTGAAGCAGGAAAAGGACGGCAGGATTTCGGCGCCACAGAAGCGGTAATTGGCCGTGTTGCCCGAGAACACATCGTCCACGGTGCGCCCTTCAAACAGATACTGCTTGCTGTCCCCAAAAGCTTCTTGTGGTGCATTCCAGGTCAGGGAGAGCATGTACTGCTTGCCCTGCATCTTGCCGCCGGTGCCGTATTGCTTGCTGAGGTCGTCGCGGGTGCGCCCATCATCGGTCAGCAGTTTTTGTTGCATCAGACCGGCCATCAAGACTTCATCGACGTACTTCTTGTAAGTCCATGGGGTGCCAAACCAGAACACGGGCGATTGCAGAACGATGACGTCGGCCCACACGTGTTTCTCCACCTCTTCATTGATGTCGTAGCCTTTGTTGATTTCGGTGTGGCGCACTTCGTGGCCACGGCCCTTCATTTCTTCGGTGATGACATCCACCATGGTCTGGTTGAGTTTGCCGGGAGAAATGCCTTCAAAGGGTTGATGGGCGTTGATGATGAGGATGTTTTTCAAACTGAACTCCATTCGTTTGGGATAGGTATGAGGCAAATGTTAGATCGGCAATTGGATTTGATAAATAATCCAATGCAAACCACAGATGTAAGTAATACTTGACAAATGATTGATCCATCTTTGCTCCCCGCCTTGGCCATCTTTGTGCAGGTGGCCCATCGCCGCAGTTTCACCCGCGCAGCCAGCGACATGGATGTCTCGCGGGCGGCGCTGTCCTTGAGCCTCAAGGCACTGGAGCAGAAATTGGGTACACGGCTGCTTTACCGAACCACCCGCGACATGTCGCTCACCGAAGAAGGGCAGCATTTGTACGACGCTTTGCAGCCCGCCTTGCAATCCATCGATCAAGTGCTGCGCACGCTGGGCAAAGACCAGGCCGTTCCATCAGGCCTGCTGCGCGTGAACACTTCGCGCATTGCGGCCAAGGCCTTGCTGGAGCCACACATGGGGGAGTTCATGCGGCGCTACCCGGACCTGCGGCTGGAGCTGGTGATGCAAGACGGCATGTCCAACATCGTGGCCGATGGTTGTGATGCCGGCATCCGATTGGGGCAAAACCTGGCCGAACACATGGTGGCCGTGCCGATCACGCCCATGATGGAAATGGCGGTGGTGGGCTCACCTGCCTATTTCAGGAAACATGGACAGCCGGTCAACCCCAAGGAGTTGATGAACCACAATTGCCTAGGCTATCGGCAAACGACCAGTGGTTCGATTTTTCAATGGGAATTTACCGTGCCAGGAGCCAAGGGGCAGGATTTCACCGTCCAGCCACAAGGCACCTTCATCACCAATGACGACGACGGGATGGTGCGCGCCGCGATGCAAGGCGTGGGACTGGCGCAGCACATGGTGATCGCGGTTCAGAACCAGCTCCAAGAAGGTTCATTGATCCGGGTGTTGCAGCGTTGGTGCAAGCCATTTCCGGGCTTCTACATCTACGTGCCGTCACGCGAGCAGATGCCAGCCAAGGTGCGTGCCTTGGTCGATTTCCTGGTGGAAAAGCGTGAAGCCATGAAGCCTTTGAAGTTGTATCGATGAACGATCGCTTTGGGTCGGCAGCTGCCAGTCATATATCCAAGTTGAAGGACTGCCCCCAGCCTGAACCCGTCTATTCCCCGCTCGGACTCGCTGCACGCCACACTTCGATATCAGCAGGCACCCGTGCGGCACTCAAAAAAGCCCTACAGCGCGTTTTCAGCTCTGCCCGAAGGGCTGACTAGCTGGACGCTGCTCGAAACAAACGTAGCGTTTTTTCAAAACTGCATCCTGCGCTTGCTAGCGCAGCTTTCGGGCAAGGGACTAAATTGCCCTGCTACGCGCCGAACCTGCGCCGTTACTGGCTCGTAGATAGGTTGGGGGTTGTTCGACTGTTTCGAAATCTACGAAAAGACATCGAAAAATCTATGAGAAGTAGTAAAGTCGGACCATACTACTTTAGACATAAGAAAAAGCACTTAGAGTTTCCTCTAAGTGCTTGATTTCATTATGGAAATTTTGGTGGGTGATACATGGATCGAACATGTGACCCCTGCCGTGTGAAGGCAGTGCTCTACCGCTGAGCTAATCACCCCTCACTGCATTGCAGCGAAGACCAAAATTATGCCACAGTTTTTCAGGGGGTC
>JACCDS012165177.1_pt1 | contig 13658 bp, 13 predicted proteins | sample 7446441 | NCBI WGS metagenome assembly JACCDS01 (sample SAMN15323445, study PRJNA562643) | freshwater metagenome | isolation source: river surface water | place: USA:Blue River Watershed | collected 2017-08-17 | reverse complement strand
GAGGCGCTCGGCATGCCGGGCGACCGTATCATCCTGTCATGCAAGGTATCGGGCGTACAGGACCTGATCGCGGTGTATCGCGAACTGGCGCGCCGTTGCGACTACCCGCTGCACCTCGGCCTGACCGAGGCCGGCATGGGCAGCAAGGGCATTGTCGCGTCCACTGCGGCGATCGGTGTGCTGCTGCAGGAAGGCATTGGCGACACGATCCGCGTATCGCTGACTCCCGAACCGGGCGGCGACCGCACGCGCGAAGTGATCGTCGCGCAGGAGATCCTGCAGACCATGGGCTTGCGCAAATTCACGCCGATGGTGATTGCCTGTCCCGGTTGCGGCCGCACCACCTCCACCGTATTCCAGGAACTGGCGGACCGCATCCAGACCTATCTGCGCGACCAGATGCCGGCCTGGAAGACCGCCTATCCGGGCGTCGAGGAAATGAACGTCGCGGTGATGGGCTGCATCGTCAACGGCCCGGGCGAGTCCAAGCATGCCCACATCGGCATCAGCCTGCCCGGCACCGGCGAGTCGCCGGCAGCGCCGGTATTCGTCGACGGCCAGAAGACCGTCACGCTGCGCGGCGAGCGTATCGCCGAAGAATTCCAGTCTATCGTGCTGGATTATGTAAAGACCCGATATGGCAGAAACTAAAAAAGAGAAGATTCTCGGTGTGAAGGGCATGAATGACATCCTGCCCGACGACGCGCCGCTGTGGGAACTGTTCGAAAACACCGTGCAATCGGTGCTGCGCAGCTACGGTTACCAGCAGATCCGTACGCCGATCGTCGAGCCGACCGCGCTGTTCGCGCGTGGCCTGGGCGAGGTGACCGACATCGTCGAGAAAGAGATGTACTCGTTCACCGACAGCATGAACGGCGATCTGCTGACGCTGCGTCCCGAGTGCACGGCCGGCGTGGTGCGCGCGGCGCTCGAGCACAACCTGACTTATGACGGCCCGAAGCGCCTCTGGTATGCCGGCCCGATGTTTCGCCACGAGCGACCACAGCGCGGCCGCTACCGCCAGTTCCATCAGGTGGGCGCCGAGGCAATCGGCTTTTCCGGTCCGGACATCGACGCCGAGCTGATCATGCTGTGCCAGCGGCTGTGGGATGACCTCGGCCTGGCCGACATCCGCCTTGAGATCAATTCGATCGGCGACGCCGACGAGCGCAACCGCCATCGCGCCGACCTGATCGCGTATTTCGAACAGCACGGTGACCTGCTCGACGCCGAGGCCAGGCGCCGGCTGCACAGCAATCCGCTGCGCATCCTCGACAGCAAGAACCCGGCGATGCAGGAACTGGTGAACAACGCGCCCAAGCTGCTCGACTATCTCGGCGACGCATCGCGCGAGCATTTCGATGGCGTGCAGCGCTTCCTGCGCCATAACAGCATCCCGTTCACGATCAACCCGCGGCTGGTGCGCGGCATGGACTATTACAACCGCACCGTCTTCGAATGGGTCAGCGACCAGCTCGGTTCGCAGGGCACGGTCTGCGGCGGCGGACGCTATGACCCGCTGGTCGAGATCTTCGGCGGCAAGCCAACGCCGGCGGTCGGTTTCGCGATGGGGGTCGAGCGCCTGCTGGAGTTGATGAAGGCGTCCAGTGAAGGCTTTGCGCGCAGCCAGTGCGACGTGTACCTGGTGCACCAGGGGGATTCCGCGCAGATGCAGGCCTTCGTGTTGTCCGAGCGGATTCGGGATGCCGGCCTGGATGTTGTGCTACATTGCGCAGCGGCCGGCGGGCCCGGCAGCTTCAAGTCGCAGATGAAGCGCGCGGACGCCAGCGGCGCGGCGTTCGCCGTGATCCTCGGCGATGACGAAATCGCCAACGGCGCGGCGACCGTCAAGCATTTGCGCGATGCCGACATGGCGAACAACCAGCATGCGGTCCCGCTTGATGCACTGGTCGATTACCTGATCGACCAGGTGGCCGGCGGCGACGAGCATGACCACGGCCACCTGCACGCAGGACAAATCCACACCCATCACTGACACCTCATACCTGACATCTGATACGACAAGACCATGGCATACGATCTCGAAGAACAAGAACAGTTGGCGACGCTGAAGGCCTGGTGGGGCAAATATGGCAACCTCGTGAGCTGGCTGGTGGCCGCCGTCCTGCTGGCCTATGCCGGCTGGACCGGCTGGGGGCGCTACCAGCAAAGCCAGGCCAGCAAGGCCGGCGCGCTGTACGAGGAAATCGTCAAGGCGGCCGAGCAGAAGGACCTGACCAAGATCACCCGCGCATCGGCCGACATGAAGGAGCGCTTCGCCGGCACGGCGTACGCGCCAATGGCCGCGCTGATGGCTGCGAAGGCGGCATTCGACGCCAACGACATGAAATCCGCGAAAGCCGAACTGCAATGGATCGCCGAGCATGGCAAGGGCGATGACTTCCGCGCGATTGCGCGACTGCGCCTGGCCGGCATCCTGCTGGACGAGAAGGCGAATGACGAAGGCCTGAAGGTGCTGTCCGCCGAGTTTCCGGAAGAGTTCGCCGCGCTGGTGGCCGACCGTCGCGGCGACCTGCTGTTCGCGCTCGGCAAGCCGGATGAGGCGCGTGCCGCCTACCAGACCGCGCTCGACAAGACCGAAATCAAAAACCCGGCCCGCCAGCTGATCCAGCTCAAGCTCGATGCACTCGGCGGCGCACCGGTGGTCAAGGCCGGTTGATCGGGGGCGCATGATGCAAGCTTCTGTCAAATCGCTGCGTATCGGGGCAGTGTTCCTGCTGGCCTTGCTGGGCGGCTGTTCGTCGCTGAACCTGTTCACCGGCAACAAGGCACGTAATCCGCCGGCACCGCTGGCCGACTTCACGCCGAGCATGTTGATGCGTACCCTGTGGACCGCCAGCGTTGGTAATTCGGGCGACTACTTCCTGATGCCCGTCACCGAGGCGGGCAAGGTGTACGCGGCCGGCGCCAACGGCGAACTGGCGGCGTTCGATGCGACCAGTGGTAAATCGCTATGGCGGGCCAAGATCGCCGATGGCATCACCGCCGGCGTGGCCACCGACGGTACGACGGTAGTCGTCGCCGGGGGAGCCGGCGTGTTGTATGCGTTTGATGCAGCCAGCGGCAAGCAGCGCTGGAGTGCGCAGGCATCGACCGAGATCCTGTCTGCACCGGCCGTGGGTGCGGGCGTGGTCGTGGTACGCAGCATCGATAACAGGATTACCGCCTATGACGTCGAGAATGGCGCGCGGCGCTGGTATGTGCAGCGCAGCGCCCCGGCGCTGGTGCTGCGGGCCGCACCGGGCATCGTGATCGCTGACGGCGTGGCCTATGTCGGGCTGCCGGCCGGGCGCCTGCTGGCGCTGTCCGCAACCACGGGTGTGCCGCGCTGGGAGGCCGTGGTTGCCGAGCCGCGCGGCGCGACCGAACTCGAGCGCGTCTCCGATGTGTCGGGCATGCCGGTGGTGTCGGGGCGCGATATCTGTGCGACCTCCTACCAGGGCCGCCTGGCCTGCCTCGACGCGATCAATGGCAGCGTGCGCTGGGCGCGTGACTTCTCCGCCGACGTGGGGCCGGGCATTGACCCGCGCTATGTCTTCGGCGCAGACGAGCGGGGCAGCGTATTGGCGCTGTCGCGCGAGTCCGGCGGCAGCCTCTGGCGCAATAACAGTCTCGCGTGGCGCGGACTGTCGGCGCCGGCGTCGTTCGGTCGTGCTGTCGTCGTGGGCGACCGCGAAGGCTACCTGCATTTCTTTTCGCGCGAAGAAGGGACCCTGCTGGCCCGGATTCGCGCCGGTGACGGCGTGCGCGCCGCCCCCGTGCTGGCAGGCACCAGCCTGCTGGTGCAAACCGTCGATGGCAAGCTGCTGGCCATCGCATCGAACTAAAGCCAGTCAACCACGCCAACTATGGCAACGCGGGTCGGCACAGTGTGCCGCCCGCCCTGAAGAGTCCTGAATGAAGCCGGTCATAGCATTAGTCGGTCGACCCAACGTCGGCAAATCCACGCTGTTCAACCGTCTCACGCGCTCGCGAGACGCGCTGGTGGCCGACCTCCCCGGCCTGACGCGGGATCGCCATTATGGCGAAGGTCGGGTCGGCAAGCGTCCGTTCCTCGTCATTGACACCGGCGGTTTCGAACCGGTGGCCAAAGAGGGCATCATGCACGAGATGGCCAAGCAGACCAAACAGGCCGTGATTGAGGCCGACGTAGTGGTGTTCATCGTCGATGGTCGGCAGGGCTTGACCCCGCATGACAAGACCATCACCGATTTCCTGCGCAAGTCGGGTCGCAAGGTCATGCTGGTGGTGAACAAGTCCGAGGGCATGAAGTACACCACGGTCGCGGCCGACTTTTATGAGCTTGGCCTGGGCGACCCGTACATCATATCGGCGGCGCACGGCGATGGCGTGCCTGACCTGGTCGAAGAGGCGCTCGACCAGGCACTGGGCATCACGCCCGACGCGGACGACGACGACGACCAGGCCGAGGCAGCGGCCGCACCCGGGGAAGCCGCCGAGGCCAAGGTGCGCAACATCCGCATCGCCATCGTCGGCCGGCCGAACGTGGGCAAGTCGACCATGGTCAACACCCTGCTCGGCGAAGAGCGCGTGATCGCCTTCGACATGCCCGGCACGACCCGTGATTCGATCGAAATACCGTTCGAGCGCAACGGCCGGCATTACTCGCTGATCGATACCGCCGGCATCCGCCGCAAGGGCAAGGTGTTCGAGGCGATCGAGAAGTTCTCGGTGGTCAAGACCCTGCAGTCGATCTCGGAAGCCAACGTCGTGCTGTTGTTGCTCGACGCCCAGCAGGACATCTCCGAACAGGATGCCCACATCGCCGGTTTCGTGCTCGAGGCGGGGCGGGCGCTGGTGGTCGGCGTGAACAAGTGGGATGGGCTGGACCAGGACAAGCGCGACCATATCAAGCGCGAAATCGAACGCAAACTGTCCTTCCTGTCGTTTGCCAACATGCATTTTATTTCGGCACTGAAGGGCAGCGGGATGCTTCCGCTGATGAAATCCATCGATGCCGCGTATGCGGCAGCGATGGCCAAGTTGCCGACTCCGCAACTCACGCGTGCGCTGCAGGAAGCGGTTGACCACCAGCAGCCGCGCCGCAAGGGTGCAACGCGGCCCAAGCTGCGCTACGCCCACCAGGGCGGGCAGAATCCGCCCGTGATCGTCGTGCATGGCAATTCGCTTGATGCGATCGATGCCAACTACAAGCGCTACCTCGAAAAGCATTTCCGTGACTGCTTCAAACTGACCGGCACGCCGCTGCGTGTCGAGTTTCGCTCGGGGAAAAACCCTTTTACCAGGACAGATTAGTTCACACTTTGTGCGAAGCGGTTTGCCAGCGGCTGGCAAAATCGATTACATTCGCTGCAGGCAGTGATGTGGGCGCTTGTGTTTTCAGGCGCCAACCCAATCTCCTGAACTTTAGAAAAACACGGAGCTTCCATGAGCAATAAAGGGCAACTGCTACAAGACCCCTTCCTGAACGCACTCAGAAAAGAGCACGTCCCTGTCTCGATCTACCTGGTCAACGGCATCAAGCTGCAGGGCCATGTGGAGTCGTTCGACCAGTACGTCGTGCTGCTGCGCAATACCGTGACCCAGATGGTGTACAAACACGCCATCTCCACCGTCGTACCCGCCCGCGCGGTCAACCTTAACCAAACCGAGTCTGAATCTGAATAAGTTTCTGCCTCGGGCCGATCGGACCGGGGCCTCTTCATGCGCGCAGTCCTGGTAGGCGTCGATTTCGGTCGCGGTGATTTTCTCGCGAGCCTGGAAGAACTCGCGCTGTTGTCGACATCTGCCGGTGCCGAACCGGTCGCGTCGGTCACAGGCCGTCGTGCCAGCCCGGATCCTGCGCTGTTCGTCGGTTCCGGCAAGGCCGGGGAGATTGGTGAGGCCGTCACCGATCTCGGCGCCGAGATCGTCATCTTCAACCATCCGCTATCGCCGGCACAGCAGCGTAACCTGGAGCGTCACCTCCAGGTGCGTGTGCTCGACCGTACCAGCCTGATTCTCGACATCTTCGCGCAGCGTGCGCAGAGCCACGAGGGCAAGGTGCAGGTCGAGCTCGCGCAGTTGCAGCACCTGGCCACGCGGCTGGTGCGCGGCTGGACCCACCTCGAACGGCAGAAGGGCGGCATTGGCCTGCGCGGTCCCGGCGAAACCCAGCTCGAGACCGACCGCCGCCTGATCGGCGACCGCGTCAAGATGCTGCGTGCCAAGCTCGACAAGCTGCAGCGCCAGCGCGCCACGCAGCGCCGAGCGCGCGAGCGCAGCCATACGTTTTCGGTGTCGCTGGTGGGCTACACCAACGCCGGCAAGTCCACGCTGTTCAACAACCTGACCAAGGCGGGGGTGTACGCGGCCAACCAGCTCTTTGCCACCCTCGACACCACGTCGCGTCGTGTGCACCTCGGCGATGCCGGCAGCGTGGTGGTGTCCGACACCGTTGGCTTCATCCGCGAGCTGCCCACCCAACTGGTCGCCGCCTTCCGCGCCACGCTGGAGGAAACCGTGCATGCGGACCTGCTGCTGCACGTGGTTGATGCCGCCAGCCCGGTACGCGACGAACAGATCGAACAGGTCAATGCGGTGCTGCAGGAAATCGGCGCTGATCACATTCCGCAGATCCTCGTCTGGAACAAGATCGACCTGGCTGAACTGGCCCCGGCAATCGAGCGTGATGAATATGATAAAATTCGTCGGGTATTTGTCAGTGCCCAAACCGGTGCCGGCATCGATCTGCTGCGCAGCGCGATTGCTGAATTTGCGTACAAAAAGACCTGACCGCGGAATGCGACGGCATGCTCGAATCGATTAGCAAAAAACTCGGCCTCATATTTTCCCTCAACGACCCCCGCTGGGGACGTGGCTCCCAGGACAACCAGGGGGAAGGCTCGCGTCCGAATGGCGGTCGCCAGAACGACGGTCCGCCGGATCTTGACCAGATGTGGCGCGATTTCAACCAGCGCCTGAACCGGCTGCTCGGCGGGCGGGGCGATCGCGGTGGTGATGGCTCCGGCGGCGGTCCGGGCAATTCGCGCGGTGCGCGCATCAGCGCCGGCGTGGTCGGCGCGGTCATCCTGTTCCTCTGGCTGGTCAGCGGCTTTTTCATTGTGCAGGAAGGCCAGACCGGCATCGTCCTGACCTTCGGCAAATACAGCCATTCGGCCCAGCCGGGTTTCAACTGGCGCTGGCCGTATCCGATCCAGTCGCATGAAGCGGTCAACCTGTCGCAGGTGCGTACCGTCGAGGTGGGCTATCGCAGCAACGTGCGCAACAAGCTCGCACGCGAATCGCTGATGCTGACCGACGACGAGAACATCATCGACATCCAGTTCGCAGTGCAGTACCGGCTCAAGGATGCTTCCGACTGGGTGTTCAACAACCGCGATCAGGAAGAAACGGTCAAGCAGGTCGCCGAGACCTCCATTCGCGAGATCGTCGGCAAGGCGAAGATGGACTTCGTCCTGTACGAGGGTCGCGAGAAAGTCGCATTCGACACCAGCGCACTGATGCAGCAAATCCTCGATCGTTACAAGACCGGTGTGCTGGTCACCAATGTCACCATGCAGGCGGTGCAGCCGCCCGAGCAGGTACAGGCCTCGTTCGACGACGCCGTCAAGGCCGGGCAGGATCGCGAGCGCCAGAAAAACGAAGGCCAGGCCTATGCGAACGATGTCGTGCCGAAGGCGCGCGGCGCAGCCTCGCGCCTGCTGCAGGAATCCGAAGGCTACCGTGCGCGGGTGATCGCGAATGCGGAAGGCGAGGCGGCGCGCTTCAGCAAGGTATTGGTCGAATATCAGAAGGCGCCGGGTGTCATGCGCGACCGTCTGTACCTCGATGCGATGCAGCAGATTTTCTCCAGCACGACCAAGATCATGGTGGATACCAAGTCAAATAACAGCATGATCTACCTGCCGCTCGACAAGCTGATTGCGCAGACGGCGGCCGAGACATCGCAGCCTCAGGCGCAACCGGCGCCGCCGGCATTGAACGAAGTGCTGCCACCGGCCGAGGCCAAGCCGTCGCCGCGCGAGCGCGATCGTTCACGTGACCGGGAGACCCGCTGATGAGCCGCCTGATCTCTTATGCAATTGCCGGCCTGATTGCGCTGGTGATCCTGATGTCGACCCTGTTCGTGGTCGACCAGCGCCAGTACGCGATCGTGTTTGCCCTCGGTGAGGTCAAGCAGGTGATCAAGGAGCCGGGGCTGCATTTCAAGCTGCCACCGCCTTTCCAGAACGTGATGTTCCTCGACAAGCGCATCCTGACGCTCGATACGCCGGAACCGGATCGTTTCATCACTGCCGAGAAAAAGAACATCCTGGTTGACGCCTTTGTGAAATGGCAGATCACCGAGCCGAGGCTGTACTTTGTTTCCTTCGGTGGCGATGAACGCCGTGCGCAGGACCGGATGGCGCAGATCGTCAAGGCGGCGCTGAACGAGGAAATCACCAAGCGCACCGTGCGCGAGGTGATCTCGGGCGAGCGCGGCAAGGTGATGGACGCGATCCGGACCAAGGTCGCGAACGAAGCCAAACAGATCGGTGCCCAGATCGTCGATGTCCGCCTCAAGCGCGTTGACTACGTCGAACAGATCAATAACTCGGTGTACGACCGGATGAAGTCCGAGCGCTCGCGCGTTGCCAATGAACTGCGCTCGACCGGTTTCGCCGAATCCGAGAAGATCCGCGCCGATGCCGATCGCCAGCGCATCGTGATCCTGGCCGACGCTTACCGTCAGGCCGAGGGCGTGCGCGGCGAGGGTGACGCGAAGGCTGCGCGCATTTATGCGGAAGCCTTCGGCAAGAACCCGGAGTTCTACAAATTCATGCGCAGCCTCGAGGCTTATAAAGAAAGTTTCAAGACGCGTAATGACGTGCTGGTGATCGATCCGAATTCCGAGTACCTGAAATACTTCAAGGCTCCGGGCGGAGCGAAGAAGTAAGGCACACGGTGGCCTGTTCGTTGCTGGCTGCGCTTGGCCTGTTTTTCGTGCTGGAGGGGCTGATGCCCTTCCTGGCGCCGCGCAGGTGGCGCGACACCTTCCTGCACATTGCGAAGTTTTCTGACGGCCAGATCCGCTTTTTCGGACTGGCCGCCGTCCTGTTTGGTATCCTCCTGCTCGCGTTCAAGCTTTTGAGCGCGTGACTGTCTAACCGTTTAAGCGTTTAACGCCCGATTTTTCATGCCCAACTGGCTGCTTCCCGAGAACGTCGCCGATGTCCTGCCGTCCGAAGCGCGCAAGACCGAGGAATTGCGCCGCGCCCTGCTGGACCACTTCCGGCGCTACGGCTACGAACTGGTCGCGCCGCCCATGCTCGAGTACATCGAGTCGCTGATGCCGGTGGTCGACGACGACCTCGACCTGCGCATGTTCAAGCTGGTTGATCAGCTGTCCGGCCGCACGATGGGGGTGCGGGCCGACATGACCACCCAGGTCGCGCGCATCGACGCCCACCTGCTCAACCGTCCGTCGGTTGCGCGCCTCTGCTATGCGGGTACCGTTCTGCATACCCGTCCGTCCGGCTTCCACACCACGCGTGAACCGCTGCAGATCGGCGCCGAACTGTACGGCCACGCAGGACTGGAAGCCGACATCGAGATCCAGGCGCTCGCGCTGGCCTCGCTGAAGCTGGCCGGCCTGAGCGACGTGACGCTGGACCTGTCGCATGCCGGCATCCTGCGCGCCATCATCGAGGGCGATGCCGCCGCGACCCGGCACTCGGCATCGCTGATTGCGTTGCTGCGCTCCAAAGACCTGCCGGGCCTGCAGGCACTGGCTGCCGGATTTTCTGCGCCGGTACGCGATGCGGTGCTGGCGCTGGCGAGCCTGCATGGCGGTATTGAGGTACTGGTGCGCGCGCAGGAACTGCTGCCGGCCAGTCCCGCCATCGGCCAGGCGCTCGAGGCGCTGGCGCTGCTGGCGCAATCGGCCGGGGCGGTGCGCATCAATATCGACCTGGCAGATTTGTCGGGTTACCAGTACGAGAGCGGCGTGATCTTTGCGCTGTATGTGCCGGGGCTGCCGAATGCGGTGGCGCGCGGCGGCCGCTACGACCAGGTGGGCGAGGCCTTTGGCCGGGCGCGCCCGGCCACCGGCTTCTCGATGGACCTGCGCGAAATTGCGCGCCTGCTGCCGGCCGCCGCGCCGGCGCCGGCGATCCGTGCGCCGTGGGGGCGCGAGCCGGCGCTGCAGTCGCTGATTGCATCGTTGCGCGCGCAGGGCGAGATCGTGATCCAGAACCTGCCGGGACACGACCATGACCAGCAAGAGTTCGACTGCGATCGCGAGATCGTCGCCGACCAGGGAAAATTCACCATCAAGCCGCTGCGCTGACAGCGACAATCATTTGACATCAATTCATCATGGCTAGAAACGTAGTGGTCATCGGTACCCAGTGGGGTGACGAGGGTAAGGGCAAAGTGGTCGACTGGCTGACCGACCATTCACAGGGCGTGGTGCGCTTCCAGGGCGGCCACAATGCGGGTCATACGCTGGTGATCGGCGGCCAGAAGACGGCGCTGCAACTGATCCCGTCAGGCATCATGCGCGCCGGCGTTGCCTGCTACATCGGCAACGGCGTCGTACTGTCCGTGCCTGACCTGCTGCGCGAAATCGACAAGCTGCAGGCTTCCGGCGTCGAGGTCACGTCCCGGCTGAAAGTCTCCGAAGCCTGCCCGGTGATCCTGCCTTACCACACCGCGCTCGACGCGGCGCGCGAAGCCGCCCGCGGCGCCGCCAAGATCGGCACCACCGGCAAGGGCATTGGCCCGGCCTATGAAGACAAAGTGGCGCGCCGCGCGATCCGCGTGGCCGATCTGCTGAATGAAAAGCGGCTGGAAGAAAAGCTGCGCGAGAACCTCGACTACCATAACTTCGTGCTGGTCAATTACCTCAAGGCCAGCGCGGTCGACTTCCAGCAGACCTTCGATGACGCACTGGCGGTCGTGCCGCGCCTGCGCCCGATGGTGACGGACGTATCGAGTGCGCTGCATGCGGCGCACAAGGCCGGCGCCAACCTGCTGTTCGAAGGCGCGCAGGGCAGCCTGCTCGACGTCGATCACGGCACCTATCCTTTCGTCACCTCGAGCAACTGCGTAGCGGGCAATGCGGCCGCCGGCACGGGTGTCGGCCCCAACATGCTGCACTATGTGCTCGGCATTACCAAGGCCTACACCACGCGTGTCGGCTCCGGCCCGTTCCCGTCCGAACTGCCGACCGATGCCGGCATTGGCAAGCACCTGGCCTCGGTCGGCCACGAGTTCGGCACCGTCACCGGCCGCGCGCGCCGCTGCGGCTGGTTCGATGCGGCGCTGCTGCGCCGTTCGGTGCAGATCAACGGCGTTTCGGGCATGTGCCTGACCAAGCTCGACGTGCTCGACGGGCTCGACACACTCAAGCTGTGTACCGGCTACAAGCTCAACGGCAAAGTCGTCGACATTTTCCCGGTCGGCGCCGAAGAGGCGGCAGCCTGCGAGCCGATTTACGAAGAGATGCCGGGCTGGACCGAGCCGACCGTCGGCGCGAAGAGCATGGACGCACTGCCGGCGACGGCACGCGCGTACATCAAGCGCATTGAGGAACTCGTGGGTGTGCCGGTCGACATGGTGTCGACGGGACCGGACCGCGAAGAGACCATCGTCCTGCGCCACCCGTTCAACTGATCTTTGGCAGTAACGCCGGGCGGCATCATGGCAGGCCATCTGTGGGTAAGCTGGGACGAGTATCACCGGCATATCGAACAGCTGGCGCGCCTGGTGCATGCATCGGGCTTTCCTTTCGACCAGGTGCTATGCCTCGCGCGCGGTGGCCTGCGCGTCGGCGATGTGCTCTCGCGCATCTTCAATAAGCCGCTGCTGATCCTCTCCGTTAGTTCCTATCGCGAAGCCGCAGGCACCCGACAGGGTGAGCTGCACATCGCCGACAACATCTCGTCAACCGCCGGCCCGCTGGCCGGTCGCATCCTGCTGGTCGATGACCTCGTCGATTCCGGCGTCACGCTGCAGCGCGTGCAGGAGCAGCTCGCGAATCATTCTCCGTCAGTGTCCGAAGTTCGGTCTGCCGTTATTTGGTACAAGGCTTGCTCCCCTATTCGCCCGGATTATTACGTCGACTATTTGCCAGACAGTCCGTGGATACACCAGCCGTTCGAGGTGTATGACGACATCGGCCCGGAGGGCTTGAAGGGCTGAGTCTCTGGAGGCTTGTCGTTTGTCTGGTTGATGTGTTGTGAGCGTCGCCAGCCCTGACGCGCGAGTACGGTGCGCCTGCATTGAGTAATCGAAACTATTCCAGCTCGTATTTCGATTGCTTATCTAAATGGATGATTTGCCTACGCAGATGCGGATGAATGCAGGCGTGAATTCACGCGTCTCCAAAAATATTTTTTCAAGCGGCCAGCAGGCTCATCTAGCGAGCCACTGCTCAAGCACCATGCTCATGTATTCCGTAAAAGTCTTTTAAAAATTACGTGGATTGAAATTTCGCGGCGGCATTTAGCTGCAGTCAGGTCATCGCTGCGACAGCGTCGCGACGTCTGTTTTAGCGAACAAAAGCATGTGTTTAATCGTCGCTTTGGATTCGAAGCACAAGGCTCTCGTCCATTACTGAAATCCATACTGTTTTCAGAGTAATCGAACCTCGAACAAGGCGCGTATTCAAGGCTTAATGGAAAGGATGGTAGATAAAAATGCATCGTCAACTTCAAGGAAATGGTCATATGGACCGGCCAAAAAATAAGAGCTTAAAGATGGCGAAAAAGAACTATCCGATCAATTTTTTCATGAATTTGGAAAGTCGATTGCTCGAAGAAGTCGGAATCGACTCAGGTATGGAATTGACTGTGCTGTCAGCGATTCGCTGTATCAGTGTGGATGTGCAGGACGAGGTGACGCCTGGACCATCGTATAAGGAGATCAAGCTATCTATCACATGCTCGCATGAGAATCTTTCAAAGTCGCTGAAGGCGCTCGAGCGCAACGGTATGCTTTTGCGTCGCCAGGACAGTAATGATCGTCGCGTGATTCGATATCAGTTGACTGAGGCAGCATGGAAACTGATTGGCACGGCGGATAGTTTCATCTCCCAAGCGATCATGCGCTATGTCGTGGATGGTTTATATCCGGGATGAAACTAATTTCGTTATTAGAAATTTGCTCATGAATCGAAGTCAAATCGTGTTTTCAATTGTGTGTCGTCTCGATACGATCGAAAGATGACAAAATTTATAAGCAAAGCTTCTGCCTTTCGATTCGTGTATAGCGGGTTGCCTCTTTGCTTTTAACTAGCGCTTATCCTTTGCATTTCGTTGTGCCTTTGATTACTCCGACAGGCGATTTGATTGAATGTCAGGCGCGCGCACTGCGGATCCATGGGTGATCCCCCCGGAATTGAGCGCATTCAGAAGCAGAGTCACGCAGCCAGGGCCAGCCGCTGTTTTGGGGTGAAGCCGCCCAAGGCCATGTTTGGGCGCTCGTGATTGTAGCCATACATCCACTGGGTAGCGAACAGTTGCACTTCCTCGAGATCCGTCCAGTAATACAGCGATAGCCACTCGTAGCGTACCGTGCGATTGAATCGCTCGACGTAGGCATTTTGCTGCGGCTTGCCGGGCTGGATGTAATTGATCCGGATGTGCCGTTGTGCTGCCCAGCTCTGTACT
>JACCDS011874960.1_pt1 | contig 13659 bp, 8 predicted proteins | sample 7446441 | NCBI WGS metagenome assembly JACCDS01 (sample SAMN15323445, study PRJNA562643) | freshwater metagenome | isolation source: river surface water | place: USA:Blue River Watershed | collected 2017-08-17 | reverse complement strand
TCTAGAATCAATTTCTTCAATTTTGCGAGCTCATCGGAATCATAAAAACAGTATAGTACTTTGCATAGATAGTTGGATCAACTTCTTGATTGGGACGTCTCTGTGCACATTGAAGTGCGAGGAAGAATGCTTCAGGCGTTAGATAGTACACGTGTTTAATAACTGCTCCAGTCTTCGCTTTCCAGCCCTAAACAATTAGATGATGTTTTATCTTCTTGGGGGGGGTGCCTTACACTTAATATTCCCATCAATGATGGGAACTTACAGTGTAAGGAATCATATCTTACTTATATAGGGTTAAAGCATGGCATTGAGTCTTTATTATTAAGATTGCGCAGGTTCTAGACAACTTGCAGTCAAAGATGCAAACCATCGCACGGAAGCTTGTCCAGCTTGAGATTAAAATGCTTCATGAGATGATTGAAGATATTGAATAATAGTAGACTATATGTTAATCAATATAATTGCAAAGATATGAACTCTCGATCACGACGTCAGGCATTGTATGATATCCCGTCCCTTCCGGATGAGATCCTCAAACAGAAGTATCTCAAGACTGAAGATGTATACGATCCACGAACTGTAGAGAATTTTATGAAAGAAGTATTGCGTTCTACTGGCCCTGATGCGCCATTGTTTGAACAAGATCTTCCTCGTCGAAGCCATAATCCGTTAAGTCAAAGTATCTTAAATACTCAAGAACATGGTAGTCGCTACACTCACGCGCCGTTCCATCCAGAGTTGTTCCTTGGTGATTTAACAAAAGATCAACGTCAGTCTGCAACCGCTCCGCGTACCGATCAGTTGATGGCACAGACGCAATTCCGTCAGCAAAGATACATCCATGGCAAATTGCAAGATGTTGCAGATGTTCGTACTGAAGGAATGGTGGGCAATAAACGAATGTTGCGACAAATCAAGGAAGGATATGGCGCTATGGCTACTAGAATGGGTGGTATCTTTGATGATAGTACAAACAACATGGCAGCTCGTGCTAATCCCAATCCCGGAAGAACTATTCAAGATGCTAGAGATACGCTTAAGGAAGACCAAACCATTTATCAAACAGGAGGAGAGAAGATTCTACCAAAGTACGGCGTTGATCCAGTTAATAAGCTTTCAAACATGATTGGCGTAAACTGGCAAGTACAACCTGATACGAAGTATAAGTTGAGTTCCGTATCAAACGTTTACCGCACCAAGCAAGACGTTGATCAGGCCGCAAACGCTGTATACCGCCTTGGTAAACAAGATACCCAATTCAAAAATGAAGGATTCAATCAGACCTCGTCTACGCCTTTGATGAACAATCCAGAGAAACAGAAACTTGCACGTCAAACGGCACAGGATGTTCAAGTTGCTCTATCGAAGGATTCTAATACAGCTTTCGGTTTAGGAACCTTCCTGTTGCCCGCACTGCAAACAAGTAAAGTTGATAACTTCATTGGCACACAATCTGTTTCTTGCCAAATGACAGATCAAGCAATGCATTACAAACCATTTAAGCCGGCAAGTAATCAGGAAAGTTTAGTAGAACCTCTTAAGAATGATAGTGGATTCAATGTAACAAACAATGCGACGACATTACCACCACGCGATAAAATGGCAATTGTTCGTGAGATTCGAAGAGAAACGTATCGCGGGCGTCCTAGTGAACAATCATTCAAGCATAATGGTACACAGAAGCCCAAGCAAGGAAACACTAATATCACTATCGATGGCCGTGTTCTCAAAGAGGGAATGGAATCAGCTACCATGGGGTTGGGTGTCCCACAACGTAATATCGATCATGTAGGAAATGTACGACTCACCAAGAACCGTTTTAGCGAAACAAAGGAACAAACAGTAAGTAACCCAACTGGTTCGAATACCGCGCCAGCAATCAATACCATGAATGATTTTGAGTTTGATACGGATCCTACACAAAACAATGATTACCAAACTCGTGCAGGAGTAATTCAACGAATGACTCGTTTAACAAAATTACAAGATTTTGATAACGGCATTTCTCCATTGAATGACACAGTTGTACCATTCCGCACTAATTACAGTAAGTAAATATTTACACATATATAATTATGCCTAACGTACGTCAGTCGGCTCGACAAAAGTTTTCATTTGTTGAACATCTTACAGAAGCATTCTCCGTGGGATGTGGGTCAGTATGTTCTCAAGAAAATATTGACCCAAGTGTTAAGGCCGCATGTGATTTAGGATCCCAGCGTTATTGCAGCTCATACAATATTGCATCGCCCGATTGCTTAACATATGCCGATCGTTTGGCACGTACCAGAGCGGCTCAACGGACGAATGCCGTATACTCTAATTCTGTTTTAATTCCCACGTCATCATCTCAGACTATTACATCATATTATACTTCACTTGGGAACTCTGCGAAAGCTTACGTTTTAAACAACATTAACAATTTATCCTCTGATAATGTTGTATCTCTAATGAAAATATTTCAAACAGAAGAACCATCCGAACGTCAAGTATATACAAAAGTCTCTGATGCGGTAATTGCAGAATTATCCAAAACAGACAGACCTAAGAATTTTGGATTAACCATTGGCTGGCTTAAAGCATACGTTGACGAGGTAATCGATCTAATCGCCAATGAATTGGCTACGTTCAAAACTGCGGAGATAATACGTGTAAACAACAATTTTAAGCCTTTCATAAATATGTTTATGGATTCATATTCAAAAGTTTTTGATGTGCTTGTATCTAAGCTAACTATTGAAGACATCGCAAATCCTGCACTTTATGAAATCGATTCTCCGTATTTAATGGGATTGATTCGCTCATTCATCATCCAGTATATTACTGGCAAATCACCACAGGCGGGTGAAACCATTATTGACTTGAGCAAGAGTGCTAGACTATACAACAAATATGTACTTGATGCATACAACTGGTTCATTAAGAATCGCAGTACTGAACCATTGATCGCCATGATTCAGGCTGCTAAAGCGGCTAACATGAAATACTACATTACTGTCGATGATGTAAATAATGACCCTGTATGCGTTGCCATGATTCTCGCCGGAGAACCGATTCCGTATGAAGCCAGATGTTCGCTGGCATCGAATATTATTAAGCCTGAATGTATTGCATTTGTTGAGAAGAAGATCAATGCCCCAGGTGCATCTATCGATGATATTTACTTGTCTATCATACAATCCGCCACGGACGGAAATGGTAATATTAGTAAAGTGGTTCTTGATACATATCCAAGTATCAAACAATGGCTAGCTACTAAAATGGCCGATGAATCAGTTGTCGTTGATGGCGTCCCGAAGATTACACCTGTATGTGGCACTGCAGGTAATTTATCGATCTCGCAATGCAATCAGCTATGTAAGATGTATCCGGAGCTTTGTATTCCTGACCAGATCCAGAAATGTTCATTACCCAATTATCGATTTGCAAAGGAAGGATTGTTAAACAAGCCTGTAGACAAGGAAGGTATGTGCACAAATCCCGCGGACAAGGAAGAGACTGAATGGTGGTGGATCATTGCGTTTGCTCTTGTTGTTATTGCAATTGCAATTGCATGGACAAACCGAAAGTATAATCAACGCAAACGTACCCGACTAGTATTGCCCTTTACAATTGAACCCGTAAGATTATCAAAACATTAGTTTTGATTCTTTTGATTAACATAATATAAACATGAGTCAACATCAGCCATTCAGACTTCAAGTTGATAGCCAACTTAAGTGCGCTAAGACAATCGGCAATGCCGTAGTATATGGTCCATTATCGGTAGTAAAGCTAGAAGCTGGTCGTTTGGGTAATGTTCTGACGGGCATTCGTGTACGTACTTGCAGCCCAAAGGGAACTGTTGTGGTTTCACCAGCGGAAGAATTTGCAAAGATGTTAAAGTTTAATAACTCGACGTTTTCAGCGCAGACGGATGCGCCGATCACCATTGAAATCAAGAACATTACCAAACAGTTTGTCCGTATCGAACCTACGCAATGTTTATTCAAGTTTGAGTTCGTTGAGCATGCAATGCCTGTTGAGAAGACTAAAAAAGTTGTCCCAAAGAAAGCAGTCAAGAAGGAAGAGCCAAAGAAGGAGGAACCAAAGAAGGAGGAACCAAAGAAGGAGGAACCAGTTATTGAAACGGCGCAAGTAGAACCCGCTATCGAGACGATTGTAGAAGAACCCCTTCAGGTTGTTTCGGAAGAGCCAAAGAAGGAAGTTCCAGCAAAGGGTAAACGTACACCGGTGCAAAAAAAGAAGCGTGTCTCAGTTTAAGAGATGATAGTGTTGAGTAGAGTAAATAGAACTGTTCGTGCAACAATATTCATTGGTTTTGTAGCATTACCTGAAACAATATATTCAGATACTACACCCGCTGCTAGTGCAGTAATAACGTTGTTCGCATAAGTTCTAAACAGCGACTTCTTTTTTTCGTTTTTTAATTCATGAAGCTTTGCAATAATGTTTTTGCGGATGGGTTCATCCAGATCCATTAAGATCGTGTATGCGGCTGTGCCAGGAACTGCGATTCCGCTAATATCATAATCAGGCTCTGATCTGCAGCGATCAAAAATTATGGTGACAAGCACCGCCGCTAATAAAAAACCAAAGCATACGGTTCGTAGAAAATTGGGCCATTTGCTATCTACTGGCTTGACTCCGAATTTTGTAATTAATTGCTTAACCAAGGGTTTGCCAGAATTACTCGTGGCTACTCCATTATTCAGTGTATTGGTATCCATAATGTTATATTGTAATGGATAAAAACTCTTCTATGTCGATTCAGACCATACATGAAATACTATTCCATTATCATTGGCATTTGCAAGATTGATATATCTAATAGCAGTTTTCACGTACGCATTTGAACCGCATATAAATGCTCCAATATTCTTATCTGAGCCGTTTTTCAAAGTTAAGATTGCTCTAGATAATACCTGCATAAAATCTACCCTATTGAAATTACAATAAGCGCAGCTAGGAGCACCAAATGCAATATCCATGGAGTTATATCCATGGATGATACTTTGAAGGTATCTAAATCTTGTCTGCGTCTGTTCAGATAAATGCACCAATCCCCTACTACTATTTGAATAATAGATTTCAATCTTCATTCTAGGCATCTGGCGATGTAGATCATTCAAATGCCTAATGAATTCTTTAACAATATCCATATTGGACACACTCCAAACTAATACACTTTTGTACTTGGCTTGAGCACGTGTATTTGTATCGGTCATTGCTGAAATGAATGCAGTAATTCCAATTCCTGCACAGAAGAAATATCGGACATTGTAAAGATGATGGAATCTGAATTTTGAACGTTTATAACTGCCGATTTTAAGATACTGTGCCACCTGAGGACCCATCTGCAATACATTACCAAATGCTTTAGTCCAGCTACCAATGCGCTGCATCGAAATAGTAGCTTCTTTCCCGCCTCTTGATAATGTGAATGGATGCCATTCTAGATAGCTTACTTTTGAATGATTGACATATACAGTTACGGTACCAAATGACGATAACATCTTATCGAATCTATCGTCATCTTCTAAATACAAACGAATCAAAGTGGGTGTCACCACCCATCGATTAATACGAATTTTTTTGAAGAATAATTCATGACGATGGATCCATAAGTAAATAACCAATAATGGCAGTGTCAGAACATATGAAAAATTAAATCCAATTAATTGTGTTCCGCCATGCGCAATGATCACTATTATACCAATAGTCGCACAATATTTATGAATTGTTTGATTCATAGAGTACCGAAGAAACTGATATCGGTGTAGTAATAATGATATGAGCAACAATACGAATATTCCTACAAGAACGAACCCTGTCACATATGCATATAATGAAAAGAAATAAGCATATGAAACCACAATAGTAGTATCTCCTCGGGGAACAATACGGATATCGTCTCGCGGACAACCATCGATACAATCCTTGATAACTTCGCGCACGTGTAATATATGTGCCACTGTGTGGACCAATCCGGCGATTAATACTCGTATACCAAACACAGAATGATAAAAAGCTGAATACTTTGATGGGAACACAATTGCAAGCATCCGATCAGGGACATAATGGGCAATGTTAATTAACGGCAATAATATGAACGCGATATTAGTAAGCACCATTACGGCGCCACATCTTGCTACTATTAGCCATAAAGGAAAATCAGGATTTGACAAGATCAGTAGACCAACGGCGATCAAATCAATACACTGTGATAAGAAGACGACCATGCATTTTGTCCAATCAACGTACTTAAAACGTTTAGGATCAATATATTGTCCAGGGGCAATTCTGGGCAAATATAATCGATTATTATCGGCGCACCATCGAAGAGAATCCGTGTATGCTTTATAGGAAATCTTGTTTGACCCAATCCGATAAGTCAAAAGCTCGTCTAGGTATTCTAATATGATTTTTTTTGGTAAAACAGACAACCCATGTGCATCCATAAATGTATTGTACTCTTCGTACAATATATCGATATCTATTTGCTGCGTTGAGTCTACCAGTATTTTATAGAGTATGACCTCCCATGGTAAGATTGTTAGTCCTCTTTCTTCCCTCGACGGCGTATTCAACATAGATATGTTTTACCACTATATCTTGATCTATCAATCTCAAATCTTACATTTATCATAGGAATAATATATCCAAATGACAAAACGTAATAAATCAGTCAAACAATCTGGACGAACATCACCTGTCAAAAAAACAATATTAAGCATTTGCTTGATTATTATTCTGGCATGGATCGCAGTTGTTGTAACTATTTCTGCGTCATTTGATTACGACATCTGGAGCGGCGAGAATCGAACATTCAATGTATTTACCATCATCGTAGGCATATGTTCCATTATCGCATATGGGACATATCGCACGATGCCGTCTATTAAGAACAAAGTCAGAGTTGTTCTAAAGCGGATACCAGAAGGTTGGCGTTCATTCATGGATTCAGGTACGACGCCGTATTTTACTCCAGAATATTTTATCATCAAAAAAGGTAGATATGCCAAGGCACTTGACGAAAGCGTGCAAGCCGACGAATATGGTCTGCCCGTTCTCAAACAGGGCGATGACTTCAACTTGAGAGATATTCCACTATCATCATTTAATATGACTATTTATCGTAGATATTATGACCCATTGCTGAACTGGCTGATTCGTGTAAAGGACGATACTATCGCACAGGTACTGGAGACACCGCAACTGAATAGGGTACAGAGATTGCCAGAAAAGATCTCACTGTTCTTTGATAATATCAAATCAATTACCAGAGTTCAATTGATTGGCAGGAACTGTATGATTGTTAAGCCATTCCATAAGCCACACTTACTGATTCGTAAGGAAGCATACTTATCGTTCATTAAAGATGCAAACGATGATAATAGCTGGAAACTAGAGGTCCGTCGTTTACGAAAAGATGATGAACATGATATGAGTAAGCTTTCTGGTTTACGATGGTTATTGTCGAAAACAATTACAACAAGTTCGTATAGTAAGTTCCCCAATCAAGCTCTATATGAACGTGTGTACATGGAACTATGGGCACTGATGAATATCTTGGCAGATAAACCTGAGGTTGCCTATTATGCGTTGCATGATTTCGTTATGGATAAGAACAATACATTGGGGTACCCATATTTGGAAAGCGCGGTAAATCGATATGTGATTAGAAATGAGATTGACAATTATCAATCACTAATTATTCAAAGCGTAAATGCTAAATTAGGGAATGGCCATACCGTAGATATGTACGATCTATACAAATATTTGATCGACTCCAGTCGCGCCCTCCATATTCCGATGAATCAAATCGTTTTGAGTTGTGAAAAGCATATGGAATTGGAGCAAACAAGGGAAATGATTCGATACTTGGTCCCTAGTTCGATTGACAAAATGAAAGAATCATTACAGGCATATGCACTCCCCAAGAATATCCCTTATACCGAAGTGGAGATCAAAACATTGCTAAAATACATTCATGGTGGAGTGAAACAAGAAGTAGTTGCACACAACCGACAAACCTATAAAAGCGTTAAGGCGTCCAAACGGATTCGCAAGGCACTAACTGATATGCATATGCCATCGGTATCGATTGGACACCTGAATATTCATAATCCAATGAAATCACATATGAAATCACAACTGAAGTTCTATAACTTGTTTGATCCAGAAACGAAGAAAGCCAAAATTAATGCCGATACCGACCTTGAGTCAAGAAGGGCCGCGATACAAAAGGAACTTAATGAAATTAGTCAACTCAGTGAAGACGATATTGATGACCGTACACGAGCGCGTAAAAAGGAGTTATTAGTTTTGCTTGAAAAGCACAAGAAACGTGAAACAATTAAGAGTACATTGAGTGGGTTGCGAAGCAAACTTATTGCTCTTAAGAGTCGCAAGTTTCAGCAATCGCGCTATGGACAATCATCCGTTAAAGACAAAGATGTTGATAAATTAGAAACTGAAATCGAAACAAATGAAATGGAACTCTCTCATCTCGACTTGGAGATTCAGGATACCGGACTGCCGCTCAGCAATGAAACAGCTGCGGAAACGGTTATCCCACAAGCGGAAGAAGCAACCGAAACCTTGGTACAGGCACAAGTTGCTGTACAAACAGTTCTAGAACATATAAAACAGACCTTCCCAATTATGTTGCTTGAACAGCGGGCCAAGCAACTTCAAGTTGAAAATGACCAACTTCGCAAGCAAGCTTTTACTTCCGAATTAAAGTCAACAGTCGCGTCTAAAGCACTTGAAGTGGAACGAGCTAATATTCAACAAAGATTTGCTGTAATGCATAGTGAATTAAATACTCTAAACCAATCTATGGCAGCTGAACTCCAACGCAACAAGGGGTTAACGGATGAATTAGCACGCGTAAAACGCAGCTACGATGAACAAGTCATTCACGCTGCTTCTGAAGCTGTAGTAAACAACGCAGTGGGCGCCGCATTACGGGATCAGATAGTGCGCGGAGAGGAATCGCTAAAACGCTCTCAAGCAGAGATTGAAAAGTTAACAAACAATATGACGGCTAAAACAATTGAGTTAAAGGATTTACAGGAAGAAGCAGTACAGTTGGCAGATAAACTCCGTCAACTAGAATTAGACAATTCTCATTTACGAGAGGGGCTAGAACGTACAAATCAGGAATTAGCTCTTAGCCGAACTATGAATGATTCGTTGAAATCTCAAATGATGGAACAATCGCAAATGGCTTTGCAAGAACGAAACCAAGTCGCCGAGATTGCAGACCAAGAGCGTAGGGCACATATCAAAACCAAAATGCAAAAAGCGTTTGAAACTGTCAAACGAAACAACTTACAAGAACGGGCTAAACAGATTCAACAACGATTACTTCAACGGAATTCAGAATTACAAGCATCAAGCGAAACAATTCAGCGTAAACTGGAGGAATCAGAGAATAAACACGTATACGAGCTACAGAAGGCATCGGGCGAAATGGCCGCGTTAAGAGGAGAGATGAGTGCCGCGGAATCTAATATCAATTCATTGAATGCGAAAGCGGACATGCTCGCGCAAGAAAGAGTGTCATTGCAAACTACCAATGAACAGAATCAACAGGAGATACTTCGACTACAAGATCAATTGAATGAACTTCTATTATCCCGCGATGCAACTGCCGCAGCTCAAGCGCAACGTATAGAGGAAGAGATACTGAAGCGCGAAAAAAAGATCACTGACATTAATGACCGATTAGATGCCAGTTTGCAGCAAAGTACTGAATTGGAGAGACGCTTGCGGGATGCGGAAAGTCTCAATGCGCAACGAGAGATTGAACTAGAAACCCTAAAGGGATATAATGAATCATTGAAACGTAAGGTCGAAGAAACGAATTCTAATGCCCAAACATTAGATCTTATGAATCAACTACAGGCGGCAAATGAGAAAATTCAAGCAATGTCTAAGTTGGAGAGTGAAAACAAGTCTGTGCAAGAGGAGCTTCAACAAGTTCGAAATAAAGAACAGATGCTTAATGCGCAGATCGGTAAACAGAGACAAGATATTGCCGATTTAACGCAGGGCCTGAACAATTCAGATGCTCAAATTACTGCCATGAAGAAACAGCATTCAAAGACAATCCGAGATATGGAAAGTAGTTACGAGCAAAGTTTGGCAAAGTGCTACTCTCAAGGAGCGGCTGGTTTAAATAGCATCAAAAATCTAGTACCACCGCAAACAACAACGGCTGGAAATGGCACGCCAATCGACTTTGAATTATCAACCGAACATTATCGCTGTTTGAATAAGCTCTTAATGCAATTATCTAATGGTAAAATCCCTGAAAGCCCCTCCTCACAAGAAACATTACTTGAGACATTTTATCGTGATTTTATCGCACCAGTGAAAATTAATAAAATATTACCATTGCTGCTGACTGAAAAGCCCGAAGAACTTGCTATAAACCTTGTAAAGTATATAGTATTTATGTATTCGTTATATAAATACCATCAACACAGTGATTCGCAATATAATAAGACTATGCGAGATTTGACCGAATGTAATGTTGATATCGAAGGGTTACCAATCGTCAATGTTGAAATATTCATGAGTTTGGCAAGAACATTCTTTGATGAAAGAAAGGATGCACTTTATCAATGCTTTATGCATATTTTCAATAAACACAATATTAGCCTTGATGTAAATGATCTAAGTCAGTTATTGGCTTTAGGGTTCTGGCGAGGAACTCAGACTATGGTAAACAAAAGCTCGAGTTCAGTGAAACCTAAACAACGGAAATCACCCCAATCAGCTTCGCATAGAAGACAACCTACCCCACGAAACAATACAGAACAAGTTGTTGCGGCAGCCGTAAAGGGAACATTAGATGCAATTAAAGCAGATCAGATGGGAGCGCCGATGATAGCCCCAGTAGAAGCTTTTACTCAACTAGGTGATGGACCAACTCCAGAAGAAATGGATGATTTAATTAACGAAACTGGTGCTGGGCCGTTTAACCAAAGCAATCAATTGAGTATGCCTACCGCGCCCAAAACGTATAATCCAAATATTGTGGACGATGATGATTACTATTTTGGAACAATACCTTAGACAACTTGTAATAATTACTTGACTTATAATATAGGCAAGTATGAGCGACGAACTGTTCCTTCTCTCACGCTATGCACTATCCAAGGATAGTAAATCGCTAGGTACCATCTATAGCGATGACGCAATGGTAAACTTTGATCCTAAAGAGATTGAACAGTTAGTAATGGCAGACAGAAATGTTGATTATATCGCAGAAATGATTATCGCTCGAGCTGACCCGCTACGAAATGGTTCTGCCAGTAAGCTACGATCGAATGTTGTTGAACGAGTAAAGCAACTACTTGCATCATGGAAGAATCTTGGAAAGTTTGAATCTTCAAGCATTTCATTCGAGGGGAAACGTCTTGAAGTTAAGACAGTATCTACCGTTGCGCTATTAGATCATTATAACAAAGAGTTCGTTGAAGCATTCGCGGAAAGTATCATTCCTACCACTGATCCAACCAAGGTCATCAGTGTTGTTAATCCAAACGGCCTCTACGCACATCAGGAACGCATCATTAGAATCAATAGCAAACCTGTACCATTCTATGAACGCGCTCTTTATCGTCGATTAACAGATCGAGTACTTGATCAGCGTGTTGATGAAACGGAAGCGCCGTTCTATAAGATGGACCATAATCCAAACCTAACTGAACAGGAACGCAAAAAAACAAATACAAGCTCGAGCAAGCAAGTATCATATATGGATAGAGAAGGTATTTCGTATAGAATGATCCCTCGCCATAAGACTATTGGTTAGTCTTATCGTTCTCATCAAATGATGAACGTGGACTGGCTTGAGTCTCAATGTTTACCTTTTCAATGATAGCTTTGATCTCTTCATAAGAGATGTAATCATTGGGCTTCCAGTGGATGTACATAGCACTCACCGTGATTGGAAGAGCGCGCAATATCAACTGATATTGTGGAGCACGAACTTCTTTCTCGAAGATACGTTCTTCTTTCTGATAGAAGCGGACATTGGCGTATGTCTTAACACCGTGCCAGTAGTAGCGTTTGCCATTCTTCATCAACTTTACGATATCTTTTTTTTCGACGGCGGTCTTATTGTGCTCAGCTACTTGGATTGCAAGCTTGTTGTTGTACTCTTCAATCTCTTGAGGAAGCTTTGCGTTGGATTCTTCAATCTCTGTCTTCAACTGTTCATGACGTTTCATAACTGGACGATTGACTTCTTCAAGAACTTCTTCAATGCGTTGATTTACCGCATATTCTATGTTTCGACGAAGATCAACACCATTTGCTTGAGAGAACTTGTCATTCAGAATAGTGTATCCTTCGGCCTCAAGCTGCGGTGTAGACTTTTCAAGATGACGATCTTGCCCAGAGCGTAAAGTAATGACATATCCATCACCCATTTGCTTCTCCATTACAACAGCATGGTTAACCAATTCTGGTTTATCTGGGTTGCGAGTAGATACAAGACTCTTTTCAACAAGCATCTTTTCAACGTCTTTAACAGTTTCCTTGGTTTCAACTACTTCCTTAAGTAGATGATTGTTATCGACCTTGAGATCATCGATCTTGTCATTTGCTTCATCGAGGGAGATTTTGACATCCTTAGTGTGCCCAAGGATCTCATCAATCTTTGCTTCTAGTCTAGCGATATTATCATCCTTTGCAACTCCTTCCTGTTCAACACGTTCGGTATACTTGTTCAAAAGTTTCTTGTAGATCTTGCTATAGATGGCGTCAACAGCGCATCGTACAGTAAAGAACTCTTGTAAAGCAGTGGCGTTGGCACTCATACCAATACACTTGATCATCTCAGCACCTGTCAGATAGTACATTGTACTTCTCTTAGCATTGCCTCTGCGTTCATCTTCATCATCTTTAACAATACCAAACTCTGGATGAGTAATGATACCATTTTCTAAATGATTACGAGCACATTCGTCCATGATCTTCGCGCGTGCTTCTGCAGTCTCTGCATGTTGTTCAAAACACATACCTTTTGGTCGAGTGTCCTGTGATGGGAGTATTCCAATACGACGAAGAAATTTGGCAAGGTCTCCTGGGTCTGCCGAAGTCGGCAGATTGGATTCTGCCGACTTTTTGCCTTTAGATCGATCTACTCGCGGTGCAAGTATGTTATGACGAACGAGTTCGACGTTCGCGCAATATTTGCGATCAGAGTTCAACTTTTTACCCGAGGCCAATACTTGAAAACGATGATAAATCATTTTATCTTCATAAGTTTCAAAGATGGTTCCAAGGTGTTTGATAATGATTTCTGATAGCTCCAAAGCGTGAAGATCTCTTGGTTTACCTTCAGTACCAATCTCCTCACGAAGAGCAGCTTTGATAGGGGTGAAGTTGGTAAGAACCATGATAGTCGTAGAGAGCAGTGGGTGGTGTTTTGACAGTTGTGTTAGTCGTTGGTATATTTTGATCGCTGTGTATATCTAGAAATGAATTCTTCAATTTTGCAAGGTCATTAATCACAAAAAAATGCATCGGCGTTCACTCTCCTTGAGTTTGGAACGCTTTTTGTGAAGCCCTTTCTTACTCCTCCTTCAGCTCAATGCGCCCATGACGGTCACGGCGCTTGCGAACAACACG
>JACCDS010771436.1_pt1 | contig 13659 bp, 33 predicted proteins | sample 7446441 | NCBI WGS metagenome assembly JACCDS01 (sample SAMN15323445, study PRJNA562643) | freshwater metagenome | isolation source: river surface water | place: USA:Blue River Watershed | collected 2017-08-17 | reverse complement strand
TAACTTTAAGTTTTCATGGTGGTGATTTTAGACCACTAGCCATAAGTTAGCAGCTACTAACATACTACGCTATAACCGGCCACCCCACCATGACCTGATGGAGACCGACCACCTCTCTCATCATTTTGGTTGACCTTTTTGAAAAATTCTCGTATAATATTATTTTACAACAGAGGAGCGAGTATATGCAATTAACTACTAAACAAAGTAATTTAATTAACAAAAGCAAATACACACACAACTATATTACTGAGTATAACAAAGATGCACATGGGGACGCAGACCATGCAGAGTATTACACAGAGCAGTTTGAAGCAGACACAGGTGTATTAAAGCGTAGCCAAGCAAATGATGTAGGCGGCATTATTATATACATGAATGGTAAAGAACTTGTAGCCTACTACGACTATGAGAACTTAGGGGGCTGTGTGTTTGCTTAACAGGACAGGTACTTGTATCTAAACACCGATACATTTATAAGCACACTTCTGTGTGCTTTTTTTTAGGTCTAGCATCTGGGAGTCTGATGAGGTTGGCATGTCCTCCGATGACCACAGCATCTGATCTCTGCGGCACGGTCCCAATTGGGCAGTTGTTCAAACAGGCTGCGACCCTGCGGAGGATCCCATTGGGCGTCCCTGGGATCGCGTGTAGCGCAGCCTGCTAATACGAGTAGACTAACTGCAGATGCGATCAATAATGTCTTTGACATCTTCAGTGATCTCCATGTGCTGATCCATCACTGCTGCGATCATCAGTTGATATATGGTCTGTGCATCCTGCTTGTATGCTGGGGGCATGTTGCCAATAAGCTGATCCACAGCCTGCTGCGAATCGCAGCTCCAGATCATGTCTGCGATCTGATGCTGCTGCTTGGTAAGTCCTGTGAGTTGTATAGTCATTGTGCGTCCTTGATCAACCATACACTCAACTGCATCAGCATCAAGCTGCTAACTGCTGTGCCAATGACTGTGACCCACTCCTGCAGGTTCTGGGCATTCTCTACGCCGCCCATGGCAAAGGCCACGCCCAACAGTCCCATGATGAATCCAAACATTCCCAGTTTAGCTTTGAGTAGTTCTCGCATATCTGCTCCTTTGTGTGTATGTGTGTAGTATAACAATATCCCAACAGGATGTCAACCAAAATGCTTGAATAACCCGCCTAGGCAAAGGGTCACTGCTACCACATTGATCACCATCTGCGGATAGTTCTTTACCCGGACGGTCCACACAAAGTAGCAGATCCCGCCCAAGAATCCCATGATGATGTTCCATGGATGCAGTTGCGGGAAGTAGCTCATCAGCACATACATGACTAAGATGAATGCAGTGCCGGTCCATTGGATGATTTCGTTTGTTTTGTTCATGTGTTTATTATACTGCGAATCATCCAAAGTGTCAACCAAATCAGCGAGGAATCCTGACTACGATGCCCTGTGGCGTTGCTACAACAGTGTAGCCCTTGCCCTCTAGGATGCTTACTGCTTCTCGTGCTAGAGTTTTGTCCTTGCGGATGGCACCCTCAAGTTTTACTGCTATAAAGGTCTTGCGGTAGTTGATGTAGCTTTCTGCGTAAGCGTAGGCAGTGTCCAGGATATCCAGGGCTCTTTGTGCTAGACTCTGCTGCTGGACTGTGTAGGTGCAGGCCAATTCTCTGTTGCGGAAGTAAGCGTTAAGAGCTGCTCCTCTGCGGTTGTCGTCTGCATCTCTGTAGTTTAGTTGCTTCATTGCGGCTCCTTTGTTTAACTGTTAATGCTAGTATAGCACTCTTTGTCCAAACTGTCAATCAATCTAGCCAACAATCACGAGCCTGTTGTATAGTGGTATAACTGCCACCTATATACTCACCCTTGAAGCCTCGTTCGTTGGTCAGCACCAACCTGCTGCCCGATAGCACAGCCTCGATCTTCCCGCTTTGCTCCACGTCCGATTTGAAGCTGACCCAATCTCCTACTCTCACGATCTGACCGTCTACAGTTGCCATAGGGATCTCCTTAGTCCAAACGTGAGCCAGCGTAGGCTTCGAAACCGTACTTCTTGAACACAGCCGCTGCGGCTTCGGCACCCGCTTCCAGTGTATCCACGTTCTGGCAACCAAACTTAGAGGGGTTCCACATCTGGAGTCCGCCACCGTATGCCGGACGTACATCGCACTCTTTGAGTGCGCGGCCGATCTTGGTGTTGCCTTTGATCTTATAGATCGTGACCCAGGCGAAGCCACAGGCGAACTGATCCTTACCGCCTAGCTTCTCTTCAAAGAACTTAGAAGCTGCCCAGAAAGCAGCGGTCTCAGCTTCACGTACGATTGCGGGGATTTGCTCGGGGGTTACTGTGACTGTCATTTCGGCTCCTTTGTGTTAAACAATACAGTTATTATACGGTCATTTGGATCAGCTGTCAACCAAAAAGATGGGGAGTTTGCGGCACCTTACTCCCCCAAAGGCTTACCAGGTAAGAATAACCTTGCCTTATCTAACATTCAGCACTTGAATACCCTTGGCTCGAGCATACTCGATCAAGGTTTTCTTCTTGGCTTCTGCTTCGGGTTTGCTGAGACCAGTGAAGATATTTTGAACATGGCACTGTTTGACACGATTCAATTCTTCGTAGATCGGGCTAGAAACGCCCCCACTGGTCCAGCCTAAGATGCCATCGGCTACTACTTGATCTGAGGCTCTGTCATCATTCCGGGCTGTGTAGAAAATTCCAGCGTTGGGAATAGTTACTTCTGCGACTGTATAGTTCATATCATTTCCTTTCTTAAGGTTCCTGTGCAATTTCACAGTATTAATAGTATAGCACCTTTAGGTGCATCTGTCAACCAATTTAGACCCAGCTCTCTACGTGTAGCACAGGCTTCTTCAGTGCTCGTTTAACAAAGGATTCTGGATCATCGTCAGTGCGTACTAACATAAAGCCCATTGACTCCACTAGATCTACTTCTTTGATCTCTAGGTCAATGCCTGCGGCTTCTAAGGCGAGGTTCATCTTGGTCAGTGCATACTTAACGCCTGCGTCAAAGGCCGCGTACTCGCCGTCTGCGGTGTCCTCAAAGTCGAACTCTTTTTCCATGACCTGGACATACTCCTGACCATCGGCTACGATGAACTTGCCAATCTTCCGCCAGTTAGCCTGGCTCATTGTGTCAAAGTGATCGCAGGCTTCGTTGAGGTCAAAGCTAGAGAATGCATCATAATTTACTTTAGCCATTGGGTCGCTCCCTTTTGTGTTACTATGTGTGTATTATACGATCTTTTGGATAACCTGTCAAACCTCTAGGGTTTTTAGGCGGCAGCAAACAGCGCACGGAATTGTGACATTACGTTGTAGAAACTACGCAGTTCAGCGATAGTGAACTCGCCAGTGTTGTTTTCGATATAGATCAGGGTTTCCAGCACAGGCAGTTGGCCCAGGCGTTCTTGGATTCCTGCTATTACTTTGAGATCTTGATTGATCATGTTTCGCTCCTAGTTGTTTGTGTATGTGTGTATTATAAGGCCAAATTACCAAAGTGTCAAGCGTTTTGGTTGTGGCTTTTTTGCAACAGATCTGAGCCCTCATCCACGATCAATCTCACGTTATTCATGCGGCTCTTCAATGCTGAGATCAATGAGTCAGTGTCCTGACCTTGGCCTAGGAACTGATCGTTGTCCTTGCGGAAAGCGTAGATCTGACCCTGATGTGCTTCTAGCTTGATGTGTATGACTTCTAACCCCGGCTCTGAGTTCACTGCTGTGTCCTCGGGGTCTTGCATGTCTAGGCCGTTCTTGCGAGCTAGATCACGCATCTGCTCTCGGGTCACGCCCAGATCATCTAAGATCCTCTTGAAGCTCATCACGTGGAAAATGGTTGAGAACTTGTGTCCCAACGCAAATGCGAACACAGCGATTATGATATATGTGAGCAGTTCTTCCATCATGCAAACTCGTAAAAGGTCACGCTAGGATCGATACTCAACAGTTCCTGTGCCGCACGGGTCAGCATCTGGTACTTCCTGCGAGCCTGGGCTGGGGAGATCTCACCATCGCAGGTCAGGTTCTCAGGGCTGAGATCACTATCGATCATGTCTGCGATCTTTTGGCGATCTTCTGAGCGCAGTAGGCTCAAAGGCTTCTCACCAAAAATGGCACTCCAGCGATTCTTCTGGTCCAGGTAGGCTTCAAGTGTAGAAATGTTCATCATCGCTCCTTGTTAATGTATGTATCAATTATACAGGTTTTGGCCCGCTGTGTCAACCGGCAAGTTAGTGTTCGCTAACTTGCTGTGCTGTGTTAAACTACTAGTTCTGTGTTAATGTCACAGACAAATGTAACATCTTCTTCAGAGACAAACTCTACGGCTTGCTCTTCTGCTAGTTGTGCATTTTCTGCTTCTATGTATACAGTAAAAGTAACTTTGTATTCGTTCATATCGCTCCTATTAGTTAATATATGTATAGTAGCACAAAAGGTCCATTTTGTCAATAAAAAAAGGTGTGGCTAAAAAGCCACACCCCAAGGTCCCCAGATCAGGAGCGAACTGTTACTGGGTGACTGCTTCTGCCTTCGCGGCAGTAGCTTTTGTCGCCTGAGGCTTTGCTGCCACAGGATTCTTCTTGGCTACGTAAGCGATAGCGTCTGCTACAGCTTTACGGCCCTTTGCAAAATCGATCTCGACCATATGCTGCGCGATCTCAGCCTTGGTCATCTCACGTGGAAGATCAGCCAACTCAACGTCGGTGTGACCGTTCTTAGCAAGGATCTTGATACGCATAACGTCGTTAGCGAAACGTACTTTAGTCTTGCCCTTGAGTGTTGAAACACCCGCTACTGCGAACTTCTTATCGGTTGCCATTTTGGCTCTCCTATGTGTGTGTAAATGTACTCGAGATCTTTGGGACCTCTAACTAATTATAGCATTGCTGCTACCAAAGCGTCAACCATTCATTTGCCCAAAATCGGTGTCACTTGAATGGTTACCGCTTCTCTCTCGTCTAAGGCGGCGATGAACTCGTCGTCAAAGACCAGATCCTGCATGTTCAGATCGATCATCTTCTCGACCTGAACCAAATCTGCATCACCCTGTCCTGCGCAGATCACTTCGAATTGGAACTTAAAGGTTCTGCTCATTTTCCCAAAACTCCTTGCGCAACATAAACATAGTGTATGCTTCCTGTTTCAAGTATATACTGCTTTTATCGCTGTCCCAGGCCCAAACTGGCTGTTCCCCATCGAAATACATGGGCTTGGCGCAGAACAGCTCGCCCGAAGGTCCAAACTGAGTCCAAAGCCAGTTGCGAGCCCGGACCCACTGTGCTACGCGGATCGACTTCTGTCCGGGCTGTGCGTGTCCCATGAACTCGACCCTATGACTAAAGCGTTCGTGCCCGTCATAGCGTCGATCCAATTTGACTACATGCATACTCATCCTGCGATCAACCCCAACTTCTTGCGTTCTTCGACGCTCTCGTTGATCCATTCTGTGAGCTCTTCTGGCTCTTCATATTCACGAATAGTCTCTGTGATGCAGAACATCTCATCCAAATCTTCTGGGATCGTATCTGCTACTTGATCAGCACTCATGTTGCCGATATCATAGTGATCATCCGAGCCATCTTCATAGACTCCACAGTAGGCCATGCCCCCTTCATAGTAATAGGCACGAACTTGATAGCCTTGCTCTACTAGGGCATCATAGACTCCCATAGGAGGGCTCCATGCTGAATCAAACGAGGCACTCATCTCTCGACCATCGTCCGAAACATCTGCCTGGCTATCGCCACCTACATCCCACTTGGTTCCCCAACGGCTAGTCTGGAAATCATACCAGTCCTTGGCGCCGTATAACTCCAAGTTGCTTTTCATTTGTGCTTCATGAGCATCACGCTCTGGACCCTCTGGAACTGATCCTGCAACAGTGTCAGTAAGAGCCTTGGGAGTTGGAATAACATGACTACAGAACTCACCGCGATTCAGGGCATCAGCCAGTGCACGGATCTTAGTGGGATCTTCGTGGCTAACTTCGATATAGTTGTTGCACCAATTAGGCATATTCGCTCCTTTTAAGTATGTGTATATTATACGATCAACGGCTCAAAATGTCAACCAATTTCTGATTCTGCAGATCCTGATATCTACGATCCAAAACAGCATCGATAGAATCGCCAAGTGTGCGTTCGATGGCTGTGGCATTTTTGCCACAGATCTGGCTCACAGTGCGTAGGATCTTCACTTCAGTCCATTTGTTGTATTCACCGCTCTCTAGTGCTTCTACGGCTCGCTTGATGTATTGGAATTCTTCTGGGGTCATGCTGACTCCTTAATGGTTTTGGCTAAATGTAGATTCTTCTGCTTCTGTGCTTCCCTAAACAGTTGCTCACGTAATTCAGCACGACGTGCCTTAGGCAATTCAGCAATAATGTCTCCCAACAGGGTAGCAAAGTAACCACAGGCGTAAGCGTAGGATCCCTCGTAATGCTCTCTGGATGCCGATTCTAGTTGGTTGATAGAATCTCGGGTCTCCCGGCACTCCTCCAAGTATTCGTTCATTTTCTGCTGTGCTGATTTCATAGTCGCTCCTTCATTATGTTAATAGTATAGCATCAATCAGCCAATTTGTCAACCAATTTATATTCTTTGACCATCTTGTGCAAGGGACACAGCGGCTCGGGTTCAAAGTCCTGGCTTATTTCGAAGTTGTCATCGTACCAATCGATCCAGTCCTGGGTGATGTTGCCATCGTCATATTCCCCATTGCCAGCTTTGGATAGGGCCTCTTCGGGTGTGTCTGCTTCCACCCAAAAGGTCTCTTCGATCAGGCTACGCCGGGTAACAGCGTATCGAAAAGAGGCCATCAATCCTCCCCGTAGTAGCCGTAATCCTCATCAGTGCCGTAGCCAGCACTGGCCATCGCGGAGTCAAAGTCCCCGTCCATATCATCTGGATCACGATCAGAATCGCTTTCCAGTACACGCTGCACTTCCTGGGGACTCACATCCAGCGCCCGGCTGATAACCATAATGGTCTCAGCATCTTCACCAAAGTCATCGCCCATGTCGTGGGCCATGCTCATGATCTCAACTTCTAGATTTGCAAAGTATCCCATCTTTCGCTCCTTATCATTTACTATACCTATAGTATAGCACCGGCCGTCCAAAATGTCAAGCGTTTTGGTTGTTGTTTTTACGCCACAGATTCCACGTGCTTACAGTTGCCCCGGAACGTGAATCCAGGACAGGTACACGTCTGTGCTTCGGGATCCACCCAGTAGGAGTTGCCCTTAGACCCCTTGACTTCGATCTTTGTATTCTCTGCAGCATTCTTTGGGATTATAAACGGATTCGGATCTAACTTGATGAACTTGCGACCTCTGCGATCGATCTTGATCTTGCCTGAAAGAGTCTGTATAGGACCAGTTCCCCAAGGCCGCATAGCCATAACTCGATCGCCATCTAACAGGTAATCGTGGTTAGGTGCGCGGTAGTCCACGCCCGTCCATTCTGTGATCTCACGTACAGCTTCCATTAGCGCCAATCCTTCTTGTCGCCAAATTGCTCGTTGTAACGGTAGCCTTCCATGTATTCGGCTACCTCTAGAGGGTCTGTAACCTCTACACGAGGACCGCTTTCGCCACCAACACCGCCATAGTGTGGGCTGGGCCTACGACCGTAGTAGCTGTCTGCTGAACCACGATCAAACAAACAGCCATGTTTGTCACGTAGCCAATACCAGCCCATCATTGCACGGACTGTCTTTTCTTTGGATGTTACTTCTGGGTACATTGTCGCTCCTATCATTTACTATACCTCTAGTATAGCATCAAGGAACCAAAATGTCAAGACCCTAGACTCGTCTGGGTCTTTTCAGCAGCTCTGCTTCTTTACGCAGCTTGCCCGCAGCACGGTACATCTCGTCTGCGGATTTGCTCATTTCCTCTGCACGGGAACGGCTTAGTTCTGTCCCGCCAAACTCACGTGAAACATAGTAATCTACCAGTCGGTTCTTGATCATTGCAGGAAGATCTACACCAACATTATCTTCTGGAACGATAAAGCGGACGGGACATTTGCCCCATCCGCCATACTGTAGGAACTCTGCGTAGTAGCGTCTGTGATCTTTATTTGTAGGGTCAAAGGCCACTAAGGGCCTTTGAAGATACTCTAATCTGCTCATCTCAACTATTTATTGTATTATGTGGGCTAAAATTGTCTTTATCGATACCTAGTTCGTCCAGCTCTGAATCATCAATATCGTTCCAGGATTGATCCTCATCTACACAGTTACCATCATCATCGTAGAAAGGGTCTTCGGTGATCCTAGCGAAGCGGCTCATTTAACAGTCTCCTTCATGACTTCTTGCGTTTTACCCACAGCCTTATCAACAGCAGAGGCCACCCCTGATACACCTACAGTTGCTACAAACATACCTGCGATGAATGCCAGCAAGATCTTCATGCTTTCTCCTTGATGAAGTAAGATTTAATCTTTGCGATCACGAGATCAATAAGTCCCAATCGCCAAGCCCAGAGCAGATCCATAATAATCAGACCTGCGATAAAAGCAATTAACAGTTCCATACCGCTCCTTTCACTATGAATATAGTATAGCACCAGAAGGCCAGTCTGTCAAGTCTTACACGCACACGTAGACAGCGGGGCCTGTGGCATTTACGCCACAGCGCCGGCACTCTCCCTGCGGGCTAATTCATCCTCAAGCAGTGTGCGATAGACTTCATCGCGAACGTTCTTAGACTGTAGCTCAGAGTAGAGGCTGTAACACCTCTGTAGCTCTGAGTCTGACTTCTTAGCGATCTGTCCCTTAAGGAACTCTACATTTATCATGATGCCTCTTTCTCATAGATCACAGTCTGACCAAAAGGACTTTGTGCGTCTGTGTTGCCTTTGACAATAAAGATAGTATCGCAGTAGTCTGCATCACCCCAACCACCGCAAGGGTAGCCGTCCGTGAACATGATGAACTTCTTAGGTGCGATACCCATGTCCTTCATGTAGTCCCAATTGACTTCGAAGCTGGTACCACCACCGCCCATGGGCTCGTAGTCCAGCAAGTCCTCTGAACTGTCGTGTGTGATCTCTTTGTGGTTGTAGATCTCTGTGTCAAAGCACCACAGATTAACACGGAAGTCCTCATACTGATCAAGGATACCTTTGACCTCACCAAGGAAAACAGTTGCATCCTCGTGTCCGATACTGCCGGACATATCCATAGCAATAGCCACGTCAATAGTAGTTGCTTCTTTCATGCCTGGAAGGATAGCGCCTGAGTGCATACTCTTACGGTTAGGACGAGTAAAGGAGAAGTCGTTGCGGATGATGCTTTGGATCTCTTGACGCACAAGATCACGCCAGTTGATCTTAGGCTCAGTCAAGTCCTTGATCATGCGTTGGATACCTGCAGGAGTCTTGCCTGCACCAGCGGCCGCGGCACTCTGGATCATAGCCTGCTTGATCTCGTCCTTGATCTTCTCTGCTTCTTCTTTAGAGAGAGTGGGCTTCTTGCCGTCACCCTCTTCACCAGGAGCGGTCTCTTTGATGTGCTCGTCCAATACCTCGCCCAGTTGCTTGAGCAGGTCTTCCATAGGGATCTTCTCAGCCTTTTCCCAAAGGTCATCGTAGATCTCTTCCCAAGCCATACCACGATACTTTGGATCGTAGCAGATCTTAACTTCAGTGATCTTCTCACCGATACGCTCATCAACAAGGATCTGATTAACAGCGAAGTCCTGTGCGATGTTAGACAAGTTGCGATCACGGCTACCTACGCGACCAAAGTGGTCAAACACGCAGTGACAGATCTCGTGACCAAACAGGAACTCTAGTTTCTTGACTGAGAGCTTCTCAACGAACTTCTTATTGTAGTAGAAGTCACGGCCGTTAGTTGCCGCAGTAGGGCACCAGTCTGAAGCATCTACCAGCTTCATACGAGTAGCCATGTTGCCGAAGAAGGGGGCTTTGAGTAGCAGGCCTACACGGGCAGTGATCAGTTTTTCTACGATGGGATCTTGCATATGTCGCTCTCCTTAGTATTTGTATATTATAGCACCACTTGCCCAAACTGTCAAGTCCTGCTTTGTTGTGTATTTACAACACCCCCGGCACTCCAAGAGGGTGGGCGGGAACCCTGGGTGAGCCCCCGCCCTGGCCATGGGCGAGGTCTTAGTTCTCCATGGCGCTCAAGACATACTTACCGAACCGCTTGTGGAACTCGTCGAAGGAGTCCATCTTGGTAGCATCCAAGGGCAAGTTGTAGGTAGTCAGTGCAGTCTTAGCACCCATCACAACCAACTCCGTTGGGAAGTTAGTCATCATGTAGCGGAAGAAGCGGTCAGCCATTTCGTCCCAACCCTTGGTCTTCTTCTCAGCACGATCTTTGAGCTCATAGCACAAGGATACGGTGAGCGAATACATCGCCGACACTTCCTTGATCTGCAGGTCCTTGACCTTACCGTCGAGGATGTCATCTGCCTTGGGCAGTTTGCCTGCGATCTTACGGTGAGCCATGAACTTGTTGGCAAGTCCATCACCAACGGCACCCGCGATCAAGTTCTGCAGGGTATCGTTATCGATGTCGTCATCGCTGAGCAGATCTGAAACGAAACTCCAAGAACGCGGAGTAGCAAAGGCCTTGCTAGGGCTCTTAGGATCAAAGTCGTTAAGATCCTGCTTGGCAAAGCCTACATAACCTACCACATCAGGATGCACCTTGTTGAGCGTAGCCCACTCTTGCCAGTCATCGAAATCAACCTTGGCTTCCAAATGCACGAAGCGGTTAGCCAACGGAGCAGGCATACGATAGGTAACACCACGGTCACCTTCACGGTTACCAGCGGCCACTACATCAACGCCCTTGGGCAAAGTGTAGGTACCAACACGACGGTTCAGCACCAGCTGATAGGCCGCGGCCTGGACTGCCGGAGGAGCAGAGTTCAGCTCGTCCAAGAAGATGATAGCAGTAGAATCTTCATCTACGGGCAGTTCGGCGGGCGGTGCCCAAACCATCTTGCCCAAGTCGCTATTGTAGTAAGGGATACCCTTGATGTCAGTGGGTTCCCAGAGTGCAAGGCGCACATCTACGACCTCACGACCTAGATCATCGCCAATCTGCTTGACGATATCGGATTTACCAATGCCTGGAGGACCCCACAGGAACACTGGACGGCGAACATTTAGCGCCTTACGGATCGCCTTCTTAGCACCCTTAGGGCCAACTTGGCGGACGGAGATGTCGGTAGTTTTACTCATATAGACCTCGCTTAAAAAACTTCGAACAAAATTGCTTTCCCAGTATCATTATTGTAGCACCAAGTGCCCAACCTGTCAAGCCTTTATTTTTACATAGTTGAGCTGTGTTGTTTTATCGCCACGCAGCGATTTGATCTTGCCCTTGATCGTCAGCTCCCCTTTCAGCTCCTTGGCGTGCCAGAAGTCGATGAAACTCTCACCCATACGGGCTGTGATACGATACTTGTTATAGTTTTGGTTATAACGGCACCCTACCACATTGATCAAGCCCTGGATAGTTTCACCGGGCTGTCCGATCAGTTGCTCGCTGGCATAGATATCCCGCTTGAGTTCGTTACGGGCTGTGTCACGATCAGCCACAGAAGGCAAGCAGCTGATCACAGCGAAATCATACATATCGCGACCCGTGAAAGAATCCTTGCTGGCGATCTGCATAGCTGTATTTTGGAAATCATTTAGGCGGCCCGCGATGGCCAACAGCGTATAGGATTTGAAATGATTGCGGGCTTTGACCCCGGCTTCGTAGTCTGCAGCAGTGACTAGGGAAAAGTCCTGTGTGCGTAGCCAACCTTTGACCATGCTCTTGTTGGCTTCTTTGAGCAGTTGTGGAGGATTAACTTCGTAGTTCCACTGATCCATCTTGACGTATTCGCCATTGATGCGTTGTGCTGCACAAGCAGCGGCCCAGACTTGATCAGCAGTAAATTCCATAGTTCGCTCCGTTTATTTACTATACATCTAGTATAGCACCAAAGTGGGTCGGTGTCAAGTGGTGGGAGTGCCGGCCAAAAGAAAAGGGTGTTGCGTTTCCACAACACCCTCAAAGAACGCCCCGGGAGCGAATCGGCTTGTTCTTTGAAACTTACTTAGCCCTAATTACAGGGTCATGCCAGCAGCCTTGGCCTTGTAACCAAGAGCAACGATCTCGCGTGAAGGCTTGCCCATTTCGTACTCAGTAACAGTAACACCGTTACCTGCCTTACGGGTATTGCTATAAACAGCGTAACCGTTTTGACGGATACGGCTAGCTTCAGCAGCCAGGTTCTTTACGCCAAAACGCTTTTCTGCTTGGCTTGCAGTCAACTTCTCACCGTTGTAGAGTGCGTTGAAAACCTTGTAGGTCTTAGTTTCTTTGCTAATGAACTTCATCTGTGTGTTTCCTTTATAAAGTTAAGCTGATAAAATGTTGTTCAGCGTTTAATAATTATAGCAAGCCCTTGGACTAAATGCAAGCCTCAGGATTACCGTTTTACCTTGACACTGGGTCCAATCAATGTGCCCAGGATCAAAGCAGCCGCCCATGTCCAAACTGTGTAGGGGATAGCCAGCACAGGGAACAGGGTATTGAGGGCCCAAATAGTCAGCAAAGGCCCAATCGCGATCAGGACTACGATAAGTGCCCCGACCCCGATGATCTTAAACAAAGTACTCATTAATGTACTCCTTTCATAACAGTTACCTTAGCCATGTTCTGCCAGTTGTTAGGGAAGCTCTTGCGCAGGTCTGCTACTTTGAGCACAGTACGCAGGCTCAGCTCACGCATAGTTGCGCGATGCTCTTCGATGAAGCTCACGACCTCATCTTTGGCTACATCTTCCAGCTCATAGCTATCCAACATGCCGTCTTTGACGATCTGCTTGATACGCAGGACTTTCTCGCGATCTGTGTCCATGCGCAGGTCAATATAGTGACAGCGTGACTCTAAGGCACTTAAATGGTCCTGCAGTTTCTTAGAGCGTACATTCTCAAACTTCAAGTTAGTGATAAAGATAGCACCACCCTTGAACTCGAAACGATCTGGAATGCCTTCTGAACGGAGCAGTCGGCTGTCAGTGTTCCACGAAATAGTACGCTTCTTGGAACTGTCCAAAGCGGCCTTGAGGATGTTTAGAGCAATGTCGTCCAAAAGGATTGAGTCGCAGTCATCAAACACAAGGATGTTCTTAGCGTCTGAGAACTGATAGAGCTTAGAGTACAGACCAATGGCACTCATAGCACCCTTGACGATCTCATAGCGTGGCTTGCGCTCGCCCAAGGTGTTGAACAGGTCATCTTTGGCAAGTACTTCTTCTACACCAAAGGATTTACCCACACCCGGAGGGCCAGTGACGATCATAGCACGAACATCACCGCTCTTAACAGCTTTAGTCATGTCCTTGAGGATCTCGAAGCGCAGACGGGTACGCTCGATGATCTCTTCGTCAGTTTCGTGCGCAACCACGGCATCGGATACTTTGACCTGTGTGAAGTCCGTGACTTCTGCGTCTTTCTTAGAGGGCTTCTTGAGAGCTTGTAGCATGCTCACTCCTTGTGGCTGGCGTTGAGGGGCACCCGCAACAGAGTAAGCACCCTGGCGGCATTTGATACGGATATTGCGCTCAGGGAATCCTGACTGGCTAGTACCATCTACAGTAACAT
>JACCDS010712487.1_pt1 | contig 13661 bp, 12 predicted proteins | sample 7446441 | NCBI WGS metagenome assembly JACCDS01 (sample SAMN15323445, study PRJNA562643) | freshwater metagenome | isolation source: river surface water | place: USA:Blue River Watershed | collected 2017-08-17 | reverse complement strand
CCTGGCCGACACGCGCGCCGAACTGAAGATCGAACCATCCCTGCCCAACGAGTTCGGCGACTGGAAACTGGTGCCAACCGTCAGCGGCGGGGTGGTGAATCCGCAGCAGAACCAGCTCCTGAACATCTTGTACTCGGAGATCATCAACCGCACCTATGTCAATTCGGCTGGCTACAGGGTGATGCTGTCGATTGCGTATGGGAAGAATCAGAATGATTCGATGCAGGTGCACAAGCCGGAGATTTGTTATCCGGCGCAGGGGTTTCAACTGAAAAGCAATGTGCAAGGAGCTCTGAACACCGATTTTGGAGTAATGCCGGTTCGTCGAATCGAAACGATCTACGGGACACAACGACACGAGCCTGTCACTTATTGGACTACGCTTGGAGACCATGCAGTAAAGAATGGTATTGACAAAAAAATGAAGGAGATTGAGTATGCCCTTGAAGGTGTAGTTCCAGATGGCCTTCTTTTTAGAGTTTCCAGTATTGATCCAGATACTTCGAGGGCGTATCAATCGCACGATGCGTTCGCGAACGAAATGTCTCGTGCGATAGAGGATTCGCTGAGGCGGCGACTTTTTGGTCTCCCTGGATAAATAATAAATATACCCTCGAGAGTGAATGTGTTTCGCAGTATAAGTTTGATGGGGGCTTCTACCGGGCTTCGGATGGTTTCAGGGTTTCTGGTCTTCCTGATTATTGCCCGAGGTTTAGGCCCGAGTGAATTCGGGACGTTCATGTTGTGGTTCTCAACTGCAACACTGCTTGCAACTATCCAAAACTTCGGACTCGTGCCGTACATGCTGAAAGAGGCTGGCCGTACGCCCGATAGCATGGAAGTTGTCACGAACGAAGTCATGTCAGTGAAGATTCTTCTCACAGGAGGGTTGGTCATTGGTGCAGGGGTCGGTGCTTCTTTGATTGCCCCAAGCGCACGTATCGTCTTTGCATTTCTCTTGTTGGCACAAATCATCGATTCTTTCATAGAGATACTAAACGTACGATACCGGGTCACAGGCAGATATCATGAAGAAGCAAAGTACTCAGTCGCGTTTTCAGTTGCGCATGTGGTTGTCGTCGCGACGATAGCTTTTATTTCTGTTAGTCCATTGATGGCCGCGTCGGCCTTTTTCTTGTCGAGGCTGACAACGTTTCTTGCGTTGCTCTGGTTGCAATCAGGTCAGGCCGGCAAGATTAAGTGGGTCGGACTTGCGAAGACAAGACAAAATATCAAGAAAAATGTGAGTTACGCGATCGATTTTGGACTTCAGAATTTGTTTGGAAACATTGATAGCTTGGTGCTTGGCTTTCTTTCTGGTCCTTTGGCTATCGGAAATTATCAGGCGGCGTTTCGTTACTACAATGGCGGCGCGCAAGCATCAAATGTTTTCGGTAATGTCTTCTTGCCTAGACTGTCTGCAGTCCGAGACGAGGAGCAGCTTTTCGTAGATGAAGTCAACAAGGCGCAGTGGTTGTACCTAATGATGGGGGCGTCTTTCGGACTGTTCTTGGCTATTGCATCGAAACCGCTTGCTGTTCTAGTGTTTGGGGAAAACTCCGAAGGTCTCAGTCAGCTATTGCCTTGGATTGGACTTCTGTTTTACATGCGTATGGTGGCATCGGCATGGGGCGTGGTATTGACGAGCGTTGGGGAACAGCGATATCGAGCTTACGTTAACGGTGCTCATTGGCTCGTTGTTCTTACTGCGGCGTGGCTCCTGGTTTCATCTCTTGGTGCGATCGGCTGGGTGATGGCTCTTGTCGGAGGAAGTTCATGTCTTGGTGTGGCTTACTGGAGCAGATCTCCGGCCGCAGTTAGAAATAATATTGCTTGGCTTCTCGCATTTTTTTCGGGTACAGCGGCATTCCTTGTCTTCTTGATGCGGTGAAGCGCTGACTCACTTGAATAACTTAGTACCGACGCACATGACCCATCTGGTAAAGAGAGTTCTGGACCAAGACTTATGTACTGGTTGTGGGGTCTGTGCTGCCATCTATGGTGGCGAGGCTGTCACGATGAAGCTCTCTGCTCAAGGAGACATGCGGCCTGTAGTTCTTAAGTCCACTATTGACGACTCAGCTGATCAGATCTTCAAGACAACTTGTCCCGGAATCTATCTCGCGAGTGATTTCGACGGAGAAAAGAATGTAATCTGGGGTCGAGTCATCAGTTCAAGGACCGGACACGCGTCCGATCCAGAAATTCGGCACAAAGGATCCTCTGGGGGAGTTGTGTCGGCGCTAGGCGTCTGGCTGCTGGAATCTAAGCAGGTGGAATTCGTCGCGCAAATCGTCGCCAGCACACAGGACCCGCTGAGGAACGAATTGCAGATGAGTCGAACGAGATCGGATGTCATACGCGCAGCAGGATCAAGATACGCGCCCACAGCTCCGCTTGAGCAACTAAAGCAGATATTGGATCTTGGCGAAAAGTTTGCTTTCGTTGGAAAGCCGTGTGATATTGCGGCGATTAGGCAATATGGACGACATGACAACCGTGTCCAAGAGCTGATGGTCTGTGCCATTTCATTCATGTGTGCAGGTGTTCCTAGTATGAGAGGGACCCACGAATTGCTCGAAAAGTTGGGAACGGTAGCGGAGGAAGTTGTCAGCTTCAGATATCGCGGAGATGGTTGGCCTGGCACTGCGCGAGCCGTTACCAGAAAAGGCGTTGTACTTGAAACGGACTACAGTACTTCTTGGGGAACGATACTAAATAAACATCTTCAGTTCCGTTGCAAGATCTGCCCTGATGGCACGGGAGAATTCGCCGACATTACTTGCGCAGACGCTTGGTATGGCAAGGATGGTTATCCAGACTTTGATGAACGTGATGGAAGAAGTCTGATCCTTGCACGGACGCCAAGAGGAGAAGCGTTGGTTGTTGGTGCTTCCGAATCTGCACGAATCTCGATGGATGATCTTCCTGTTGATGCTGTTGCAGAAATGCAGCCCTATCAAGTTCAGAGAAAACAAGTTGCTATGGCTCGAATTGGTGGTTTCTGGCTTGCCGGACGAAAGGTGCCAAGATTCAAGAACTTGAGATTGCTTAGTGCAACGCTTCAAGCGAAAAAAATTGAATTGATTCGCAATATGTGGGGAGCCTTTCGGCGCACCCGGAAGGTTGAATAACTATGCTGAAAAATGATGAAACCCCGCGTAGGGTGAAAATTGGGTTGCTATGGCATTCACTGGGTTCCGGAAATCTAGGCGTTAGTGCCCTGACAGAATCAAATGTGGAGATCGTTAGGTCTGCCGCGAATGGTCTTGGAGTGAAAATTGATTTCATTATTATTGGCAGTAGCGATAGAAGCAGTGAAGTACTTGCACAACGGCTGAAAGACGAAGGCCACTCGCTGAAAGTGGTGCGAGCAAGAATTCTTCGCCGTAGTTTCCGTGATGTGATTCGAGGCTGCGACCTTGTAATTGACATTGGAGAGGGAGATAGTTTTTCTGATATATACGGGTTCAAGCGTTTTTGGTACTACTGGCTTAGCAAGAACATAACTTGCTCACTCGGGGTTCCGTTAGTCCTAGCACCTCAGACGATTGGTCCATTCAACGGGACGATCGCAAAGTTATTGGCTCAGCAGGTGATGGGTCGATGTGCAAAACTGTTTGCCCGAGATAATATTTCATCTTTATGCGTGAGAGAGTTGGGATTGTCGAGTAGATTAGTTGAGTCTACAGACGTTGCGTTCCGACTCCCGTATAAGCCAAGTGACGTGGCGAATAGAGTGGGGCTGAATGTTGGCGTTAACGTCTCTGGTTTGCTGTTGAGTGGTGGCTATACAAAAAATAATCAATTTGACCTTCGGGTTGATTATGAGGCTGCAGTTAAAGAAATCATTTCATACTTGACATCCTTGCCTGATGTAACGGTTCACTTGATTAGTCACGTAATTGAACCGGGAATGCCAGTCGAGGATGATCTACGTGCGGCGAGAGAACTTTCTAAGGCCTTTCCGGGGCTCGTGCTTGCACCTTCGTTTGACGGGCCTTCTGAGGCAAAGTCGTACATATCTCAGATGGATTTTTTTATTGGGGCAAGAATGCACTCTTGCATCGCGGCTTTCTCTGCAGGAGTTCCAACTCTACCGATGTCTTACAGCCGAAAGTTCAATGGACTTTTTGGATCTCTCGGGTATCACCGCATTGTTGACTTGAAGAGGCGTGGAGTTGAACCTCTCAATGAAGTCATGGAAGCGATGGATTGTATCGCTGAGATAAGAGGTGAGGTTCGTCATTCACTTGTGAATACTTCGAGTCGCCTCAAGATCTATGAGGCTGAAATTGAGAATCAAATCAGGTCAGTAGCAATCTTCGCCGGAGACGTTCGCGATGATTAACCATGTTCTAGTTATCTTTGTCCCAGCATTTCTCGCGGTTGTTTTTGGCTTGGTGGCTGCACTCTTCCCGATTGGGGTTACTGCGAGAATAGGTGTTGTTTTGATGGTTGCCGGCACGATGCTTGTAGGGTGGCTATTTCGGTCAACTAGGTTTTCACTGAGGCTTTCGTATATCCGATGGCTGGGCGCGTGCGTGCTTCTTCTATCGGTGGTTTGGCCTCGGTATATATTTATTCATTATGGTGGGCTGCCTGGTGTAAACCTGTATACATTGAGTACGATGATTTTTTTGTGTGTCATCGTGTTTTCTTTCTTGGCTTCTAAAGAGTTCTCTAAGTCGATCTTCTCGTTGGTGCGACCCGTATCTTCTGTTGGTTGGTTATTTCTTATTTGGTATCTTTGGGCGATAGTTTCTGGTTTCCTGGGTGTTTACGCTGCTGCTTCAGTTTCCGAGGTTATAAAAGAGATTGTTTATGTTGGCTCGTTTTTCTTGTTCGGGATTGTGATGATGATCTCAAAGACCGGGAGGAGGGAAGTTATTCAAGTAATCGTTCTCGGAAGTTTATTTGTTGGCTTGCTTGCCGCTTATGAAGTGGCAAATAACGCCAATCCTTTGTTTAGATTCGCGTCGTTGGGAGGGGAAGCTTCGAATACGGCTTCTGTAGTTGCGCTGGCATCTGAAAAAATGAGAGACGGAGCATTCCGTGTCCAATCCACGTTTGGGCATCCAATAGTCTTGGCGCAGTATATTGGCGCCGTGTTGCCCATTGTTGCTGTATATGCATTTACTGAAAAGAAGCTTTTCTGGAGATGGATTGCGATCATCTGTTTGCCTCTGCTATTCGGCGCGATTGTAAAGACGGGCTCACGTTCCGCGCTACTGGCACTGTTCTCTGCAGCATCAGTTTTCTTTTCAGTTATTTGGCTTAGATTGATTGTTCAATCGAAGGTGGCGCGACCGTATCTAGTTTTGGCTGTGCCGATCATTTCGATTGCTGTAGCGATAGTTGGATATGCATTGATTGAGTTTGCCATTGGACGCAGCCAGCAAGAGTATTCGAGCACAAGTGTTCGAATTGATATGTTCAAGGCTGCAATGAGCGCTCTAGAAGCAAGTCCAATATATGGGTTCGGCTACGGCATGGCGCCGGCGAAAGCGGGCGTCGTCAACATGTTTGGAGTATTGACACTCGACAACTATTATCTGAACTTGGTTCTTGATTACGGTTCCGTTGGCTTGGTTCTGTTTTTGCTGCTTGTGGCTGTTATCTCTTGGAAGCTTTTACAGATTGGCGTCTCTAGTCGGTCGAGGGACGCATATGTTTCTATTGCTGCTTTATCAGGAATCTGGGCGATTGTTTCGGTCCAAGCTGTGCTCTCTATTCATGAGAACCTTACGATGTTGTGGGTCCTGGCGTGGCTAGGATTGTCTGTGCGCTCGCGTGCAAGTGATGGCGTACAGATTGAGGTCGGACCTAGATCAACGCCGAGTTCGGTTAGATAATAAGATCTTCAACTCATGAATACTGAGCGTGACAATTGGGTTGATTTTCTTCGCTTGCCTCTGATGGTCGGGGTAATTGCGATACATGCATACGATCCGACGAGGTCTATAGATGGTGTGATCGTGTCAATGCAAGGGTGGTCTGCTTTGGGTGACTACCTCATGTTCACGCTTTCGCAAGTCTTCGCTCGATTAAGTGTTCCTTTGTTTTTTGTGTTTGCTGGTTATTTCCTCTTTGCAAAGATTTCCCCTGGTAATTATCGGGGCTTCTGGTCTTCATTGAGAAAGAGGTGGCGTTCCCTCTGTATTCCATATGTCGTCTGGAATCTTTTCTTTGTACTGTTTCTGTGGTTTTTCTTTTGGTTTGGTTTCTATTTGCCGGCCGAGGATAGTAGGTACATTTGGTTGCTGAGTGATGACATAAGTTATTGGGTAAGTAATGTATTTGGTTTCTTTGGTTCGCCTGTCCAATACCAGTTTTGGTTTCTGCGTGATCTCATTATTCTGTGTGTATTGTCTGTATTCTTGGTGCCCGCAAGAACTGGCGTTATTCTTTGCCTCGTGTTTTTTTTGGGGGGGGCTTGGCTCACAGGTTTTTTTTCGACGTCAGTTCCGTCGATTCAAGCTGTGACGTTTTTTCTTGTCGGGGTTTATTGTGCGCGATCGGGTAGCCTATTTATGGTTTGGGTGCCAAGATGGCTTTTCGTATTATATTTGATTGCTGCATTGGCCGAGTATTTCTTTAGAAACTTGGCTTTTTATGAGTTTCTTCATCGAATTTGCCTAGTCTTGGGGGTTATGAGTGCGTTTTGGATTTCGGGGCTTCTTTCGATGAGCGAAAAGGTGCGGCTTGCATCGATTAAATTTGGATCTGGAAGTTTTTTCCTTTATGCATTCCATGAGCCATTGTTAACTGCTCTAAAAAAATTAATCACTTTATGGGTCTCGGGGCCCATCTCTGCGCTTGTGGCGTACTTTGTTTTAATTTTAATTCCCATTCTGGTTTCTCTCTCGATTTATGAGTTGCTTCGCAGGAGAATTCCGCGTGCAGTTTCTGTTTTGGTTGGGGGGCGCTAATTGGTGTGCAAACAATCAATGATTGCTGTTGTCCTGCTAAACTGGAATGGCGAGCGCGATACCATCGAATGCATTGAAAGTCTTTCTGAGATCAATTCCATCGCATTCCGTCTCATCGTCGTAGACAATAATTCTAGACTTGAGTCCTTCGAACTGATACGTGAATCGTTATCAAGAAAGTTTGTGGATTTGCATGTTGTCGATTCTGTCAAGGATGATGAGGCGCATTCCTATCACAAGTCGGCACTTCTCATTCGGAATTCTCAAAATCTTGGGTTTGCGGGTGGAATGAATGTTGGCATCCGAATGGCCTTGAGCGATCCCGCTGTTCGGTATGTATGGCTCTTGAACAATGACACCATTGTTCATCCGAACTCGTTGTCTGCTCTTGCATCAAAAATGGACTCTGATGAGTCCATTGGTATTTGCGGCTCGACGTTGATATACGCAGACCAAAAATTGGGTGTACAGGCTTTTGGTGGCGCAGTTTTCTCCCCTTTTACTGGCCGTAGTCGACACTGTGGCGCATTCTTATCAATTTCTGACATTCCTCAGAATGGGCAAGAAATTGAATCGAAGATGGACTATGTAGTTGGTGCGTCGATGTTCGTGCGGCGTGAGTACATTAATGTGGTCGGGTTCATGTCAGAGGATTATTTTCTGTACAACGAAGAGATTGATTGGTCGACTCGGCGAAAAGATCGATTTAGGCTTGGTTACGCGCCGGATAGCTGGGTCTGGCATAAGGAAGGTGCTTCGATAGGAACATCGTCTTCTGGTGGGTCTCCGCTTTCTGTCTATTATTTGTTTCGTAGTAGAGTTATTTTTACTTCGAAGTACTACGCGCATTGCCTTCCCTCGGTCGTTGCCTTTAGCCTTGTTGAGGTCATGAAGTTTTTAGTCAAACGTCGGTGGAGTCAGGCTGTTGCTGCTTTGCAAGGATTGACACTATGGCCCAGGCGAGGAATGCCGCATCTTTCTGTGAAAAGGCAGTGAGATGCGAATTTTTTGGGTGGCCAATGATGTTCCTTATCCTGCCAACAGTGGTGGGAGAGTCGACGTTTGGCGACGATTGAATGCCGCAGCTCGGTCAGGCCATGAGATTTTCTTGACGTGTTGGCATGACGTTGGGCGATCTGAATGGCCTTCTCAAGAGGTTATCGCTGAGTTACTCAAGACATGCTCGGGTATTCGGATCATTCCGATTTACCGGGACGTGGCTGGTATTGTTCGTCGTCTTCGCTACTTGGGGAGATTGCCATCACATGCTGCCTCTCGTTATGTCAGTGCGAAAGATTCTGACGACCTGAGAGGAGACTTGTTGGATTTCTCGCCGGAAATTGTCTTTCTGGATGGATTGTATGGTGGGGAACTTGCTCGATCGGTTGCTCGACGTTCTCGGATTCCGATGTGCTACAGGTCGCACAATATTGAATTCTTGTACATGAAGCAGCAGGCTGCACTTGAAGGACGACTTCTTCGAAGGTTGGGATTACTCGCAAACTTGATCGGATTGAAGAAGTTCGAGGCATCCATTGTGTCCTCTGCGAATTGGGTGTTTGATATTTCCGAGGAGGATGCGGAGTATTGGCGAGCGACGGGGTGCCTTCGTTTGGATTGGCTGCCGGCCATTGTTGATAATGGTTTTTCTGAGAATATTTGTCGGAAGGATTCTGAAGACAAGTGCGGCATTCTGTACTTTGGTAACTTGAATACACCAAACAATGTGGATGCAATCCGTTGGTTGGTGGAAGAAGTTATGCCCAATGTTCCGAAGGAAAGATGCGAGCTTGTGCTCGCTGGATCGAATCCTACGGACTATGTTCTGTCACTGGCTAAGTCGGTGGATGGCGTCAGGTTGATAGCGAATCCAAGCGATATGACGGATCTGATTGCATCTGCGGCTGTCATCGTCAATCCGATGCGTGCCGGTAGCGGAGTCAATCTAAAGAGTGTCGAGATGTTGTACAGCTCTGCAGGTCTTGTGAGTACGAGTGTGGGTGTAAAGGGATTGCCATCCCAGGTCAAGCAGTGCTTCTTGATTGCCGACAATGCGAAATCCTTTGCTCAGGCCATCGTTACATGTATGTCAGGCGCGACGCATGATCTTGAGCTGCGCGCAAGAATCAGAGATATGTTTTCTGAGTCCACAGTTGTCGATCTCTTTAACCGTCGATTGAATGAGATTCATGGTTCAGAGTTTTCCGGGAATCGTCATGCATAAGAAGAAGCGTATTGGTGTAGATATGCATGTGTTCGACGGAAAGTATCAAGGCTCCCGAAGTCATCTTGTTGGTTTGTATGTTGAGGCATTGCGTAGGAGGCCAGATCTCGATTTCTTTTTCTTTCTTGAGAACTGTGATTTGCTCGCCAAGGTGCAAGGCTTTGATTCGCCCAATGCGCATTTCGTTCGCATGAAGAAGTCGAATCCGCTGTGGCGGCTCGCGGTCCAGTTGCCGCTCCTGTCCAGGAAGCATGACTTGGATCTCTTGCATCTTCAATACATCGCCCCGCTGTGGAGTCCGGTTCCTACTGCGGTCACCATCCACGATGTCTTGTTTGAAGATTTTCCAGAGTACTTCGGGAAACTCTTTGTTCTTCGGTCTCGATTGCTCATGCGCCGATCGTCCAGAACTGCGAATCTTGTTTGTACGGTTAGTGAATACTCTAGGGGGGAAATGGCGAGGATCTATGGTCTTGATCCGACTGAGATTATTGTTACGACTAATGCGGTTGATTCGTCGGTGTTTTTGCCTGGAGATTCGGGTCGTGAGGTGGTTGTTAATCGAGGATTGAAGACTGGTGACTACTTATTGACGGTTGGTCGCATAGAGCCCAGAAAGAACCATGTGAATCTACTGAAGGCGTACAAGTTGCTGCCTCCTAGTCCGCCGCCACTGGTGATTGTGGGGCAGCGAGATTTCGGGTTCGGCGAATTTGATGCTGCGTTGTCCGACATGCCTCCTGACCGGCGTGTCGTTATACTTTCTGATGTCGCTGATGCTGACTTGGCTGTCTTGTATCGTCATGCGAAGATGTTTATTTATCCATCCTTCGCTGAAGGTTTTGGCATGCCTCCGCTGGAGGCTATGGCGAGTGGTGTCCCAGTTATCACGTCGAGTTCAACCGCACTTCCTGAGGTTGTGGGTTCTGCTGGGATTCAGGTCGACGCTACTGACGTATCTGGGTTAGCGAACGCCATGACGATGCTGTTGTCCGACTCTGTACTTTATGAACGCTTGGCTAAACAAGGCCTAGAGCGCGCCAAAGAGTTTAGTTGGTCTCAGTCGGCTGATAGGTTCTTGTCTGCCGTTGACCGCCGAGTCTTCGGGAGTGCCGGAGACTTTTTGAAGCAGTGTTCGTGATGAAGCATTCGTGGATCAAGTGCCTTGTGGCGTTCTGTGTTGTCTGGTTGTTTTTTCGACCTGTACATGCTCAGAGTTTGAAGGTTGGTGTGTACTATTTTCCCGGTTGGACCAGCGGTCAGGTTGGTAACGCATATACGGAACCCTGGGACAAGATTAGGCCATTTCCTGATAGAGAGCCGATGTTGGGCTGGTATCGAGATGATGACCCTAAGGTTCTTGAGCGCCAGTTGTCTTGGATGGGTGGGAATGGTATTGACTTTGTGGTTTTTGGTTGGCTTTGGGGAAGAAATGGCGAGCCATATCTAGAGCACTCTGTTCGCGCATATCTTCGTGCGGAACAGAAACATGGTGTTCAGTTTTCTGTACTTTGGGCAAATCACACCAACTATATTTTTTCGCGTCAGCAGTTCGAGCGGTTGTTTTCCTACTGGGTGAGCGAGTTTTTTTTGAGACCTGGTTATTTGCGAATAGATGGCAAGCCGGCGATATTCATATTTTCTGCTGATGTTTTGAATAAGAATGCTGGAGCGATTGGACTCCAGTCTGCGGAGTTGCTTGGTATTGCTGATCGGATTGCTCGTCGCGCTGGATTGCCAGGGATTGCCTTTATTGGTGGTGTTGGTGCGAATCAAGGGGGCGGCTTTGATTACTCCTCCAGAAGTGGATACCATGCTTGGTCAGCGTACAATATGCATGGGCCAGCGACACGCCCGTACGATTCGCTTGGGCGACGTATGTCGCACAGTTATGCTGAGTTGGATTTTGCCTACCGGGATCACTGGTCATGGATGATGGAGAAGGCAGAGTTGCCGTATATTGTTCCTGTTACCTCTGGCTGGGACAAGCGTCCATGGGGTGGAAGTAAAGATCCTGCACATGATGACAGCAGGAGTACGCCGGGGGAGTTTGCGGTTCATCTTCGAGCTGCTCGTCAGGTTTTGGCTGATCGGCCTGATCGAACCAAAAATATGGCTGTAATCTGCTGTTGGAACGAATTTGGAGAGGGCTCATTCATTGAGCCTACGAAAGCCGGCGGATTCAAGATGCTAGAGCAGGTGAGAATTGAACTCAAAGGACGGTAGTTTGTCGAACAAGATAATCCGCATCCTCGGCATCCGCGGCATCCCCGCCGCCCACGGTGGCTTCGAGACCTTCGCCGAGCACCTTGCGCTGTACCTGGTCGCCAAAGGCTGGAAAGTCATCGTCTATTGCCAGGAAGATGGCGACGCCGCCCCCTACACCGATCATTGGCAGGGGGTTGAGCGCATCCATTTCTCGACGCGCCGCGCCGGACCGGCGGGGACGATCGATTTCGACTGGCAGTCCATCCGGCACGCGGCGCAGCATCAGGATCTTTGTTTGACCCTGGGTTACAACACGGCGGCCTTCTGTGCCTTGCTGCGGGTGAAGGGCATTCCGAATGTCATCAACATGGATGGCATTGAGTGGTCCCGCGCGAAGTGGGGGCCGGTGGCGAAGACCTGGTTCTGGCTGAATGAGCGGGCGGGCTGCTGGTTGGGCAATCACCTGGTTGCGGACCACCCGGAGATCAAGGCGCATCTGTCGACGCGGGTTCGGGCCGACAAGATCACCACCATCGCTTACGGTGCTGATCGGGTGACTGAGGCTTCGGTCGACCATCTGGCTCCGTACGGGATCGAACCGGGGCGCTACTTGAGCGTCATCGCCCGTCCGGAGCCCGAGAACTCGCTGTTGGAGATCGTCCAGGGCTTTTCACGCCGTCGGCGCGGCTTTCAGCTCGTGGTGCTTGGCCGGTATGACCCGTCGAACGCGTTTCACCAGGCTGTGCTGGATGCCGCCAGCGAAGAGGTGAAGCTCGTGGGTGCCATCTATGACAAGCCGGTCGTGCAGGCCATCCGCTTCCACAGTGCTGCCTATGTGCATGGCCATCAGGTGGGCGGCACGAACCCGTCGCTGGTTGAGGCGCTGGGTGCGGGCAATGCTGTTCTTGCGCATGACAACCGGTTCAATCGCTGGGTGGCGGGTGAGGGTGCCCGGTATTTCTCGGATGCGGACGGCTTCGATGCGCTGGTGTCCAACCTGTCGGCGGAAGATCTGCAAGCGATGCAGGTCAACAGCGTGCGTCGGTTCGAGAACGGCCTGACGTGGCCGCAGATCCTGTCGGCGTACGAGCAGTTGCTGCAACGGCATCTGCCTTGAGCTAGAGCGGAGAACTCCGTCCGTTATTTCGTGCCGCAAGTCACACCATCCTCTCACCTTTCTTTCCGTTCTCTGAACCGCCCCCGATCTGCAGGATTCGGTTCCAGATCTGAACTTTCAGAATGGCCTGACCGCACCACATCGGGCGGGAACTCAGTTCGAGGGAGAACAGATGATGACCAACACCAACCTGACGCATCGGGCGCTACGTGCCGGCGTTGTTTCGATCGGCGCTGCTGTCGCGGCCTTGTGTGCGCCGGTGGCGCAGGCGGCGGATGCGGCGTTCACGGCGCCGGCGACGGGCAGCCTCAATCAGGGGCATGACCCGGGCTCGTTCGTGAACCTCGCGAACGTGTTCACCGCCAACGCGAACTTCTTTGTCGACAGCCTCGGGGTCTGGCGCGACCCGGGGTTCTTGGCGGTCGAAAGCGTCGGGCTTTACGACATGACGAACGGTCAGCTGCTGGCGTCGACCACGGTGAGCCTGACCGATACATTGGCAGGTGGTTTCCTCTACCGCGCCATCACGCCGGTGGCACTGCAGGCCGGCCATCAATACCAGGTCACCGCCTATACCAACGGCAATTCCTGGACCTACGGGCCGGTGCCGACGACCGATGCGCGCATCACCTACACGGGGCATCTCTACAACTACACGAACCAGCTCGCGTTCTCGACGCAGTCGGCCGGTGCAGGCGGTCAGGCGTATTACGGCCCGAACTTCACGATCACCGACACCGTCACCGCCGTCCCCGAACCCGAGTCCTACGCCATGCTGCTCGCCGGCCTGGGTGTGCTGGGTGCGGTGACGCGGCGTCGTCAGGCCAAGGGCGCGTTGCCGTCCTGATGACGTGACCCACCGGCGCTGGCCGCGCCGGATCGCGGTGGGGTGCAAGACCCCGTGCAGGCCTCGACCCTCACGGGTCGGGGCCCGTGCGTTTCTTGGGCTGGATCAGGCGGGTGCGGGGTGGACGGCCGACGAGGCGGACAGGCCGGCCGGGGCGGCGGGTTCGTCCGCGAGCGGGTCGCCATCGGGCCGCATCACCACCCACTCCCCCAACCTCCGATAACTCTCGAACTGCCCCTCATCAAAGAACTGGTCGGCCGTCGACTGGTGCGGGAAGGCCTTGCCGGGTTTGGCGTGGGCCTGGGCGTAGTGCAGGACGTCGAGGGGTTCCTG
>JACCDS012522672.1_pt1 | contig 13664 bp, 13 predicted proteins | sample 7446441 | NCBI WGS metagenome assembly JACCDS01 (sample SAMN15323445, study PRJNA562643) | freshwater metagenome | isolation source: river surface water | place: USA:Blue River Watershed | collected 2017-08-17 | reverse complement strand
TCGCCTTCGAGCGCCTGGACCATCACCGGGCCGGAGATCATGAAGTCGACCAGGTCCTTGAAGAACGGACGCTCACGGTGCACGGCGTAGAAGCCTTCGGCTTCGGCACGCGAGAGGTGCATCATGCGGGCAGCGATCACTTTCAGGCCCGCGTTCTCGAAACGCGAATAGATCTGGCCGATCACATTCTTTGCCACGGCGTCCGGTTTGATGATCGACAGGGTGCGCTCGATTGCCATCTGAAAAAACTCCAATAAAATGAAAGGGTTAAGAATTTTTATGTGAATTCTGAATAGCCCGGCATTTTAGCACGAAAGCGTCGCTCAAGTACCTGCGGCGGAAGTGGTCGCTAGCGGCACACACCAGGCTTGCGCGACTGGACGCCCAATTGAAATAACGGGTAAATTAGCGAATTGGCAGCAGCTTTGCACGCCTGTTGTGCACGGACTGTGTTGTACGACCGTTTTGAGTTGACCCAAGGAGGCACCATGAACCAACCCCTACCCACCCGCTACGGCAGCTATGGCGCCAGCACCGCCATCGAGCGCAACCGCGTGCTGCGCAACACCTACTGGCTGCTCGCGCTGTCCATGCTCCCGACCGTGCTGGGCGCCTGGACCGGTGTGCAGATGAATTTCTCGCTGCTGGCCGGCAGCCCGATGATTGGCTTCGTCGCCTTCCTCGCGATCGCCTTCGGTTTTTTCTACGGCATCGAGAAGACCAAACACTCGTCAACCGGCGTGCTGCTGCTGCTCGGCTTTACCTTCTTCATGGGCCTGATGCTGTCGCGCCTGATCGGTCATGTGCTCAGCTTCAGCAACGGCCCCCAACTGATCATGACCGCCTTCGGCGGTACTGCCGTGGTGTTCGCAGTGATGGCGTCCGTGGCCACCACCAGCAAGCGCGACTTTTCCGGACTCGGCAGCTGGCTGTTTGCCGGCATGATCGTGATCCTGCTGGCGGCCGTGGCCAACCTGTTCCTGCAGATGCCGGCCTTGCAGATCGTGATCTCGATGATCGCGATAGCGATTTTCTCGGCCTACATCCTGTTTGACGTGCAACGCGTTATCAACGGCGGCGAAACCAACTACATCACGGCTACGCTGGCGATTTATCTCGACTTGTACAACGTGTTCGCGAACCTGCTTGCGCTGCTCGGCATCTTTGGCGGCGAGCGCGACTGACAGCGTCCGCTGCACAGTAAATCAAACGCCGGCCCCGGGGCCGGCGTTTTTCATTCGCTCAGTACCTCGCTGCAGGGTCAGTACCGATTCACCCAGCTCACACCCGGTCGAATACGGCAATCGACTCCACATGCGCGGTGTGGGGAAACATGTTCACGACCCCGGCCTTTGACAGCCGGTAGCCACCGGCATTGACCAGCAGGCCCGCATCCCGTGCAAGCGTCGCCGGATTGCATGACACATAGACGATGCGCTCGGGCTGCAGTGTGGGATCCGTTGCGCGCGCTTCGGCAATCGCCTTGCAGACGTCCATCGCGCCCTCGCGCGGCGGATCGATCAGCATCCGATCGAAACGGCCCAGGCCGCGCAGGTCGTCGATGCCGAATTCGAACAGGTTGCGGTTATAAAACGTCGTCTTGTGATCCAGGCCGTTCAGCGCCGCGTTCTGTAAGGAGCGCTCGGTCAGCGCCGGACTGCCTTCGATACCGACCACTTCGGCCGCCTGCGTTGCCAGCGGCAGCGTGAAATTGCCCAGGCCGCAGAACAGGTCGGCCACGCGATCGCCTGGTTGCACCGCGAGCAGCCGCAATGCGCGCGACACCAGCACCCGGTTGATCTGGTGGTTCACCTGCGTGAAATCGGTGGGCTTGAAGGGCATGCGCACGCCGAATTCGGGCAACAGGTAGTGTAACGGTCGCTTTTGCGGATACCAGGGCGCCGCCGTCTCGGGACCCTTGGTCTGCAGCCACCATTCGATCTGCCACTCGTTGGCGAAGTGCTTGAGCTTGCGCTCGTCATCGGCACTGAGCGACTCCATGATGCGCAACACCAGCACGATGACCTGCTCGCCGCTGTCCTCGCCGATCGCCAGCTCGACCTGCGGCAGGCGGTCGCGAATCGACAACGAAGCGACCAGCGAGCGCATCGGCACCAGCATGGCTGAAACTTTCGGCGGCAGGATCTCGCAGCTTGTCATGTCGGCGATGAAGCTCGACTTGCGCTCGTGAAAACCGATCAGCACGCGACCTTTTTTCTCGACGAAACGCACCGACATACGCGCGCGATAGCGATAGCCCCAGTCCGGCCCCTGGATCGGCCGCATCACCGACTCCGGGTGCACCTTGCCGATGTGATGCAGGTTGTCCTCGAGCACACGCTGCTTGATCGCGACCTGCGCTGCCGGGTTCAGGTGCTGCATCGCGCAGCCACCGCACACACCAAAGAACTCGCAACGCGGGCGGGTGCGCAGCGACGATTCGCGTAACAGCTCGGTCATGTCGGCCGCTTCCCATTTCGCCTTGCGGCGATAGGACTTGAAGCGTACGCGTTCGCCCGGCAGCGCGCCCTCGACGAAGATCACCTTTCCCGGCGTGCCGTCGTCGTTGGGCAGGTGGCCGACGCCACGCGCCTCCATATCGAGCGATTCAATGGCGAGGATGGGAGAAGTAGTCATGGGAACACGGGTCCGGCGGGTCCGGCGCAATGGCAAACCTGCGATTTTACCGCCTGCCGGCGCGGACAGTACCCGCTATGAGGAACGGCAGCGCCGGCACAGCAGCGGCCGTCGATGAGAGGCACCTGCAACCTCAGCCTGCCGTGGTGCCTGCAGCGCCCCACAAGGCGAGATAGTCGCGCCAGTGCTGCGCATCCTGCCGCGCCAGCGTCGAACGTACCAGTTCGATCTCCGCCTCATAGGCGTCGCGCGTCAGCTGGCCACGCAGCAGCAGGTAGCGGCAGTACACGAGATAGGTGTTGACGACATCGGTCTCGCAGTAATCGCGGATCTCGCCCAGCCGCCCTTCCTGGTACAGCGACCAGACCTGCGAGCCATCGACGCCCATCTTGCCCGGGAATCCGCACAGCTTGGCGAGATCATCCAGCGGCGCATTGGCACGGCCGGTATACATCGCAAGATGATCCATCAGGTCGAGGTGGCGCGTGTGGTAGCGCGACAGGTAGTTATTCCATTTGAAATCACGGTCGTCTTCGCCCTGCTCCCAGAAGCGGCTGGCGGTAATGCCGTGGACCAGTGCGCGATAGTTGAGTACCGGCAGGTCAAAGCCGCCACCGTTCCATGACACCAGCTGCGGCGTGTAGCGATCGATCACCCGATAGAAGTCCTGCAGCAGCTTCGCCTCGCCGGCGTCGGGTGTGCCGAGCGACCGTACGCGGAAACCTTCGTCGTCGCGGAACACGCAGGAAATCGCAGCGACGCGATGCAGATGGTGCTGCAGGAAATCCGAGCCGGTCTTTTCACGCCGCGCCGCAAACGCCTGCGCGGCGACATCGGCATCGGCCACATCGGCGTCCACGCCATGCAGCGTGCGCAGGCCGGCGATATCGGGAATGGTCTCGATATCGAAAACCAGGACCGGAATCACAGCAGCGCGTCCTTGCCGACACCGCGCGCTGTCATGGCCCGTTTTAGCCGGATCAGGCCTTCTTGCTGGATCTGGCGCACGCGCTCGCGCGTGATGCCCATTTCTTCGGCCAGCTCTTCGAGCGTGGCCGGGCGACCCAGGTCGAGCCCGTAGCGACGCATGATCACCTGCCGCTGCTTGACGGGAATGCCGTCGAGCCAGAGCCGTACCAGTCCGATCAGTTCACGTTGTGCCACCTGTGCGTCCGGACCCTCATCGACCGTATCGGCGAGGACGTCGAGCAGGCTGGAGTTGGGGTCGCCGTCCAGCGGCGTATCGAGCGACGCGACATGGTCGGCCAGCGCCAGGATCTGCTGCACTTCCTCAACGCTGCGATCGAGCAGATGGGCGATATCCTCGATGCGGGCGTCAAGCGGGCTCGTCATCCGCGCTTCGAGGTAGTACTTGGCACGCAGCACCTGGTTGAGTTCACGGATACGGTGAACCGGAAGCCGGATCGCACGCGATTGGTTCATGATCGCGCGCTCGATGCTCTGTCGTATCCACCAGGTCGCATAGGTGGAGAAGCGAAAACCACGTTCGGGCTCGAACTTGGTGATCGCATGCATCAGGCCAAGATTGCCTTCCTCGATCAGGTCGAGCAGCACCATGCCGCGATTGACGTAGTGCTTGGCGATCGACACAACCAGCCGCAGGTTGTGCTCGATCATGACCTGGCGCGACGCGAAATCGCCCTGTTTGGCGAGGGTCGCGTAATGCACCTCTTCTTCCGGGCTCAGCAGCGGGCGCGAACCGATCTGGTTCAGGTAATGCTGGGTGGTATCGCTGGCCAGCTCGGATTCGAGCAGCGAACGGAAATCTTCAACGCCGGCCTGCACTGGCGCCAGGTCATCGAGGGTGCTGTCGATCTCACCGTCGGCATCGCCGCCATCCCGAAACACCAGCGCCTCCGGCTGCGCTTCGGCGTCCGCGGTCTCAGGTGATTCGGAATGGCGTTTCATTCAGCGACTGGGTAACAGGCCGATTGGATCGACAGGCTTGCCGAGTTGGCGGATCTCGAAATGCAGGCGCACGGAGTCAGCATCGGAATCGCCCATCTCGGCGACTCGCTGTCCCTTGGTGACGGTTTGACCCTCCTTCACGTGGATGGTTTTGTTGTGCGCATAAGCCGACACCAGTCCTTCGGTGTGATCGATGATCACCAGGTTGCCGTAGCCGCGCATACCCTTCGCGTACAGCACGGTACCGTCGCCAACCGCCACTACCGGTTGTCCCGACTGGCCGGCGATGTCGATGCCCTTGTAGGTGACGTCAAACTTGCGAATCAGCTTGCCCTCAGTCGGCCAGATGAAGCGCGCGGCAGTGGCCGCATCGGGCTTGCGGGTCGTATCGGCCGGGCGCGCTGCATCGGCTGCGGCTGCCGCATCGCCACGCTGCATGTCGTTCCAGGTCTGCTCGGTATACGCCACCTTGGTGCCCAGCGGCCCGCGCTTGAGGCTGCTCGACGCCTTCGGCTGCGGCTCGGCCGCCGGTACGGCTGGCGCCGGCGCAGCCGGCTTGGCGCTGTCGACTGGCACGACCGACACCTCGAGTCCGGTATCGATCGGCACACTGGCGGCGCGGGCGCCTTCCGGCGGCACCACCCGCAGCAACTGGCCAACCTTGATGTCGTTCGGATTGGCCAGGCCATTCCATTCCGCAATGTCGCGGTAACCGGCATTGAATTGCTGGGCGACGCGGGTCAGCGTGTCGCCTTTCTTCACCGTGTAATAGCCCGGCGGATCCGGCACCACCGCCGCCGGCGCGGTCGCCGACTCGGGTTTCTGCGTATCCGTCCGGACAGCCTTTTGTCCCGGCCCTGCCCGTTCGTAAACGGGTGCATTGGACGGCACGTCGGCGCAGCCATGCAAGAGGAGTATGGCGGGGAGCGTCAGCGCAATCGCGATCGTCTTAATCTTCATCTTTTCTGAATGTCTCAGTTCCGGCTGTCAGCCGAAGGTGCCCGGTCTGAGCGGCACAAAGTGGCAAGCCTCAAGCATGTCGGCCATCCATTCGTTGCGCTTGGTGCGCACAACCAGTTTGAGCCTCTGCTGCTGATTGCCTACCGGGGCCACCAAGCGGCCGCCAATGCTCATCTGGTCGAATAACGCCTGCGGCACGTCGAGCCCTGCCGCCGCCAGAATGATGCCATCGAATGGTCCGCATTGGGGAAGTCCCAACATACCATCGCCATAGTGCAGCCGCAGATTGGGTATGCGCAGTGGCCGCAGGTTGCTGCGTGCCTGCTCGTGCAGCGGCCGAATCCGCTCGATTGAGTAGACCTCGTCCGCTACCTGAGCCAGCACCGCTGCCTGATAGCCGCAACCGGTACCGATCTCGAGCACCCGCTGCAGGTTGCCTTGCGCACCGCCTCGCAGCACTTCAATCATGCGCGCGACGATATACGGCTGCGATATTGTCTGATGGTAACCGATCGGCAGCGATGCATCGATATAGGCCTGCGGCGCAAGGCCAGACTCGAGAAAATAATGACGCGGCACGGCCTCCATTGCCGCCAGCACCATCTTATCGCTGACACCCTGCTGTGCGACGCGCTGCACCATCGCCTTGCGCACCGATTCCGACACCAGCGGCATATTGGCCAGTTTGTCGACCGCAGGCGTCGGCCGCTTCATTTCGGGCGCGCGTGCATGCACGACATAGTCTTTCGGCGGCGTAGCATGGTGCGCCGCATTACGGGTCGCTGTCTGCCGGCTGGCAAGCGCAGGCGCGTTGGTCGGCTTGTTGCGGCCGGCCAGACCGGTGACGAAATCCAGTGTCAGTGGAAATCGTTTTTTCGGCTGGCCTTTGCCTTCGCTCATTCCAGGACCTGTTTCAGGCGCTCAAGCTGCGCGTTGTGGGTCAGGTCGATCTGCAGCGGCGTGACCGACACCCAGCCCTGTTCGGTCGCATGGAAATCGGTGCCTTCGCTGGCTTCCTTAGCCTTGCCAACCGGCCCGATCCAGAAAATCTCGTTGCCGTGCGGGTCCTTCGTGCGAATGACCGGCTCGGACTCATGCCGCTTGCCCAGCCGCGTGGCGACCACCCGGTCGAGGGCCGCGTAGGGCCGGTTCGGGATGTTCACGTTCAGCAGGAAAGGCGTCTGCAGTGCATCCAGCTTGCGCAGCACGATGTCCCTGGCCAGCCGCGCCGCCGACGCCAGCTCCGCCCAGCCATGATCGACCTGCGAGAAGGCAATCGCCGGAATACCAAAAAGATAACCTTCGGTGGCGGCGGCAACGGTACCGGAGTACAGCGTGTCGTCCCCCATGTTCTGCCCCTGGTTGATGCCGGAGACAACCAGGTCGGGGCGCTGCTCGAGCAGGCCGGTCAGCGCGATGTGCACGCAATCGCTGGGCGTGCCATTGATTGAATAGAAGCCGTTGGCGGCGCGCTGCATCCGCAGTGGCCGGTCGAGCGTCAGCGAATTCGATGAGCCGGAGCGGTTGCTGTCGGGCGCGACCACGACAATCTCCGCGATGGTGGCGAGCTGCTCCGCCAGTGCGTTGAGGCCCGGGGCGAGATAACCGTCGTCGTTGCTGATCAGGATTTTCATTGCGGCGATTTTACCGCATCGCAGACCGACAAATTTGACGCTTTGATTACGATCAACGCGGTTCGCTGATCAGAAAATTTTGCACAGATGCGAACTCGCGTGTTCGCGAAAACGGCGGCAGGCTTTGCCAGATGCGACGCCCGTACGGCTTGGAGATCAGCCGCGGGTCGCAGATCACCAGCACGCCGCGATCGCTCTCGTCGCGAATGAGTCGGCCCGCCCCCTGCTTGAGCGTGATGATTGCCTCCGGCAGCTGGTGATGCATGAAGCCGTTCAGCCCGCGCTTCTCCATGTCGACGATGCGCGCGGCCAGCACCGGATCGTCGGGCGGTGCAAACGGCAGCTTGTCGATGATGACGACCGACAGCGCATCGCCACGCACATCGACCCCCTCCCAAAAGCTCTGGCTGCCGATCAGCACCGCATTGCCGGCGGCACGAAACTGGTCAAGCAACTCGGTGCGGCCGAGCTCGCCCTGCACCAGCAACGGCCACGGCAGCTGGCGACGCGCGAACTCCTCGCGCAGGCGCTCCGCTGCGCGCCTGACCGCACGCAGCGTTGTGCACAGCAGGAAGGCGCGACCACCGGACGCTTCGATGACGGGCAGTGCGACATCGACCACCGCGTCCGTATACGCCGGCGTGTTTGGCTCGGGCAGGTTGGTCGGCACATACAGCAGCGCCTGCCGGCCGTAGTCGAACGGGCTCGGCCAGCTGCGCGCCGGCGCATCGGCCAGACCCATCTGTGCGCTGTAGTGGGTGAAATCGTTCTTCACGGCGAGCGTCGCCGAGGTGAAGATCCAGGCCCGTGGACTGCCCTCGCGCTGCTTGGCGAAAATCGGCGCAATCGATAACGGCGTCTGGTGCAGCTGCAGCGACTGCGAAAAAGCCTCGACCCACAGCACTTTGCCGGCGCGCTCCTGCGGATCATCCGGCGGCGCCCACGCGTCGAGCCGCTGCAGCAGTTCGACGGCGCGGCTGCGGCACTGCTCGATGGTCTCGGCGCGTTCGGCCTGTGAAGCCAGTACGTCGATCAGGTTGCCGAGCATGACCTTCAGGTGCGCGAACGCAGGGAAAAACGGGCTGCTCTCGGCAATATGCTGGTAAGCGAGCTTCACGCCCTCGACCGGAAACGCCAGGCGCAGGTCGCGCACAGCCTTCTCGACGCCGGAAACCAGTGCGCCCCAGTCGGCGCCGTCGCGCGCATGGGCGAGTCCCTCCGCCAGCACATCGCGGCACAATTCCATCAGCTGCGAGGTCGATACGGTGTCGCCGAAAAACAGTGTCGCGGTCTCGGGCAGCTGGTGCGCTTCGTCGAAGATGATGGTGTTGGCCGTCGGCAGCAGCTCGGCCACGCCGGTGTCCTTGAGTGCCACGTCCGCGAAGAACAGGTGATGATTGACCACAACCACATCGGCCTGCTGCGCCTCCTTGCGTGCCTTCATCACAAAGCAGTCCTGATAGTACGCACACTCGGCGCCGGCGCAGTTGTCGCGCGTGGACGTGACCAGGTTCCAGACGCCCGCGCTTTCGGGGACACGCGCGAGTTCAGCCTTGTCGCCGGTACTGGTGGTCTTGATGAACCGCCCGATCTCGCGCAGGTAGCCGACATCCTCGCGGGCGGTCAGCCGGCCGTTCTGCTGCGTGCGTTCGAGATGGAAATGGCAGACGTAGTTCGCGCGCCCCTTCAGCAGCGCGACCGACACCGGCACATTGAGCGCCTTGCGCACGACCGGGATATCGCGCAGGAACAGCTGGTCTTGCAGGTTCTTGGTGCCGGTCGAGACGATCACCTTGCCGCCCCACAGCAGGGCGGGCACCAGGTAGGCGAACGTCTTGCCGGTGCCCGTGCCGGCCTCGGCAAGCAGCGTGCCGCGACTCGCGATCGCGTCGGCGACCGCGCGCGCCATGTCGGTCTGCGACTGGCGCGGTCGAAAACCAGGGATAGCGGCGGCCAGCGTGCCGTCAACGGCGAACAGCGCGTCGATGTCGGCGTCGTGCGTGCTGGCGCTCTCGGCTGATGCAGGTACGTCGGACAAGGGCGAAAGGACTCTGGAAAAATTTAAGCAGGAATGTCGGGCACCAGCTGCATCCTCAGCCGAATGATTTCATCTTTCAGGAACAACTTGCGCTTTTTCAGGCGTCGCAGCAGCAGGTCGTCGCGATCCTGCGCGAGGATGAGCCGACTGATCGCCGCATCGAGGTCGCGATGCTCGATCTCGAGTTCGATCACGCGCGCGCGTACGCGTTCGTGATCGATGCTCATGGGTTCGCGGCGTCCGCCGCCGGCGGCCCGAGCGCATCGGTACCCCGTTGCGGCACTTCCGGCCGATCCGGCACGACCGTCTCCGGCGCGGACACCGGTTCGGCGGGCGGCACCGTCGGTTCGACAGGCGACGGTTCGACAGGCGACGGCTCGACAGGCGACGGTTCTACCGCCTGCGCAGCGTCTGCGGCCGGTGCGGTATCCGCGCCCGGATCGCCGGCCTTGCCCGCTTCCGGCGACAGCGCCGCTTCAGTCGGGGCGGCCGCGTCTGGCGACGGGTCCGGCGCCACCGCAGTCGGGAACGTGCCCGGCGGAAGATCTGACAAAAACTCCGGCGTGGGAACCGCCGGCCCGGCGGGCTCCCGTACCGGTACCGGCACAGGTTCGTCGGATAACTGCTCGCGTGCCTTTTGCCGCGCCTGCTCATGCTCCTCGTCCGGCGTTTGCGTCGGAACTTTTTGCTCGGCTGCGTTTTGCTCGGCTGCGTTTTGCTCGGCTGCGTTTTGCGCGGGGACGTTTTGCTCGACGGCGTTCTGCTCGGACACGCTGTCGGGACTGCCAGCCGCCGCCGCATCGGCGGCTGGCGTTGCGGGCGTTACCGCCGCTTCATTGCCCGCATCGGGCGCAGGCTCAGGCGGTCGTGTGTCGTCCGCCACGCCATCGGGCGCCGGCTGGCCATCGATCGCTGCCGCGCCAGTTGCCGGTACCGGCTCGGCGACGGCGCCGTCGACAGCGTCCGGCACGCGCTCGATATGGATGCGCGTCTTCGACGATTCGCGGCCTTCGCCGCTGCCCTCACCCTTGCCGCTGCGGTTGTTTTGACGCGCGGCACCGGAGAACGGAATCGTCTTGCCGCCCGGCTCGGCCGCGCGCCGCTCGCGTTCGGCCACGGCACGGTCGCGTTCGGCAGCGCGTTCGCGCCGCAGGAATGCCTTGGCTTCGACCTCGATCCGGTTGATAGCTTTGGTCGCCACGCGTTCGCGGCTGCGCAGGTCCGACAGGCAGGAGGCGACGAAGAAGCGCTCCAGGCACCTGGCCTTTTCATTCGAGTTACGCCGGCTCAGTTGCTCACGCACCTCTGGCAGACGGGCAACCGCTTCCTCGGCGCGCTCGATCGAATCGATCGACAGCGGCGGAAAATCAGCCAGCAGCGCCTGCTCAGGATCCTGCGCGAGCACCGGCAACTGCACAACCAGCAGGCTGGCAGCAGCAAGCGCCAGCGACAATAGACGTTGTAATTTCATGGATTGTTCTGCTCAGGCAATCGCCGTCACGGTCTGACGGCGCGCACTCTCCTTGTACTCGCGCGACTGCATCTCGACGATCCGTGACACCGTGCGATGGAATTCGTTCGACAGCGTACCCTCGGTATACAACTGCTCCGGCACAACCGCGGCCGACATCAGCAATTTCACGCGATGGTCGTATAGCACGTCGATCAGCCAGGTGAAGCGCCGTGCCTCCGACGCCATCTCGGCGGACATCCTCGGCACGTTCGAGACAACCACCGTGTGAAAGCGACTGGCGATCTCGAGATAATCATTCTGCGAGCGCGGGCTGCCACACAATGTCGCGAAATCGAACCAGACCACGCCACCCGCCCGCCGCACGCAGCGAATGTCCCGCGATTCTATCCTGATCCGCGGGTCTTCCTCGGTCATTTCGGCGATATCGATGAAGGCGCGCAGCAGGGCACGATCGGATTCGGGCCCCAGCGGCGAGTGATAGGCCGCCACCTGGTCCATGATGCGCTTTCGATAATCAGTGCCCGCATCGACGTTGAGCACATCAAGCTTTTCTTTCAGCAGCGCGATGGCCGGCAGCATGCGGTCGCGATGCAGGCCGTCGGGATACAGCAGGTCGGGCGCATAGTTCGATGTCATCACGAAAGATACGCCGTGCTCGAACAATGCTTTCAGCAGGTTGTAGAGGATCATGGCGTCCGCGATATCGGCGACGTGAAACTCATCGAAGCAAATCAGCCGGTGACGACGTGCAATCTTCTGCGCGACGATCAGCAGGGGATCTTCGACGTTCTTCTGCTCGTCGAGCGCGCGATGGACGCCACGCATGAACTCGTGGAAATGCAGCCGGGTTTTGCGCACGACCGGCACTACCGCGTAATAGCTGTCCATCAGGAAGGATTTGCCACGACCGACACCTCCCCACAAGTAGACGCCGCGGGGAATGTCGGGACGGCGGATCAGGCGGGTGATCCGGCTCGAGCGCTTGGCCCGGTACGCAACCCATTCGTCATACGAATGCTGCAGGCGCTCGACGGCAGCCAGTTGGGCCGGATCAGACTGGTAGCCGCGCTCTTTCAACGCGTGGCGGTAATACTCGGTGACGTTCATTGGGCGGGGTTCAGCGGGGTCATGTCGACCACGACTTGCGATGGATAGCGCGCCCGGGTCGAGCCAAACGGCAGGCCGAGGCCGAGCGAGACGCCGACGCCGCTGGAGCGGCCGAAACCGCCACCCACGCCGACACCGACGCGCGTGCCGCCGGCCGCGCCGGCGTTGCCCGGCGCACGGATGATCACTTCGGAAGTGCGATAGCCATCGCGATTGCAGACCACCCACAGGTCACCGCGCGGCTGGCCAACATCGACCGTTGCCGGCGTCTGCAGGGTCCAGCTACCGGCGTCGGTCTGTACGGTGCACTCCGCGCCAGCCAACGGCTGGCCGCGCGCGGTGGCCAGGATATCGATCTGGCCTTCGGGGCGCTGCGGCCGGCTCGCGCAGGCGGCCAGCAGCAGGCTGGCGACAACAAGGACGGTCCATCGCATCTCAGTTCTCCTGTGATGACCGCCCCTGCGCATCATGCGCGAACGGTCAGAAGTTCAACGCGCGCTTGTCGACGGCCAGGGCGGCCTCTTTGGTCGCCTCCGACAGCGTCGGATGCGCATGACAGATCCGGGCAATGTCTTCGGCCGACGCACGGAACTCCATCGCCACCACCGCCTCCGAGATCAGTTCGGAGGCCATCGGGCCGATGATATGCACGCCGAGGATCTCATCGGTTTTCGCATCCGCGAGGAACTTCACGAAACCCGAGGTATCGCCGAGCGCGCGCGCACGGCCATTCGCGAGGAACGGAAAGCTGCCGGCCTTGTAGGCAACGCCGTCCGCCTTGAGCTGCTGCTCGGTGCGGCCAACCCATGCTATTTCCGGTGTCGTGTAGATCACCCACGGGATGGTATTGAAATTGACGTGTCCATGCTGGCCAGCGATACGCTCGGCCACCGCCACGCCCTCTTCTTCCGATTTGTGCGCCAGCATCGGGCCGCGCACCACGTCGCCGACCGCCCAGACGTTAGGCAGGTTCGCACGGCAGTGATCGTCGACCGCGATGAAACCGCGCTCGTCGAGCGTCAGGCCGACCGCTTCCGGATTGAGCCCGTTGGTGTTCGGCACACGCCCGATCGATACGATCAGCTTGTCCACCACCAGCTTGTGTGCCGCGCCCTTGGCATCGGTGTACTCGACGGTGACGTCCTTGCTGCCCTGCCTGATCTCGCCGATCTTCACGCCCATCTCGATCGCCAGGCCCTGCTTGACGAACAGTTTGTGCGCTTCCTTCGACACCTGCTCGTCGGCCGCCGCGAGGAAATTCGGCAAGGCTTCAAGGATGGTGACCTCGGCGCCGAGACGACGCCAGACACTGCCCATCTCGAGGCCGATGACGCCGGCGCCGATCACACCCAGCTTTTTCGGTACCGCATCGATTGCCAGCGCGCCGCTGTTGGACAGCACCAGCTTTTCGTCGAACGGCGCGTTCGGCAAAGCGCGCGGATGGGAACCGGTGGCAACGATAACGTGCTTGCCCTTGACCGTCTCATTGGCCGGCTCGGACACCGCAACCTCGTAGCCGTCGGTATCCGCCTTCACGAAGGAACCGTGGCCATGCAGGAAAGTGACCTTGTTTTTCTTGAACAGGTACTGGATGCCGTCATTGTTCTGCTTGACGACGCCATTCTTGCGCGCCAGCATCTGCGCAAGATTCAGCTTCACGCCCTTCACGTCGACGCCGTGCTCGGCCAGGCCGTGCTGCACATGCTCGAAATGCTCGGCCGACTGCAGCATCGCCTTCGACGGGATGCAGCCAACGTTGGTACAGGTACCGCCCAGTGCCGGGCCGCCGCCGATGACGACGACATCAAAATTTTTTGCCATGTGCGCTCCTTACAGGTCGAGCAGCAGGCGCGCCGGATCTTCCAGCGCTTCCTTCATCGCAACC
>JACCDS010985179.1_pt1 | contig 13664 bp, 9 predicted proteins | sample 7446441 | NCBI WGS metagenome assembly JACCDS01 (sample SAMN15323445, study PRJNA562643) | freshwater metagenome | isolation source: river surface water | place: USA:Blue River Watershed | collected 2017-08-17 | reverse complement strand
GGTGACTTCGCCCGGGCCCAGCTTCTCGATCGCAGCGGGGAAGGCATACGGCGGCCCCACCTCGCGTTCGAGCGGCGACAGCGTCGTCTTGGTCAGGCCCATCTTCTGTTGGCGGGCGAAGCGGGCGGCGCGCATGGCCTCCCAGCCCTCGAGGTATTTGTCTCGGTATTTGGCGATGTCCTCGGGAAGCGCGTGCAGGGGGAAGTGTGGGGCGATGTAGGCGACGTACTGGAAGAACGGCTTGTCCTTGTGGTTGGCGGCGTGGTCCTTCAGGCAATCGAGCGCATGGTCCGTCGTGGCCGTCGTCGCGTAGTAGTCCTTCTCGTCGGCGGGGACTTTGACCGGGACATCGTCGATCGCATTGCCGCGGGCGGTGAAGAAGTTCCCTTGGTTCTGCATGTTCAGCGAACGGTCAAAGCCCGTGGGGAGGATCTTCCCGTCGATGTGCCACTTGCCGCTATGGTAGTTGCGGTAGCCGGCGGGGCGGAGGAAGTCCGGGAGCAGCCGGGCCCAGGACTGCCGGACGCCGAGGGCGCCGCCGCCGAGGGTCGGCAAGGCGTCGCGGTGGATCTGCTGGGCGTAGTAGCCGGAGAGCAGGGCGCTGCGCGAGGGCCAGCAGCGTGCCGTGTTGTAGAACTGCGTGAACCGGAGCCCTTGCTGCGCCAGTGCGTCGAGGTTCGGCGTCGCGATCTCCCCCCCGTAGCAACCGAGGTCGGAGTAACCGAGGTCATCGGCGAGGATGAGGACGACGTTGGGGCGCTGGGGGGCGGCCAGGGCCGTGAGGGTGGCGCAAAGCAGGAGGAACAGGGGTCGCATGGGGTAAGGATACATTCAGCCGAAAGCCCAGCCGGTGCAAAGACGGAAATAGGGTCAGACCCCATTAGTAGGGTCTGACCCTATTATGCGGTAATAGTGCGAGGCTTACTTCTTAGGCGGGGTGCCCGCGGCTTTCTTGGTGGGCGCGGTCTTGCCCTGCGCGCTGACGACCTTGGGCTTGTCGATTTTCTTCGACCCAGCGGGGAGGGTGGCCTCGTCGAAGGGAAGGACGGCGCTGTCCGCCAGCACCTTGAGCAAGACCTGCTTCACGTAGGTCTTATGGGGGTTGCCGGCGTGGAGTTGGATGGCGATGAGGCCTTCGAGGGCGCGAGCCTTTTCGTCATGGTCGATGAAGACCGAAGTCGTCTGGCCGTTGACCTTGTGCTCGAGGCGATTGCCGCGGGCGATGACCGTGAATTCATTGTACCGCGAAATGTCGGCCTGCACCCGTGGCCGTTCGCCGACCTGCCAGCGCTGGCCCGTCGGGTCCATCACCACGTCGACGCCGGTGTAGCCGAAGATGCCGCGGCCGCGTTCTTCGTAGGTCATCGCCGTATGGACGTCGGTCGGGTGGACATCGCATTGGTAGCCGAGGATCGTCCAGGGCGTCACCTCGGGCAGGCGGCGGCTGCGGTATTGGATGCCGGAGTTGTTGTCGCCGACCACCTTGACCGTCGCGCGGAGTTCGAAGTCCTTGGCCTTGCCGTTCCAGATGAGGAACGAATTCGTCTTCGGTTTTCCGACCACGCTCGTGCCGACGATCACGCCGTCCTCGACGGCCCAGAGCCCCGGCTCGCCGTCCCAGCCGGAAAGGTCCTTACCGTTGAAGAGGGATGTGAAGCCGTCCTGGGCGAAGGTCGGCGTGGCCAGTTGCAGCAGGAGGAGAACGTGGAGGAGGCGCATCGAGGTCAGAGCGCGATGAAGACCAATTCGCCGGCCTTGCTGTCCGGGATGATCAGCGCGCCATGGGCTTCGTCGACGTAGATGTCGGCGGCGGCCTTGAGGCCGAGGCCTGCGGAGAGAACCTTGCCGGTCGGGTTGCCGCGTTCATAACGGGTCACTTTGCCGAACATCACTTCCGAGATGTAGAAGTTGCCCTTGGAGTCATGGACGATGCCGTCGCCGGAGCGGTGGCCCTTGGCGATGGCCTTCCACTGGCCCTTGTGCCACTCCAGCACATCGCCGCTGAAGAAGTCGGCCACACGGATGCGGCCGTCCTTGAGCACATCGACGCCGTTGGGGTTGAGCATGCGGGCGTGGGGCGCGATGACCTCGGTCACCTTGCCGTCGAGCGTGACCTGGTAGACGCGGGCGATGACCTTGATTTCCTTGGCCTTGGAACTGTTGCGGGCCCAGAGCTGGCCGTTGGCGTCGCGCATCGCGCCCACGTCGCCCATGTCGGTCACCAGCACGCCTTTGCCGTTGGGCAAGACCTCCACGTCGTTGAGGAAGGCGGGCGGGAAAGGGAAGCTCTTCGGGCCGGCGAGGACGGTCTTCTTGCCCTGGGCGTCGATCTGCCAGACGGTATCGAAGTCGGCCGTGATCAGTTTGCCGCCGGCGAAGACGATCCCCTTGGGGTCGTTCAGACCGGTGGTGAAGTCGGTCACTTGTTCGCCGTGGACGCGGACGACCTTGCCGTCGCCATCGCCCGCCTTGCGGGTCGGTCCCATGACCGAGACGAACAAGTCGCCGTCGAAACCGCGCGTGACGCTCTCGGGGTTGGCGCCGACCGCCAGCTTGCGGGGCAGGGGGAGTTCGTGTTGGCAGCCGACGAGGGCGAGGGCGGCGGTCAGCAGGGTGAGCGTGGTTTTCATGGAAAGGGGTGGGTTTACTTGGTGGGAGTGGTACCGGCGTCCTTGCCGGTGGCGGGGAAGCGGCGGACCTTCATGTCGTTCTTCTGCGGGGAGCCGGGCGTCGAGCGTCCTGCCGTGATGATTTTTTCGAGCTGAGCCTTCATGGCCGTGACGCGGCTGGCTTGGCTGTCTGCCAGGTTCTTGGTTTCACCGAGGTCGGTCGCCAAGTCGTACAACTGGGCGGGCTGGGTGGCGATGTACTTCCAGTTGCCGACCCGGAGGCTCGGCGTGCCTGCGGCGGCGCAACTCACCGCATGCTCACGGGTTGGCTGCGTGGAGCCCTTGAGCAGGGGCAGGAAACTGAAACTATCTTCGCCGGCTTCGGGAGGGAGGGGAGTGCCCCAGATTTCCGCCAGGGTGGCGATGAGGTCGGCGTGATGGACGAGCTGGTCGCAGGTCGAACCAGCGGTCACCTTGCTTGGCCACCGCACGATGAACGGTTCCCGATGCCCGCCTTCGAAGGCGGAACTCTTGTAGCCGCGGAGCGGGCCGCTGGGGAAGTGGCCCTGCTGCTCGAGCTCTTTGACGCCGACGTAGCTGGCGAAACCGTTATCGCTGGTGAACAACACGAGCGTGTTGCCGGCGGCGCCGCTTTTTTCGAGGGCAGCCAGGACTTGGCCGACCGCCGCATCCGTTTCCATGATGAGGTCGGCCGCCGCGTTGTTCAGTCCGCTCTTGCCCTTCCATGCCTCGTTGACGGCCAAGGGCGTGTGCGGAGTCGTCAGCGGCAGGTAGAGCAGGAACGGTTCCGGCTTGCGGGCGGCTTCATCGATGAAGCTGCAGGCCCGTGCGGTCAGCGTGGGCAGGATGCGTTCCAGCTTCCATTCGGGCAAAGCCGGACCAGGCAGGCTGGCTTGGTTGTTCCCCAGCAAGCCTTTGGGCAGGGCTTGGTCGGGGACTCCGACGGTTTGGTCGTTTTCGATGAAGCAGAATGGCGGCCAATTGGGAACGTCCGTCCCAAAGTAGGTGTCGAAGCCGCGGGTCGTCGGCCCGCCCGGGATCTTCTGCGCGAAGACCTTTTTCCAGGTGGCCTTATCGGCTTCGGGGGAGGTGCGGTCGGCTTCCTTGTAATTGCGGAAGAGGCCCTTGTCAGCCTCGCCGATCGGCCAATCCCAGCCTAGGTGCCATTTGCCGATGGCGGCGGTCCGGTAGCCTTGGCGCTTCGCCAAGCTCGCGACCGTCAGACGGTCTGGGGCGATGAGCGGTTCGCCGAAGACGCCCACGATGCCGGACTGCAGGCGCGTGCGCCAGTGGTAGCGTCCGGTGAGGAGCGTATAACGGGAAGGCGAGCAGACGCCCGAGGAAGAATGCCCGTCCGTGAAGCGCATGCCTTCGGCGGCCAGGCGGTCGAGGTGCGGCGTCGCGATTTTTCCGCGGGCCGGATTGTAGGCGCGGATATCCCCGTAGCCGAGGTCATCGGCGAGGATGATCACGACGTTCGGCGGGCGGTCGGCGGCGAGCAGGGCGACCGGGAACAGCAGGCACAGCAAGGCGCGCATGGGCGATCACTGCTGCTGGAAGACGAAGACACCGTGCTTGTTGGCGGTGACGATGGCGGGCTTGGCCTTGGGGCGGAGCGGGCCGGTCCAGAATTGGGTGCCGATGCCGCTGTCGCGGTCGACCTGATGCGTCACGTAGCGCGCGCCGCCCTGGCCGTCGCGCTTCAGTTCGAACCAATAGACCACGGGGTCGGCCATGGGTTCATCGTCGGCCTTGGGGCCGTGGGCCCAGCGGCGCTTGCCCGTGACGATGTCGAGGAGACCATCGCCGTTCACGTCGGCGAGCTGGATCGCGTGGAGCTGGCTGAAGACCACGCCTTGCGGGTTTTCCGCGGGCGTGGCGCCCATGATCTTGCGCTCGGTGAAGGAGCCATCCGCGTTCTGTTCGAACCAGGAAAGGCCGTAACCGTGGGCCTTGAGGCTCGTGATGACGTCGTTGCGGCCGTCGCCATTCACGTCCAGGACGTACATCTGCGCGCCGCCTTGGCCGAACTTCGCCGGGTGAAAGACCCAATCGGAGTCCTTCGTCGTGTCCTTGGGTTGCTCATACCAGCCATCCTTTTCGAGGATGTCGACGCGCCCGTCCCCGTTCACATCGCCCGCACCGTACCCGTGCGTGTACTTGAAGATCTTCTGGTCGTTCGCGGGCGACTTCGGGGTGATGGGGCGGAAGCGGGCCTTGCCGAGCGGGTTGTTCCAGTCGATCTCCGCGTAGCCGAACTGGCCGCCGGATTTCCCGCCCTTGGCGTTCTTCGCCTTCACCAGGTCGCTGGTGTGCACGAGCAGTTCGGGCTTACCGTCGCCGTTGATGTCGCAGAGGCCGGGTGATTCCCCATCGGCTACATCAAAGATATTATGCTGGGCCCAGTCGCCGGCCTTGCCGGCGGGATTGACGAAGACGTAGGCCGGTTCGCCCGGCAGGCCGTAGACGAGCAGGTCGGTCCAACCATCGCCGGTGAAGTCGTAGGCGAACTGGATGAAGTAGTCGGAGTAACCCGTCGCAGGGTTGTAGGGCGTCTTGCTCGGGCCGCTGGCGTTCTGGCGCTCAGGCGTGTAGCTGACCTTTTCCTTGAAGTCCGGCCCCAGCCAGATGAAGCGGCCGGCGGCGACATCGAGCTGCCCGTCGCGGTTGAAGTCGGCGACCGCGCAGCCTTCGGCCACGAAGTCCTTCGTGATGGTTTGCTTGGTGAAGGCGACCTCGGCGGCGCCGACGGACGCGGTCGCGGCAAGCATGGCAAGGAGTGGGCGCATGGGTGGGGTGGGGCTTGCCTTTGAGACAAGCCTTCAGCCCTCCGGTTGCGAGGCAAATGGAGCCCCGTCAGGCCAGGACCGCCTTCACCACGTGGCCATGGACATCCGTCAGGCGGAAATCGCGGCCTTGGAAGCGGTAGGTCAGCCGTTCGTGGTCGAAACCCAGCAAGTGCAGGATCGTCGCTTGGAGGTCGTGGACGTGGACCTTGTCCTTGTCCCCGGCGAAGGACAGCTCGTCGGTCTCGCCGAAAGAGAAACCACCCTTCACCCCGCCACCGGCCAGCATGACGCTGAAGCAGTCGGGATAGTGGTCGCGCCCGAGGACGGCGCCGCCCGCGGTGCGGCCTTCGCGGAAGGGCGTGCGGCCAAACTCGCCGCCCCAGACGATGAGGGTGTCGTCGAGCAGGCCGCGCTCCTTGAGGTCCTTGATCAGGGCCGCCGCGGGCTTGTCCGTCTTCGCCATCTTCTTGGTGAGGCCATCGCGGATGTCTTCGGCGGGATTCGTGCCGTGGAAGTCCCAGCCCCAGTCGAAGAGGTGGACGAAGCGGACGCCCTTCTCGACGAGACGACGGGCGAGCAGGCAGTTGTTGGCGAAGCTCGCCTCGCCGGGTTTGGCGCCATACGCCTCGAGGGTCTTCGCGGATTCCCGGGAGATGTCCATCACCTCCGGCACGCTGGTCTGCATGCGGAAGGCCAGTTCATATTGGGCGATGCGCGTGACCGTTTCGGCATGTCCCAGTTCGTCCTGTTGGCGCTGATTGAGTTCCTTGAGGGTGTCGAGGGTCGCCCGGCGCAGGTCGCGGGTCATCCCGGCCGGGTCGTTGGCGAAGAGCACGGGGTCGCCCTTGCTCCGGCATTGCACGCCTTGGAAGACCGAGGGCAGGAAGCCGCTGCCCCAGCAGCCTTGGCCGCCGCTGGGCTGGGTGCCGCTGGAGATCAAGGTCACGAAGCCTGGCAGGTCTTGGTTCTCGGTGCCGAGGCCGTAGGTGGCCCAAGAGCCCAGGGACGGGCGACCTTGGCGGGCGTGGCCGGTGAAGAGCAGCAATTCGGCCGGCGCGTGGTTGAATTGATCCGTATGCATCGCCCGCAGGAGCGTCACGTCGTCGGCCACGGTGTGGAAGTTCGGTACGGCATCGCTCATCCAAAGCCCGCCCTGGCCGTACTGCTTGAACGTGCGCGGTGAACCCATGAGCTTCGGCACGCCGCTGGTGAAGGCGAAGGTCCGTCCCTTCAGGAAGGAGTCCGGGCAGGGTTGGCCGTTCTGCTGCACCAAGGCCGGCTTCGGGTCGAAGATGTCGAGGTTGGGCGGACCGCCGGACATGTGCAGGTAAATGACGCGTTTGGCGCGTGCCTTGAGCGGTGGGCGTTTCGGGGCGAGCGGGTGCCCGGCGTCGGCGGGCGCGGCGAAGGCATTGCCTTGCAGCGCCTGGAGGGCGATGGCGCCCAAGCTGAACTGTCCGGCGCTGCTGAGGAACTGTCGGCGGGTTTGCAGGCGAAGCTGCTCCGCGCGGACCGGATGCAAGGAAGGAGGGTTCATCGGATTAGCGGCGCATCAGGAATTCATCGAGGTTCATGACCACGCCCGCCACGGCGGTCCAAGCCGCGAGCTCGGCGATGTCGGCGCCCTTGTCGGCGGGGCCGATGGGTTGCGTCGCCATCTTGGCGGCGAGGGCGGGGTCGGCGCGATAGGCCTTCAGGGAGCGTTGCAGGAGGGCGTCCAGGGCTTTGATCTCATGGGCGTCGGCGGGGCGGGCCACGCAGAGCCGGTAGGCCAACTGCAGGCGACCCGCCGTGTCGGTCGGGCCTTCCTTCAGCAAGCGGCGCGCCAGGCCTTGGTTGGCTTCCACGAAGACCGGGTCGTTCAACGTCACGAAAGCCTGCAACGGCGTGTTGGAACGTCCGCGGCGGAGCGTGCAGGTCTCGCGGTTCGGCGCGTCGAAGGTCGTGAAGCTCGGGTACGGGCTGTTCCGGCGGGTATCGGTGTAGACGCTGCGGCGATGCGCATCCTCGCCCGGGCTGGTGGTCCAATCGTTGCTGCCGCCGAAGGCTGCGCTCAGGCCGGAGGCGGGGCGCATCGGGCGGACGGGCGGGCCGTACATCTTCGGGCTGAGCAGGCCGGCGACCGCCAACGCTTGGTCGCGGAGCAGTTCGCCGGAGGGGCGGAAGCGTGGGCCGCGGGCCAGCAGGCGGTTGTCGGGGTCGCGCTCGTTGAGGGCGGCGGAGCTGGCGGAAGTCTGGCGATAGGCCCGGCTCGTGAACATCAGGCGCAACAGGTGTTTGGTGTCCCAGCCGCTGCGGACATATTCACCGGCGAGCCAATCGAGGAGTTCGGGATGGACGGGGAGGTCGCCTTGGCTGCCGAACTCTTCGCTGGTGCGGACGATGCCGACGCCGAAGACCGTTTCCCACAAGCGGTTGACCTGCACGCGGGCGGTGAGGGGGTTCTGCGGGTTGACGAGCCATTCGGCGAAAGCGAGGCGATTGAGCGAACCCTTGGCGGGGGCCGCGTGCCAGGCCGCGGGGACGCCGCCCGTGACTTCATCACCCAGGGCCTGCCAATTGCCCCGCAGCTGCACGAACGTCTTGCGCTGCTTCGCCATGGGCAATTCCTCCATCACGGGGACGGTCGGTGGCTTGAGGTCCGCCAACTGCTTGCGGAGCTGGGCGACGGTCGCGCGTTCCGTCTTGGTTTCCGGGGCGACGTTGCGGACGTAATAATCTTGGAGCTGCTTCAGCTGGGCCGCGGTGCGCTTGTCTTTCGGCAGGGCGAACAAGGTGGCCACTTTCTTCTCCGGAATGGCGGCCTTGGTGCTCAGCCACGCATCGAAGCCGGTCAGCCAGGCGGCTTTGGTTTGCGCCAAGGCGGCGTCCGCCTGGGTCAGGCGTTGCTGGAGGGCGGTGCGGGCGGCCTTCTGCTCGGGCGGGAGGACTTCCATCGTGGGACGTTCGTCGGCCTTGTCCGAGTCGGCGGTCTGGTTGAGCAGGGCGTAGGAGCGGAAGTACTCGGTGATCGTGATCGGGTCGTACTTGTGGGTGTGGCACTGGGCGCACGCCATGGTCGTGCCCATCCAGACGGCGTAGGTCGTGTTGACGCGGTCGATGACGGCGGCGGTGCGGTACTCTTCGTCGTTCGTGCCGCCCTCGTTCTGGGTCATCGTGTTGCGGTGGAACGCCGTGGCGATCAGCTGATCCTGCGTGGGGTTCGGCAGGAGGTCGCCCGCGAGCTGTTCGACGGAGAACCGGTCGAAACGTTGGTTGGCGTTGAAGGCGCGGATGACCCAGTCGCGGTAGGGCCAGATCGTCCGTCCGGGGTCGCTGGGGTAGCCCGCGCTATCGGCGTAGCGGGCCAGGTCGAGCCAACCGCGGGCCCAGTGTTCGCCGAAGGTGGGCTGCGCCAGGTAATGGTCGACGATCTCCGCGGGGGTCGCTTGCGCGAAGCGCGTCAGCTCGGCGGGGGTCGGCGGCAAGCCCGTGAGGTCGAGGGCGATGCGACGAATCAAAAGGCCACGCTCGGCCGCGGGCGCGAAGCCGAGTTTTTCCTTCTTCAGTCGTTCGAGCAGGAACGCGTCGATCGGGTTGGCTTCGCCGTTGGCTGGGACCTGCACCGCCGCCACGGGTTCATAGGACCAATGCTTTCCCCAACGGGCGCCTTGGCGGATCCACGTCTTCAGCAAAGCCACCTGTTCGGGACTGATGACCTTATGCTGCTTCGGCGGCGGCATCACGTCGTCCGGGTCCTTGGATTCGATCCGCTGGATGATGGAACTCAGCTCGGGCTTGCCCGGGACGATGGCGATGTCGCCCTCGCGGTCGGATTTGGCGGAGACTTCGTCGTCGAGCCGCAACCCCGCTTCCCGGGTCTTGTCATCGGGGCCGTGACACGCGATGCAGTTTTCGGACAGGATCGGACGGATCTGGCGACTGAAGCTGATCGGTTCCTCTGCCCGGGCGCAAGGGAGCACCAGAACGGCGAGGATGGCGGTACGCAGGCGCATAAAGGGGTAGAGGGGGTTTCGGTAGGTTTGGTTCCGTCCGGCTTACTGCAAATCCATTCCGTGCGGCTATCCGGCTTGTCTGGGTCGGCTCCGCGGGCTACAGGACCATACCCCCATGCGCCTCACCTCGCTTTGCCTCCCGGTTCTGTTCGCCTGTACGGCGGTCCTGTCCGCGGTCGAGGCCCCGTCGGTCCCGCAGGCCCCCGATGGCCTGGTCGTGCTGACCTTCGATGACTCCGTCGCCAGCCATGCGACCTACGTGGCGCCTTTACTCAAGAAGCATGGCTTCGGGGCGACGTTCTACATCACGGAAGGCTTTGAATTCCTGAAGGATAAGGAGCACTACCTGACCTGGGAGCAGATCAAGGCGCTGCATGTCGCGGGGTTCGAGATCGGCAACCACACCAAGGCGCACAAGGCGGTGAGCGGACAGAAGCCGGCGGACATCGCGGCGGACCTCGAGCACATCGAGAAGCGCTGCATCGAAAACGGCATTCCCGTCCCGACGACGTTTTCCTATCCCGGGTACGCGACCAGTCCGGCGGCGACCGAAGTACTGCGCGCGCGCGGGTACCGCTTGGCCCGGGCGGGCGGCGCCCGCGTCTTCGATCCCGCGAAGGACGACCCGCTGACCTTACCGCAGGCCTTCGACGGCAAGCCCGACAGCACCCTGGAGCAGTTCAAGGCCGCCATCGCCCAGGCGCGCGACGGCAAGATCGCGGTGCTTACGTTCCATGGAGTGCCCGACATCAAGCATCCGTGGGTCAACACCGACCCGGTCAAGTTCGCCGCTTACATGCAGGTGCTGAAGGACTCGGGCTGCAAGGTCGTCGCCCTGCGTGACGTCGTCCGCTATCTCCCGCCCGCGAAGAAGTAGTTGCCGGCGTCAGCGCGGCTTGGGGCCTGTCGTGCCCATGGGGCGCAGTTGAAAAGCGTCGAGAATCACGAAGCCGCCCGTGCCCTCGTTGGTGAGCGTCAGCGTGTAGTCGACCCCGGGGCGGAGTCGGAATTGACCCAGCGGGCGGAAGGATTCGCCCGTGGGCAGCGGCTGGGTCTGGTCGATCGTCAGGCGATGTTCGACGCCGCCACCGGCGATCGTGATGGGCAGTCGGGTCGTGCGTGTCGCGTGGGCGGAGTAGGCCATGCTGAGCTCGTAGTCGTCTTCCGCCGGAACCTTGAAGCGGAAGGTCGCCCGGCATTTGCCATCCGAACGCTGCTCGTCGTGGACGTAGCCCTTGCCGATGTAGGGTTTGAAATTCGTGGAAGGGGTCCAAGCACCTTCGAGCTCGGCGACTTGGTCGTCGAGGATGAGCCCTGCCGGGGAGGTGGCCGGTGGCAGCTCGGCGGGTTTAGGGTTGGCCTTGCGGATGGGTGGGGCGGGGAGTTCGAGCGACTGGCCTTGGGCGAGTAGGCGGGAGCGAAGCTCGGGGTAAGGCAGGTCTTGCACCTTAAGGCCGCGCTTGGCGGCGAGGGCCGCGGCGACGCCTGAGGCCTGCCCGATGGCCATCCATGCTCCCTCGATGCGCAGCGAGGACATGGCGACGTGGGTGCTGCCGAGGGCGACGGGGATGAGGAGATTGCCGCACTGCCCGGGCCGTGGCAGAATGGCGCGATACGGGACCTGATAGGCGTAGCCGACGCCGGTGCCGGGCACGCGGACCGGCAAGATGGTGCCCTCGTTGACGACGCCGCCGCCCTTGTGGGCCACGCGTTGGCAGTCGTGGGAGTCGATCGGGAAGGAGGAGATGGCGATGGGGTCATCCTTGCTGGGCGCATCGATGATGTCCTTCTGGCTCAGGACGTAGAGCCCTTGGAGCCGACGGGATTCGCGGACGTAGAGGGCGGGCGGAAAGTGGCCCGTCGCCGCGAACTCGTCCTTGCAGAAGCCGAGGGCGGCGTAGTCGGCGCGGGCCTTGGCCGGGACGGCTGGGTCGGTCCGCAGGAAGTGCAGGAACTCGAGCGTGTATTGCTTATGCGCCTCCCAGAGGCGGGCGCGTTCCGCGGCGTCGGCCGCATGCCACGTGGTGCTGCCGCCGACCAGTCCGAGGGAGACCTGACCGTAGATGGAGTTGTTGCCATCCAGTTTTTTCCCGGGGAGGGGATAGAGGTCGAACCCGATGCCGCGCACGCCGGCCTTGAGCGCCCGTCGCGCCAATTCGAACTTCGCGGGATCATAGTTCGCCGGCTGGGGGATCGGCACGAAGTTCGCCGGGTCGCGGGTGAGGCAGAGCCGGAAACTGAACGTCATCACGTTGCGGTCGCCCACTGCTTCGGCGCCCGCATCGACCCCGGTGATCAGCGGGAGCGGCCGGCCTGAGGCGTCGAAGCCATCGATGGCCATCGTCGGTTTGGGGTAGCGTTTGCCGGCGAGGGCTTCGCCGTACTCCGCGCGGCCCTCTCGGCCGATGACCCAGGAGACGCCGGCGGCAGCCATCAGGTCGCCCTCGTAGGTTCCGTCGACGTAGGTCTTGGCGGTGAACGCGCCTTGGGAGGTGCGGAGGCTGGCGATGCGTGCCCCGGTCATTTCCACGCTGGCCAGCTGGCAGTCGGTGACGACCGTGACGCCCGCTTCCTTGAGCATGGCTTGGGTGACGCGCAGCGCCACATGCGGCTCGAAGACCCAGCGGACGCCGGGTGTCTTGTCCTTCGGGTCATAGGGCGCGGGCTGGCCGCGATCCGCATAGTCCTTGGCGATGCGGCGATGCCATTCCTCGAACAACCCGGTCAGCGCCTCGCGACGCATCTGATTGGAATCGCAATGGCTCAGCCCGCCCGTGCTGAGTCCGCCGACGTGGCTCGTCGGTTCAAGCAGGATGACCCGCGTTCCCTCCCGGGCCGCCGCGATGGCGGCGCAGAATCCGCCCGGCGTCGCGCCATACACGATGACCTCCGCTTCCTTGGCGCCCCCGGGAAGGGCGACGAGCAGCAGGGTGAGGGCGAGCAGGGTGCGCAGCATGGTCTACTTAACTTTGTAGATCTTCACGTCGTCGATCCAGACGGTCGACCCAACGAGGAAGCTGAACCAGCGTTTCATCGGGTGGGCGAAGCCCGCGGAGCGGTGCCGCGCGACGACTTTGCCATCCAAGGAACAGCGCATCTCATCGCCCTCGGTGACCAGCGTCAGCTCATGCCACTCCGTGTCGGCCTTCAGGGGCACCACGACCTGCTTGGTCTTGAGCAAGGCCTCCAGTGCGGGCGTCACCTTGGTCTTGTTGGCCGTCGCAGCCTCGCGCTGCTTGCGGATGGCGAGGTTCATCACGCCCGTCTTGTGGTCGATGAGCGTCGCGTTGGACTGGGATAGGATCGCGTAGCAGAGGTGGCCGGCGTGGATATCCTTCACCTCGCGGTCGACGAAGCCCAGCTGCAGCCCCTCGCCCTTGCTCAGGCCCGGGAACCTGAAACGGACGATGACCCCGCCGTCCGCGAAGCCCGCATCGTGGTGGATGTGGGCCGCATGGCCGGCCTCCGGGGTGGCGCTGGTGATCTTCAGGACGCCCGCGTCGAGGTCGGCCTGCTTGAGCTGCGGTACCCGGTCGGCCGTGGCGCTCTCCCAGCCATTGCCGATGGCCTTCAGCCCATTGCCCGTCTCCTCGCGCTCAAAGGTATCGTGGAAGAGCAGCGTCCCTTTCGCCTGCAGCCAGGCGGCATCGGTCGCCGGCGTCGGCGATGCCTCGGCCGCCCACGCGCCGAGCGTGCCGCAGAGTAGGGCGAGGAAGGAGCGCATCCCTACTTGAGCAGGGCCTTCACGATCTTGGTCGGCAAGACCCCCGTCAGTCTCTGGTCGAGCCCTTGATACTTGTAGGTGAAGCGTTCGTGGTCGTACCCCAGGAGATGGAGGACGGTGGCGTGGAAGTCGCGGATGGGCAGCGGGTCCTTGACGATGTTGTAGCTGAATTCATCCGTCTCGCCGTAGATCTGGCCGCCGCGGGCGCCGCCGCCGGCCATCCACATCGAGAAGCATCGCGGATGGTGGTCGCGGCCGTAGTTGTCCTTCGTGAGGCCCCCTTGGCTGTAGATGGTGCGGCCGAATTCTCCGCCCCAGATGATGAGGGTGTCGTCGAACATCCCGCGCTGCTTGAGGTCCTCGATGAGCGCATGGCAGGGCTGGTCGACGTCCTTGCACTGGCTGGGCATGCGGCCGTTGACGTTGGCGTGGTGGTCCCAGTTGTTGTGGTAGATCTGGACGAAGCGGACGCCGCGTTCGACGAGCCGACGCGCCATGAGCACGCTGTTGGCGAAGCTGCCGCGCT
>JACCDS010787100.1_pt1 | contig 13667 bp, 11 predicted proteins | sample 7446441 | NCBI WGS metagenome assembly JACCDS01 (sample SAMN15323445, study PRJNA562643) | freshwater metagenome | isolation source: river surface water | place: USA:Blue River Watershed | collected 2017-08-17 | reverse complement strand
TTTAACTTGCATATAATTGTCCTTGGAAGAGTATGTTTTTAACTGTTGAGTAAATTAAGTATTTCTATTGTTTTTTGATGAAGCAAATCCTTATCAGCACGGCTTTCCAAATTTAAACGAACCACAGGCTCAGTATTTGACATGCGCAAATTAAAGCGCCATGCATCAAATTCCAGACTGACACCATCCGTCCTATCGATAACATTTGCGTCTACAGCATAATGCCGAAAAACCGTTTCTATTGCCTGCTGAGCATCAGGCACATGCACATTAATTTCACCAGGCGACGGAAATTTTTCAATTCTATCCTTAAGCAGGGAAGACAAGGGCCACCCTTTGCGCGACACCAGCTCACACACAAGCAACCAGGGAATCATCCCACTATCACAATAAAAGAAGTCTTTAAAATAGTGATGAGCACTCATCTCACCACCATATATTGCATCCTCTGCGCGCATACGCTCTTTAATAAAAGCATGCCCCGTTTTTGATTGAACTGCATGACCAGCATTACTATTAACCATATCGATGGTATTCCATGTCAAGCGTGGATCATGAATGATTTTTGCACCCGGATTTTTATGCAAAAAAGCTTCAGCCAGCAAACCAACGATGTAATAACCCTCTGTAAATGTTCCTGTCTCATCAAATAAGAAACAGCGGTCAAAATCACCATCCCATGCGATTCCCATGTCTGCCTTGTGAGCGATAACAGCATCTGCCGTAGCAGCCCTATTTTCAACTAATAAGGGATTTGGGATGCCGTTAGGAAATGCACCATTTGGCTCATGGTTGATCTTGATAAACTCAAAGGGTAAATATTTTTCCAGCGCATCAATGACATGACCAGCTGCACCATTGCCCGCATTCACAACCAAACGCAATGGTTTTAACTCCGAGACATCTACATACTTCAGAAGATGCTTTATATACTCATCGACAATACTGACCTCACGCAGCTCACCCCTGGCAGCAGGATTAACAGGGAGAAACTTATTGGCCTCAGCAAGCACCTTGATTTGATTTAGCCCTGTATCACCACTGATTGGTCTGGAATTCTCGCGAACCAATTTCATGCCGTTGTAATCAATAGGGTTATGACTTGCCGTGATCTCTATCCCACCATCAACTTGTAGATGACTGACTGCAAAATAAATCTCTTCTGTTCCACTCATGCCTATATCAAGAACATCGACCCCCTCGTCACGCAAACCATTGCCAAGAGCAAGTTTGAGTGAATTGCTGGTGAGCCGAACATCGCCACCCACTACAACGACTTTGGGGCTTAAAAATTGCGCGTAGGCGCGGCCAATCCGGTACGCAATATCTTCATTGAGCTCTTCACCCAATTTTCCACGAATATCATAAGCTTTGAAGCAAGTTAGGGGCATTCTGAATCTCACTTGATATTTTCAGGAGCCCACTGTGTATGTTTTGAAAACATTGTTATCTGCGCAATCCCATCAAGGAGACTACTGTTAAATATAGTAAAGCATTCTTACCGTTTGTTGACGCGAGGTCAATAAACTATGTGCGATGACCAATAGCCGCCAGCATTTTGGCGAAAACCTGCTCAATTGTCATTGATGTACTATCAATAACAATCGCATCCTCTGCGGGACGAAGCGGAGACACGGCACGATTGGAGTCTCTCTCATCGCGCTCTTGGATATCTTTAATTAATGAGGTCATCTCGACAGGATCACCTTTTGCGATCAACTGTTTATAACGTCGCTCAGCTCTTGCTTCCGCACTGGCGGTGAGAAAGAGCTTTGTTTGTGCCGCAGGAAATACTGTAGTTCCCATGTCCCTGCCATCGGCAATCAACCCGGGAAGCACTGCAAACTCACGCTGGCGCTCCAACAATGCAGCGCGAACGGCGGGATAAGCAGCAATCTGTGACGCTGCCATACTTACTGACTCCTGGCGAATCGCGGAGGTCACATCTCGCCCAACCAATAAAATAGTCGTCTTGTTTCCCGACACCTTAAAAACCACATCCAGCGTCGACGCTATTTGCGCCACCAACTGTTCGTTATTCAAATCCACACCGCTATTCAATGCAGCAAGAGCGACGAGACGATAAAGTGCGCCACTATCCAGCAGATGGTACCCCGTATAGCTGGCCAACATTTGGCTCAGAGTGCCCTTACCTGCTCCACTTGGCCCATCGATAGTAATAACAACTGGTAAATCTGTATCCATTGGGAAACCTGCTGATAAAAACGGGAGCAATCAAATAGTATGTAATGACTGGATAATAGACTGACATGTAGCAACAGGATCTGGTGACTGGGTAATAGGCCGGCCAATAACCAAATAGCTGCTACCCGCCGCGATGGCAGCGGATGGCGTCAAGGTACGACGCTGGTCGTCGGCAGGAGAAGAATCCAAACGAATACCTGGTGTAACCAAACAAAAGTCTGTGCCGAAGCGTGTACGCATCACGCTGGACTCCCGAGCTGAACACACAATACCATCCAGCCCACAGCGTTGGGTTAATTGTGCCAACATCATTACATGTTCCTCTGGCGATCGATCGATTCCTACACCAGACAAATCAACAGCATCCATACTGGTCAGGACAGTCACTGCAATCAGCAGCGGTCGCTGACCTGAACGCTGTTCTAATATTTCACGTGCAGCCGTCATCATGCGCTCACCGCCCGACGCATGGACATTGACCATCCAAACGCCCAACTCGGCAGCAGCTTTAACCGCCTTGGCGGTGGTATTGGGAATATCGTGGAATTTGAGATCGAGGAACACGTCAAAACCAAGTGCCATTAACTGCTCAACTATCCGAGGCCCACAGGCAGTAAACAGTTCTTTCCCCACCTTTAAACGGCAATCCTTGGGAGACAGTCGCTTCGCCATGGCAATACATTGCTCGGCATTATCAAAATCCATGGCGACAACAATTCTTGGACCGTAAACAGACATTTCTTAGCCTCATAGACAACAAAAAGCCCAGCTAAATGCTGGGCCTCTATTAAAACAAAAAATACCACAAACTTCATTGATTAGCCCATCGGATAGAGCTGCCAATTGAAATTATATGCGGATGTTTTCCCGATTCAGCGACAACGTCGCTTCGCCGATACCTTTCACCTCAAGCAACTGGTCCACGCTTTTGAATGCACCATTCTCTGTGCGCCAGGCAACGATTGCTTCTGCCTTTTTAACACCAATACCTTTGAGTTTGGTCAACTCAGCCACATCAGCAGTATTAATGTTAACAGCCCCCTGTTCTGCCACAGCCTGTGACTTGACAGTTGGAGTTACATTCGGCGCGGAATCGGCAGCAATGGCGAAGGTGGAAACAAAGCCCAAGGTTAAAACGGCGAGAAGGGAAAGCAAATTTTTCATAAGAACTCCTTGTAAGATTATTGATAACACACCCCAATCAAGAGTGTGCGGCGATACGATAAATAGCATCAAGGCAGCAGAACAGCCGACATCATCCAATTATCGTGTGCGATATTGCCCATAGAACACTCAAAACTGGAACCAGATCTCATAAAAAAGCCCGCTATTGCGGGCTTAATAAAATCAACGCACTAAAGAATCCGCCCTATTACTTTGATAGCAACGTTTTCAAATCAGCAGCTCCCCAATGAGGAAAGTGTTTGCGAATCAGCGCATTTAATTCGAGTTCAAAATCACTGTAGGACGCAGTGCTCTCTTCAGTAGCCGCCAACTGTTCCACGACCATACCGGCACCTACTGTAATATTCGTTAAGCGATCAATAACAATAAAAGCACCTGTCGCCCTGTTGTTGGTGTACTTATCTGCAACAACCGGCTGGGTCAGCACTAAATCAACAACGGCAATATCATTTAACTGAAGCTGCTCAACCTGGGAGTGCTCTTGGGTATTTACATCAACGCGGTAATCGATTGACTCAATCACACCACTGACTAATTTACTGGCAAATTTGAACAAATATTCTGAATTGGCTTTTGTTGCCTTTTCAGCCATCCACACAATGTGTGCTTTCAAGTGATTGGATTGGGGAACGACATCTTTTGCCAGAACCAGCATATCACCGCGACTGACATCCACTTCTGTGGTTAGGGTCAAAGTGACGGCTTGACCTGTAAATGCCTCTTGCAAATCACCGTCATAAGTCACAATCGATTTTACAACACTGGTTTTGCCTGATGGCAGCACTCGTACCTCATCGCCAACACGCACAACGCCCGATGCAACATTGCCACAAAAACCACGGAAATCCAGATTGGGACGATTGACGTATTGCACAGGAAAGCGGAAATCTGTGTAGTTTTTATCGCCGGCAATTGGCACTGACTCAAAAATTTCCATCAATGTCTGGCCGGTGTACCAAGGCGAACGCTCTGAGCGATTCACCACATTGTCACCATCCAACGCAGAAATAGGCACAAACATCACATTGTTCATACCCAACTTAACGGCAAAGTCCAAATAGTCCTGTTTGATTTTTTCAAACACCGATTGATCAAAGCCCAATAAGTCCATTTTGTTCACAGCAACAACAATGTGCTTGATACCCAACAACGAGGCAATATAACTATGGCGACGAGTTTGTGTTACAACACCGTAGCGGGCATCAATTAATATAATTGCCAAATCGCATGTGGATGCACCTGTCGCCATGTTGCGCGTGTACTGCTCATGGCCGGGAGTGTCGGCAATAATAAATTTACGCTTCGCGGTAGAAAAATAACGGTATGCCACATCGATGGTAATGCCCTGCTCACGTTCGGCTTGTAAACCATCAACCAAGAGCGCCAAATCAATCTTTTCGCCTGTGGTTCCGTGCTTCACGCTATCGGAGCGAATCGCTTCCAACTGATCTTCATAAATCATTTTGGAGTCGTGCAGCAAACGGCCAATCAATGTACTTTTACCATCATCAACACTGCCGCAGGTGAGAAAACGCAGCAGTTCTTTTTGTTCGTGTTGAGCAAGATAAGCGTTGATATCTTGTGCAATCAGTTCAGACTGATGACTCATAGGAATCTCTTTCGTATCAGTAAAATTCAGTAATTCAGAAAGTGTTTATGCGCACAGCAAGTAGCGCGACTAGAAATAACCTTCTTGTTTTTTCTTTTCCATGGAGCCCGAGCTGTCGTGATCAATCACGCGGCCTTGGCGCTCAGAGGTGGTGGTAAGCAACATTTCCTGGATAATTTCCGGCAGTGTTGTCGCTTCTGATTCGACGGCACCCGTCAATGGATAGCAGCCCAATGTACGGAAGCGCACCATTTTTTCTTCGACTTTGTCGTTTGGACCTATGGGCATACGATCATCATCAACCATGATCAAAGTGCCATCGCGCTCTACCACCGGACGCTTGGCCGCAAAATACAGAGGCACGATAGGGATATTTTCCAAATGGATGTACTGCCATATATCCAACTCAGTCCAGTTTGATAAGGGGAACACACGAATGCTTTCACCTTTATCAACACGGCCGTTGTAGATATTCCACAATTCAGGGCGCTGATTTTTGGGATCCCAACGATGGTTTTTGTCGCGGAATGAATAGACGCGCTCTTTCGCACGCGACTTCTCTTCATCGCGACGAGCACCGCCAAAAGCAGCATCAAAACCATACTTATTCAGCGCTTGCTTCAAGCCCTGGGTTTTCATGATGTCAGTGTGTTTGGCACTGCCATGGGTAAATGGACCAACCCCCATATCAACCCCCTCCTGGTTGATATGAACAATCAAATCCCAACCTAATTCTTTAATGCGCTGATCGCGAAATTCAATCATTTCACGGAATTTCCATGTGGTATCCACATGCAGCATAGGAAATGGTGGCTTACCGGGAAAGAATGCCTTCATTGTTAGGTGCATCATGACGGCAGAGTCTTTACCCACCGAGTAGAGCATGACAGGCTTGTCAAATTCAGCAGCTACTTCGCGGATAATATGGATACTTTCAGCTTCAAGCTGCTTGAGGTGAGTCAAGTTGTAGTTTGACATTCAATAGTTACCAGATTGGGTTCAGCGTTGGCAAATGGACACAAGTGTTTAAAAAACAACAGTGATTATATAGAGCCGCGACGCAAGGTTTAATGACTAATTGTTTCTAAGGTTATTCCCAATAGTTTGGTGAAAAAACAAACTATTCCTTTTTGGTGGATACCTGGCGCTGTGCCAGCATCACGGTAAATTCATCACGGGCTTCTTTTGCCCGGCTAAATACTTTCAGCAAGTAATCGCTATCCTCATGCTCGATGCTGCTACGCAAACGCGAGAGGTTGTCGATAAACAAATCCATGGATTGCAAAATCGCAACTTTATTAGCGCGCATGATGTCATGCCACATCACCGGATCACTGGATGCAATGCGGGTAAAATCGCGAAAACCACCTGCGGCGTAACGAAAAATATTCGGGTTATGAATATCCTGCGCCAAGGTATCCACCAGTGAATAGGCAATTACATGCGGGAGATGGCTGGTCGCGCCCAGAACTTCATCATGCTCTTCCACTGACATGGTTAATACTTCAGCACCCACGGCTTGCCACATAGCAGACACCAAAGCCAAATCCTGTGCGCTGGTATTGGAAAATGGGGTGAGGATAACGCGATGGTTTTCATAGAGGTTAGGATTAGCGGCCGTAACGCCACTCTTTTCCGAACCAGCAATCGGGTGCCCGAGAACAAGCTGGGGAGGAATCACGCCAAAGACTTGTTCTGCGGCACGCTGCACGCTGCCTTTTACACTGGCGCCATCGGTAATAGTTACATCCGGTGAAATAAAATCCTTTATTTCCTGTAACACGGCGGTGACAGATAAAGTGGGTACGGAGATAAAAATAACATCCCCCTTACCCAGCTCGCTCGCCACATCACGCAATGAGGTATAAGCACGAGCGACCACACCGCGAGCGACGGCCTCGTCGCAGGTTTCTGGTTTGCGCGCGATACCAATGACTTCGGCACAAGCACCGCGCTGGGTTAAACCTGTTGCGAGGCTACCACCAATAAGACCGATACCCACAACAACAAACTTATTGATCAAAGGTTGCGACATAACGAATTACAAAACCGCTTTAGGGTATGAGCCAAGCAACTTTAAATCAGCGCAGCGGCTGGCAACTTCTTTCATGACATCGCTGATAAGTGGCTCATCAACATGCCCCACAAAATCAATAAAGAAGACATAAGTCCATGCGCCGGTACGGGATGGTCGTGTTTCCACGCGGGTCAAGTCGATATTGTGACGATGAAACGGCTCCAGCAAATTGTGCAGCGCCCCCGGTTCATTACGCATCGCAACGACGATGGAGGTTTTATCTACACCGCTTTGTGGCACAGACTGTTTGCCAATAATAAGAAAACGTGTGGAGTTATCCGGTTGGTCTTCAATTTTTTCGGCAATCAACTTCAAACCGTACAAGTCTGCTGCCATGGAACCGGCAATTGCCGCCGCATTCCACTCACCTTTAAGGCGCTTTGCAGCTTCGGCGTTACTGTTAACCGCAATACGCTCCGCTTTTGGATAGTGTGCATCCAACCACTTGCGGCACTGCGCCAGAGATTGTGAATGGGAATAAATGCGCGAAATACTGCTGGTGTTAGTCACATCAGACACCATCAAATTATGGTGAATACGCAACTCAACTTCGCCACATATTTTGAGATTGGAACCCATAAAATTATCAAGGGTGTGATTAACAACACCCTCAGTAGAGTTTTCTACAGGTACGACACCATAATTAACAGCACCGGCCTCAACTTCGCGAAACACTTCATCTATAGCAGAAAAAGGCATGGCAATGGCTGAATGACCAAAATGCTTTAACGCAGCCTGCTGGGTAAATGTACCTTCAGGCCCGAGGTAAGCAACTTTGATGGGGTTTTCGAGCGCCAAACAAGCAGACATGATCTCACGGAACAAACGTGCCATTTCTTCATTGCTTAGCGGCCCTTTGTTGCGCTCCATTGCTTTGCGCAACACCTGGGCTTCACGCTCGGGGCGATAAAAAAGGATGTCAGCATCAGCCGGAAGATTGGCCTTTTTTACATCGGCGACTTCCTGCGCGCATTCGGCGCGCGCAGAAATAAGGCGACCAATTTCCTCATCGATCGCATCAATCTTGATGCGTAATGCCGATAATTTTTCAGCTTCCGTTTGTTCGATTGACATAGCTAAACTCGCCAATTATTCATCAACAGCGTCGTCGCCCGAGGTATCATCAATTACCTCATCCGCAACACCATCATCAGCCAACACATCAGCATCATCGCCTTCGGCGCGAGCTAACTCACGCTTGGCGTTTTCATCAGCGCTTTCTTCAATGCGCTCCAAGCCTTGCATGCGCTCGCCATCTTTCAGTTTGATCAGGCGCACCCCTTGGGTGTTACGACTCAATACGGAGACCTCATCCACACGGGTACGAACCATGGTGCCTTGATCAGAAATCAGCATGATTTCTTCGCCATCAAACACCTGCACTGCGCCAACCAATTGACCATTACGCTCGGTCGTTTGCATGCCGATCACACCTTGCGAGCCACGGCCTTTGGCCGGGAATTCGCCTACTTCAGTGCGCTTGCCATAACCGTTTTCGCTCACGGTTAATACCTGACCATTTTCCATCGGGATAACCATGCCGACTACACGTTGGCCTTCAGCCAAACGAATACCGCGCACACCGCGCGAGGTACGGCCCATTGCACGCACTTGTGACTCACGGAAGCGCGCCGCCTTACCCGAGCTTGAGAACAGGATGACATCGCATGAACCATTGGTGATAGCTGTGCCCACCAAGGTATCGCCCTCATCCAATTCAATTGCACGCAAACCGACGCTGCGTTGACGCGAGAATTGCGTGAGCGCAGTTTTCTTCACAGTACCGTTAGCGGTAGTCATAAAGATAAATTTGTCGTCGTCGTAAGATTTCACCGGTAAGATCGAGGTAATGCGTTCACCCTCTTCCAGCGACGGCAACAAATTGATTACCGGACGGCCACGCGACTGGCGACCGGCAACAGGAATCATGTAAACCTTCAGCCAATACACCTTACCGGCGTTGGTGAACAACAACACTGTATCGTGTGTGCTGGCGATCAATAAGTGCTGAACATAATCTTCGTCTTTCACCGCGGTAGCAGATTTGCCCATACCGCCGCGACGCTGGGCCTGATAATCATCCAACGGCTGGCTCTTCGCATAACCACCGTGAGAAATAGTCACAACGCGATCTTCAACATTGATTAGATCTTCAGTGGTCAAATCGAGCGTTGAAGCAACAATTTCTGTGCGGCGTTTATCGCCATAGTCGCTGATGACTTGCGTTAATTCTTCGCGAATAACTTCCATCAAGCGCAGCGCATTGCCAAGGATTTCGAGGAACTCAGCAATCTGGATCAACTTTTCATCGTATTCGGCAAGCAGCTTGTCGTGCTCCATTCCAGTCAAGCGATGTAAACGTAATTCAAGAATGGCCTGTGCTTGCGCTGCTGATAAATAGTAATGACCATCACGCATACCAAACTCAGCACCCAAATCTTCAGGGCGGCAGGCATCTTCACCAGCACGCTCCAGATAAGGCGCCATTTCGGCAGCATTCCAACCGCGGCCCATCAAACTGTCTTTTGCTTCTGCGGGTGATGCAGAGTTTTTAATCAGCGCGATAACTTCATCAATATTGGAGATCGCAACCGCCAAGCCTTCCAAAATGTGGCCACGCTCGCGCGCTTTGCGCAGCAAATATACGGTGCGACGCGTAACCACTTCGCGGCGATGCTTAACAAACGCTTCGAGCAGCTGCTTGAGGTTGAGAATTTTTGGTTGGCCGTCATCCAGTGCAACGATGTTGACACCAAAGGTGGTTTGCAACTGGGTTTGGGCGTAGAGATTATTCAGCAGCACATCTGCCGCTTCACTCTTTTTAACTTCAATAACGATGCGCATACCGTCTTTGTCGGACTCATCGCGCAGTTCGCTAATGCCTTCAATTTTCTTTTCTTTTACCAACTCGGCAATGCGCTCAATCAAACGCGCCTTATTCAATTGGTAGGGAATTTCGTGAATGATGATGGTTTCACGACCCGTTTTTTCGTCACGCTCAATCTCTGCCTTGGCGCGTACGATAATACTGCCGCGACCGGTGCGATAAGCCTGCACAATACCAGCACGACCATTAATGATGGCGCCCGTCGGGAAATCCGGCCCGGGGATAAACTCCATGAGTTCATCAATGGTGATATCCGGGTTATTAATCAGCTCCAAACAGCCCTGAACAACCTCTTTCAGGTTGTGCGGAGGAATGTTGGTCGCCATACCAACGGCGATACCCGAGGAGCCATTGACCAACAGGTTGGGAATACGAGTCGGCATAACCGCAGGGATTTGCTCGGTGCCATCATAGTTAGGCACAAAGTCGACGGTTTCTTTATCCAGGTCTGCCAGCAAGTCATGGGCAATTTTTGCCATACGGATTTCGGTATAACGCATGGCCGCCGCGCGGTCGCCGTCCACCGAACCAAAGTTGCCTTGGCCATCGACCAACATATAACGCAAAGAAAATGGCTGAGCCATACGGACGATAGTGTCGTATACCGCTGTATCACCATGGGGATGGTATTTACCGATTACATCACCCACCACACGGGCAGATTTCTTGTAAGGCTTATTCCAATCGTTGTTAAGTTCGCTCATCGCAAACAGCACACGACGATGCACGGGCTTCAAACCATCGCGCACATCGGGCAAGGCACGGCCAACAATTACGCTCATGGCGTAATCAAGGTAGGACTGTTTGAGTTCGTCTTCGATACTTACCGGTGATATTTCTTTGGCGAATTCGACCATGGGATGACAGCTTTCCTTTTTATTAAAGCTTTGGTTATGGTGATTGCTGGTAGCGGGTAATTCGGCGGATGGGCTCTATTACGGCGCTAAATCGGTTAAAAGCAAAAACAGCTACCCTAGTAGCGGGTTGGCTAAAAATGCGCCTAACGCTTGTTTCAGGGCCGCGATGGTAGCATAAATTCCAACAGATAGGCACTCCGGCCATTTCCTTTCCCTATGAAATTACACGGGTTTTTCTCAATTAGCCCCAAATCGACAGGCATGCAGGTGGATGCCTAAATGAGCCCTAGTTGAAACCAGCCTTTGCAGTATACTGGGCGCCCTTTTTTGCATGATCACCCAGCCATTCATTCTCTATGCCGACTTCTGCCGTGAACCTTAATAACATCGATTTGATTATCAAAGCGCGCTGGATTATCCCCGTGGTACCGGCCAATCGAGTCTTGGAAAACTGCGCTATTGCGATAGATAAAGGCCAAATACTCGCCCTTCTTCCCCACGAAGAAGTTGATCGCCGCTATATCGCCAGAGAAACGGTGACCCTGAGTAGCCACGTACTAATCCCTGGACTGGTAAACGCGCACGGGCACGCCGCCATGAGCCTACTGCGTGGCTATGCCGATGACCAACCACTCCATACCTGGCTGAACGACCATATCTGGCCCGCCGAAAGCCGCTGGGTCAGCGAAGATTTTGTACGCGACGGCACCGAGCTTGCTTTGGCCGAGATGATAAAAAGCGGAACTACCTGTTTTGCGGATATGTATTTCTACCCCGAACAGGCCGCCCAAGCCTGTCTGGACGCCCAAGTGCGCTGCCAGCTCGCCTTTCCCATACTGGACTTCCCCACGGCATGGGGTATGGGGCCAGATGATTACCTCAACAAAGGCTTGAGCCTGCATGACAACTTTCGGGGTAATCACCTGATCAACATTGCCTTTGGCCCCCACGCGCCTTACACCGTCTCTGATACACCGCTGCATAAGATTGCTGTTCTAGCGCAAGAAATGGACATGCCAATTCATATACATTTGCATGAAACCGCGCAGGAGGTTAGCGACTCCCTCGCACAATACGGGCGACGCCCCAGCCAACGCATGATGGATTTAGGGCTATTATCCCCGCTGACCCAATGTGTACACATGACGCAAATTGATGAGACTGACATCAAATTGCTGCAAGACAGTGGTGCCCATGTGATCCACTGCCCGGAATCCAACTTAAAACTGGCAAGTGGTTTTTGCCCGGTCGACAAGTTACTCAGGGCAAACATTAATGTTGCACTGGGAACCGATGGCGCCGCCAGCAATAATGACCTGAACCTGTTCAGCGAGTTAAAAACAGCGGCGCTATTGGCAAAAGCCGTTGCAGGCAATGCCGCCGCACTGGATGCGCACAGCGCACTGCGCCTGGCCACCTTGAACGGCGCCAAAGCACTGGGCATGGAAGATGTCATCGGCAGTCTTGAAGTGGGTAAATCGGCCGACATTACCGCCGTAGATCTGGGCGATTTAGCTATGCAGCCAGTGTACAACCCGGCATCACAACTGGTGTACACCCATGCAGGAAATGCAGTGACTCACGTATGGGTAGAAGGTAAAGTCCTGCTGGCTAATCGTCTTCTACAAACACTGAATGAACGCGAAATTCTGGGCAAAGCCAACTGGTGGCGCAAACAAATTACAGCGCTTTGAGGGTTGACCCAACACTCGGACAATCACCCTACTCTTTATCACTGAAAACAGACGGAACAGATTATGGCCAATGTCGATACTGCTGAAATTGCAAAATTTGAAGCACTTGCCAGCCGCTGGTGGGATAAAAACAGCGAATTTAAACCGCTACATGACATAAATCCCTTGCGCGCCAACTTTATCGATGAGCGCTCACCAGTTGCCCAGCGCAAGTTGATTGATGTGGGTTGCGGCGGCGGCATTTTGGCGGAGTCATTGGCGCAGCGCGGCGCACAAGTCACCGGCATTGATATGGGCGAAGCACCACTGGCCGTTGCACGCTTGCATGCTCTGGAAAGTGGTGTTGAATTAACCTACGAACAAATCACCGCGGAAGACAAAGCGGCGCAAATGCCCGGCGCATTTGATGTAGTTACTTGCATGGAAATGCTGGAACACGTGCCCGACCCGGCATCGGTTGTTCGCGCCTGTGCCCAACTCGTCAAAAACGGTGGCGATGTGTATTTTTCCACTATTAACCGCAACCCAAAATCCTATGCCTTCGCCATTGTCGGCGCCGAATATATTTTAAAACTGCTCCCCAAAGGTACGCACGAATACAGCAAGTTCATCCGCCCGTCCGAACTGGCCCAATGGTTACGCGCCGCCGGCCTTGAGTTGCAATCCATGACCGGCATGACCTATAACCCCATCACCAAACATTACAAACTCAACCCGAATGATGTCAGCGTGAATTATTTAATGCATGCCAAAAAAGTGAGTGATTAACAAAAGGTCAGTAAATAATGAAGCAAAAAATTCGCGCCGTTATGTTTGATCTGGATGGCACCTTGTTGGATACAGCGCCGGACTTTATCGTCGTTGTTAATCAATTGCTGGTGGAAGAAGGCCGCGATGCATTAGCCCCGGAAACGATTCGCGCCGGGGTATCCAACGGCTCCAAAGCCCTGATCAAACTGGCGTTTGGTATTGATGACCAGGATCCGCAATTTGAGCATTTGCGCCAGCGTTTGCTGCAACTTTATCTCGACCATATTGCGGTCTACACCAAACCATTTCCCGGCATCTCATCGCTGCTGGATAAACTGGCGGACAAACACATCGCCTGGGGAATTGCCACCAACAACCCTGCCGCCTATACCCTGCCCCTGAT
>JACCDS010742313.1_pt1 | contig 13668 bp, 11 predicted proteins | sample 7446441 | NCBI WGS metagenome assembly JACCDS01 (sample SAMN15323445, study PRJNA562643) | freshwater metagenome | isolation source: river surface water | place: USA:Blue River Watershed | collected 2017-08-17 | reverse complement strand
TCTCAAGTGCGGCATCGTCGGCCTGCCCAACGTCGGCAAATCCACCCTGTTCAATGCCCTGACCAAGGCAGGCATCGCGGCGGAGAACTACCCCTTCTGCACCATCGAGCCCAATGTGGGCGTGGTGGAGGTGCCGGACCCGCGCCTGCAGCAGCTGTCGGACATCGTGAAGCCCGAACGCATCGTGCCGGCCATCGTCGAGTTCGTCGACATCGCCGGCCTGGTGGCCGGCGCCAGCAAGGGCGAAGGCCTGGGCAACCAGTTCCTGAGCCACATCCGCGAGACCGACGCCATCGTCAATGTGGTGCGCTGTTTCGCCGACGACAACGTGATCCACGTGTCCGGCAAGGTGGACCCGATCTCCGACATCGAGGTGATCCAGACCGAACTCTGCCTGGCCGATCTGGGTGCGGTCGAGAAAGCCTTGCACCGCGTGACCAAGACGGCGCGCTCGGGCGACAAGGAGTCGATCAAGCTGGTGGCCATCCTGGAGAAATGCCAGGCCGCCCTCAACGAAGGCAAGCCGGTGCGCACCATCGCCTTCAGCAAGGAAGAACAGCCCCTGCTCAAGCAGTTTTTCTTCATCACGGCCAAGCCGGCCATGTTCGTGGGCAACGTCAGCGAAGACGGCTTCGAGAACAACCCCTACCTGGACCGCCTCAAGGAATACGCCGCCACGCAGAACGCGCCAGTGGTGGCCATCTGCGCCAAGATGGAAGCCGAGATGGCCGAGATGAGTGACGAGGACCGCCAGATGTTCCTGGAGGAGCTGGGCCAGAGCGAACCGGGCCTGAACCGCCTGATCCGCGCGGCCTACAAGCTGCTGGGCCTGCAGACCTACTTCACCGCCGGTGTGAAGGAGGTGCGCGCCTGGACCATCCATGTGGGCGACACCGGGCCGCAGGCCGCCGGCGTGATCCACACCGATTTCGAGAAGGGCTACATCCGCGCCCAGACCATCGCCTTCGATGACTTCATCGCCTGCAAGGGTGAGCAGGGCGCCAAGGACGCCGGCAAGATGCGCGCCGAGGGCAAGGAATACGTCGTCAAGGACGGCGACGTGATGAACTTCCTGTTCACTTCTTAAGCACGGCGTGGCGCAAGACCTCGATCCCTATCTGCAGTCGGGGCAGGTCACCCGACTGGCGGACTGGATCCGTGGCGCGTCCTACACGCCGCTGCCTGACGACTGGGTCATTTTCGTGGCCGATGTGGCGCAGTCGACCCCAGCCATCGCCGCCGGCCGCTACAAGACGGTCAATGCCCTGGGCGTGGCCTGCATCGTGGCGGTGACCAACGCCTGCCAGGACGACCGCATACCCTACAGCTTTGGGGGTGATGGTGCCGCCTTTGTCGTGCCCCCCTCCCTGCAGGCGATGGTGGGCGCCGCCCTGCTGGGCCTGAGCGAAGAGACCGCGCCGGCCCTGGGCCTGCGTCTGCGTGTCGGCCGTGTCCCGGTCAAGACGATCCGGGCCCTGGGGCGCGATCTGCTGGTGGCCCGGCGGCCCTTGTCCGCCGGTTTCGACATGGCCCTCTTCTCGGGGGGCGGCCTGTCCCTGGCGGATGCGCTGGTCAAAGCCCACCCGCAGCTGTATGCCGTGCCAGCCCAGAAGCGCCGACGGTCCCCCTCGGTCCAGGGCCTGGAGTGTCGCTGGAACGATGTGCCCTCGCGCAACGGGCGCATCCTCACGCTGATGGTGCGTGTGCGTCACAACGATCTCAGCCGCCTGCAGGGCCTGCTGGCGCAGATCGAGGCCCTGATCCCCCAGGCCAACCCGGTGCGCCTGGACAACCTGCCCCTGAGCTGGCCGCCGCGCCATCTGGAGACCGAGCTGCGTCTCAAGCACCAGCACGCCTGGGTGCGTGCCCTGTCCCGTGCGGGCCTGTGGGCGCTGACGGGCCTGTTCTCGCGGGTCTTGCGCCGCCAGGCGGCCGATACGCAGACCGTCGCGGGGCGTTTCGTGGCCAGCCTGCTGGACAACACGGACCATCTGAAATTCGATGATGTGTTCCGGGCCGTGCTGGATGTCACCGAGCCGCAGGCCCAGGCGCTGGAGGCGGCCCTGCAGGCGCTGCAGGACGCCGGGCATGTGGATTACGGCCTGCACTCCAGCGACCACGCCCTGATGACCTGCTTCGTGCGTTCCATGACGCAGCACGTCCACTTCATCGACGGCGGCGGTGGCGGTTATGCCATGGCGGCGCGCCAGCTCAAGGAGCGGCCGGCGGCCTCGCCCTGAGGGCGGGCGCCGCCGGGTGCCGGGCCTCAGCGCTCGGCCCAGGCGATGCGCACCCCCGTGCCCGGCTTGGGCCCCTGGCTGCTGCGCAGCGAGACCTGCGCGCCATACTGTTGCGCGATCTCCCGCACGATGGCCAGGCCCAGGCCGCTGCCGCGCAGCGAAGCCGGTGCGGCCCGGTAGAAGCGTTCGAAGACATGGGCCTGGTGTTCGGGGGCAATGCCCGGGCCGGTGTCTTCCACCTCCACCCAGCGCGGGCCCACGCGCACGGTCACGCGCGTGCCGGCCGGGCTGTGGTGCAGCGCGTTGTCGATCAGATTGCCCAGGGCCTCGTGCAGCAGGGCGTCCGTGCCGGGCACCGGGCAGCGGTCCACGCGGGTCTCGAAGCCCAGGTCGTCGCCACGCTGCACGGCACGGGGCAGGTATTCGTGGATCACCTGCCGTGCCAGCGTCACCAGATCCACCGGCGCGCCGGGGGTCTGCGCGTACATCTCGCCAGCGTGTTCGGCGTGTGTCATGGCCAGCAACTGTTCGGTCAGGCGCACGGCATCGTCGGTGGTTTTGCGTGCCGCGGCCAGTGCCGATGGCTCCCGGTCGGCCAGCGCCAGCTGTGTCTTGAGCACGGTCAGCGGCGTGCGCAACTGGTGCGCGGCGTTGTCCAGAAAGCGCTTGCGGATGTCGATCAGCCGGCCCAGGCGCGCCAGGTAGCTGTTGAGCGTCTCCACCAGCGGGCGCAGCTCGCGCGGCAGGTCCGGCGGATGGATGGGCGACAGATCGTCATCACCCCGCTCGGCCAGGCGCTGGCGGAAATGTTCCAGCGGCCGGATGCCACGCTGTACCCCCACGATCACCAGCAGGGCGGCGGCCAGCAGCAGCAGGCCCTGGCTGACCAGGGTTTCGCGCAGCTGCTGGCGCACCATCTGCTGGCGCGTTTCCAGGGTTTCCGCAACGCTGATCTTCAGGATGTGCGGTGTGTCTTGCGCGTCTTCCAGCACGTGCGTGAGATGGGCCAGTCGCACGGGACGGCCACGGAAGTGTCCATCCTCGAACTGCACCAGGGCGTAATACCTGACGCTGACCGCGGGTTCGGGCGTGGCGGCGGGCAGGGCCGCTTCGCCCGCCAGCTGCTGGCCGCTGGCATCGCTGATGCGGTAGTACAGGCGCGCACCGGTGTGGTTTTCCAGCAGGTAGCCGGCGGCGCGCAGCACGTTGACCTGGAGCGCGCCATCGCGCCACACCAGTTCCTCGGCCAGGGCCCGGCTGGCCAGGTAGAGGGCGCGGTCGTAGGCCTCGTTGCTCGCCTCGACGGCATTGCCGTAGGCCACCCAGGCATTGATGGCGATCAGCCCCGCCAGCGGCGGCAGGATCCAGCCCAGCAGGCGGGTGCGCAGCGATGCGGCGGTACGCGCCATCTCAGCCTCCCGGACCGGCCGCCGGCATCAGCATGTAACCCAGGCCGCGGATGGTGTGGACGACCGGTGCGCCCGTCAGCCCCGGGGGAACGGGCGCCGATTCCAGCTTCTTGCGCAAGCGGTGGATCAGCACCTCCACGGCTTCCAGTTCGGCCGCTTCGTCGGCAAAGACGGCGCGGTGCAGATCGTCCTTGCTCACGGTCTGCTGGGGGGCTTGCAGCAGCACCCGCAGGGCGGCCGATTCCCGGGGTGTCAGCGCCAGGGTCTGGTCAAACACGCTGACCTGGCCCGAGTGACGGTCCATCTCCAGGGGGCCCAGGCGCAGACGGGCGTTCTTCGTGCGGCCGGGCCGGCGCAGCAGGGCTTGCAGCCGGGCTTCGAGCTCGCTCAGATCGAAGGGTTTGGGCAGGTAGTCGTCGGCGCCCAGGTTCAGGCCCAGCACACGGTCGGGCACGCTGGCGCGGGCGGTGAGCACCAGCACCGGCACCGGGTCGCCGCGTTCACGCAGGCTTTGCAGCACGGACAGGCCGTCGAGACCGGGGAGTTGCAGGTCCAGCAGCACGGCGTCGAAACCATGCCCTGAGGACAGTTGCGCCAGGGCCTCGTGCCCGTCCCGCGCGAAGCTCACCGACATGCCCGCCTGGCGCAGGGCCGTGCCCAGCCAGAGGGCCAGGTCGGGCGTATCTTCGACCAGCAGGAGGTGGGGGCTAGGGCCTAGGGTTTTCACGGAGCCGGATTGACAGCCATTTGAAAGCCTGGCGCCGGGACGGGGGCCAGAATCTCGCTTCTCACAGGCATGAGCCTGCGAATTTCATTCTTACACAGGAGATGGCGATGCAAATCAACAAACGTGAGTTTCTGGGTCTGGGCGCAGCTGCGGGCGCGGCCATGGTCTTGCCGGTCTGGGCACAGGACAAACCCCTGTTCGAGACCCTGAACATGTTCGTGCCGGCAGCGCCCGGCGGCGGCTGGGACGGCACGGCCCGCGCCATCGAGCGTGCCGCCAAGGCCGGCGGCCTGATCGGCAACATGCCCTTCGAGAACGTCGGCGGCGCCGGCGGCATGGTGGGACTGCCCCGTTATGTGAACCAGCGCAAGGGCCAGGGCAACAGCCTGATGGTCGGTGGTTCGGTCATGGTCGGCGCGGCCATCGCGAACAAGAGCCCGGTCACCATGCGCAATGTGACGCCGATCGCGCGCCTGACCGAGGAGGCCGGCGTGGTGGCCGTGCCGGCCGGCGGCAAGATCAAGACCTGGAAAGACCTGGAAGCCGCGATCAAGGCCGGCCCCAAGGCCGTTTCCGTGGCCGGCGGCAGCGCCGGCGGCACCGACCACCTGCTGCTGGGCCTGATCATCAAGGCTCTGGGACGCAACCCGCGTGATGCCGCCTACGTGGCTTTTGCCGGCGGCGGCCCGGCCAATGCGGCGCTGCTGGGCGGCCAGGTGGTGGCAGGCATCTCCGGTTACTCGGAGTTCGAGGAGCAGATCAAGGCCGGCCGGCTCGTTCCCCTGGCCGTTTCGGGCAACCGCCGCATCCCGGGCGTGGACGTGCCCACCCTGACCGAGCTGGGGGTGCGGGTGACCGCCGCCAACTGGCGCGGCGTGTTCGCGCCCCCCGGCATCAACGCCGCACAGCGTGACGCGCTGGTGGAGTTCATGAGCAAGGTGCATGCCTCCGAGGCCTGGCGCAAGGAGTTGGAAACCCGCAAGTGGACCGATGTGTTCCTCGCCGCGCAGGCCTTCGAGCGCGAGATCGAGGCCAACATCCGCGATACCGAAGAGGTCATGAAAGACCTGGGGCTGGCATGAGCCCCCGCACGGCCGCTCCGAAGGGGGCTCGCACCGCAGTGCGCAGCACGGAGGCTTTCATCACGCCCCGCACGGCCGCTCCGAAGGGGGCCCGCGCCGCAATGCGTAGCACGACGGGGGCCTGTCCATGACCTCCTTGCGCCTGGCGGCCCTGCTGGTCGCCATCGTCGTCACGGCCGTCTGGCAGGTGACGGTCATCCCCGAGTCGCTCATGCAGATGACGGTCGGGCCGGTGCTGGCGCCGGCCGTGGTGGTGGGTGCGCTGGGGGTGCTGGCCCTGCTCTACGGCTGGAGCGCCTGGCGCGGACGCCAGGTGGACGAGAGCCACACCCCGGGCCAGGAGCCCCTGCCCGGCAGCCAGAGGCGGCTGGTCAGCCTGCTGGGCGGCGGCATCGCCTTCATGGCCGGGGTGGGGCCCCTGGGTTTCGTGCTGCCAGCCGCCTTGTGCGGCATGGGCGTGGCGCGCGCCTTCGATGCGCCGCTGGGCTGGCGCTCCGCACTGGTCTGCAGCGCCATCGCCACCGTGTTCTGGCTGGTTTTTGCCCGCTTGCTGGGCATCGGTCTGGGGCCGGCGCTGCGCTGGCCTTTTTGATTCCCTGAGTTTGCGAGTGGAGTGAGCATGCAAGCCTTCGATGCCCTGATGAGCGGTTTTGGCAACGCCCTGCAACCCCTGACCCTGATGTGGGGCTTTGCCGGCTGCCTGCTGGGCACCCTGGTGGGCGTGCTGCCGGGCATCGGCCCGGCCCTGGCCATTGCCCTGCTGCTGCCCCTGACCTACCAGGTGCCGGCCACCAGCATGTTCGTGATGTTCGCCGGCATCTACTACGGCGCGGCCTATGGCGGCTCCACCACCTCCATCCTGCTCAACACCCCGGGTGAATCGGGCGCGGTGATGACGGCGCTGGAGGGCAACAAGATGGCGCGGCGCGGCCGTGCCGGTCAGGCCCTGGCGACGGCGGCCATCGGCAGCTTCGTGGCGGGCACCATCGGCACGCTGGCCCTGACCTTCTTCGCGCCCTGGGTGGTGGAGGCGGCGCTGGCCTTCGGGCCGGCGGAGTACTTCAGCCTCATGGTGCTGTCGCTGGTGGCCGTGTCCGCGGTGCTGGGCAGATCCGTGCTGCGCGGCCTGCTCAGCCTGTGCGTGGGCCTGCTCTGCGGCCTGGTGGGCATCGATCTGCAGACCGGCCAGCCGCGCTTCACCTTCGGACGGGCCGAGTTGCTCGATGGCCTGGAGGTGACCGTGGTGGTCGTGGGCCTGTTCGCCGTGGGCGAGGCCCTGTACCTGGCCTGGCAGGGGCGCGAGGCGCGCGGCGGCGAGGTGCTCAAGCTCACGGGCAGCCTGCGCCTGAGCCGCCAGGACTGGGCGCGCTCCTGGAAACCCTGGATTCGTGGCTCGCTCTTCGGTTTCCCCATCGGGGCCCTGCCGGCGGGGGGGGCGGAGCTGCCCACCATGCTGTCCTATTACACCGAGAAGAAGCTCTCCAAGCATCCCGAGGAGTTCGGCCACGGCGCGATCGAAGGCGTGGCCGGCCCCGAGGCCGCCAACAACGCCGCCGCCGCCGGCGTGCTGATGCCCCTGCTCACCCTGGGCATCCCGACCTCGGCCACGGCGGCCATCATGCTGTCGGCCTTCGAGGGTTATGGCATCCAGGTCGGGCCGCAACTGTTCACGCAGCAGGGGGCGCTGGTCTGGACGCTGATTGCCAGCCTGTACATCGGCAACGTCATCCTGCTCGTGCTCAACCTGCCGCTGGTCAATATCTGGGTGCGGCTGCTGAGGATCCCCCCGCCCTGGCTCTATGCGGGCATCATCGTGGTCTCGACCGCCGGGGTCTATGGCGCGGGCAACTCGGTGTTCAACGTGGGCCTGCTGTTTTTCTTCGGCCTCATCGGTTTCCTGATGCGGCGCTTCGACTTTCCCGCCGCGCCGCTGATCGTCGGCATGATCCTGGCGCCCATGGCCGAGCAGTCCATGCGGCAGGCCTTGACCATCAGCCAGGGCGACTGGTTCACCTTTTTCACGCGGCCGCTGTCGGGCTCGCTGATGGCCGTGGCCATCCTGCTGCTGGTGCTGCCGTCGCTCTACAAGCGCTATCGTCGCGCTAGAAGCTGAGGCCGCCCGGAAAGAGCCAGAGCAGAACGGCGGTCATCGTGAGGTAGCGCGCCAGCTTGCCGATGGCCATGTAAAGCAGGCAGGGCCAGAAGGGCTGTCGGAGCCAGCCGGCCACCGCGCACAGCGGATCGCCGATCAGGGGCAGCCAGCTCAGCAGGCAGGCCCGGGGGCCGATGCGTTCCAGCCAGTCGAGCGCGCGCAGATGCGTGTCCGAATGCCTGTATTTGTCGATCAGCTTGTGGGATTCCCAGCCCATGGCCCAGCTGACCGCGCCGCCCAGGGTGTTGCCCGCTGTGGCCACCAGGATGGCGGGCCAGAACAGTTCCGGGTTGAGCTTGAGCAGGCCGAACAGCGCCGGCTCCGAACCCAGAGGCAGCAGCGTGGCCGAGACGAAGGCGATCAGGAACAGGGTGACCAGCCCGTATTCGGGCAAGGCCAATAGCTCCAGCATGTAGGCAATCCAGGACTCCATAGCTTGGCCAGTATAGGCAGGCGATGGCACACCATGCGGTCTGATTTCAATTGCTGAAATTTTGTGCAGTTAGAATACGCGGCCCGGCGGCGGCCAGTTCTGGCGGCGGCATTTTCCATTGGCGCATCACTCCTCCACATCCGCATGAACATCGGTTCCTTCGAACTGCCGAACACCCTGTTCGTGGCCCCGATGGCCGGGGTGACGGATCGGCCCTTCCGCCGCCTGTGCAAGGCGCTGGGGGCGGGTTATGCGGTCAGCGAGATGGTGACCTCGCGCAAGGATCTTTGGAACAGCCTCAAGACTTCGCGGCGCGCCAACCACGAGGGCGAGGCCGGGCCGATCGCCGTGCAGATCGCCGGCACCGACGCTCCCATGATGGCCGAGGCGGCCGCCTACAACATCGATCGCGGTGCCCAGATCATCGACATCAATATGGGTTGCCCGGCCAAGAAGGTCTGCAACAAATGGGCCGGCTCGGCCCTGATGCAGGACGAGGTGCTGGCGCTGGACATCATCGAGGCCGTGGTGGCCGCCTGCGCGCCGCGCGGCGTGCCCGTGACGCTCAAGATGCGCACCGGCTGGTGCCAGACCGAAAAAAATGCGCTGGTGATCGCGCGTGCCGCCGAGAACGCCGGCGTGCAGATGGTCACGGTGCACGGCCGCACGCGCGAGCAGGGCTACAAGGGCCAGGCCGAATACGACACCATCGCCGCCGTCAAGGCCGCGCTGCGCATCCCGGTCGTGGCCAATGGCGACATCAGTTCGCCCGAAAAGGCGCGCGAGGTGCTGCGCGCCACCGGCGCCGACGCGCTGATGGTCGGCCGCGCCGCCCAGGGCCGGCCCTGGATCTTCCGGGAGATCGGCCACTTCCTGGCCACGGGCGAGCATCTGGCGTCGCCCCTGGTGGTGGAGGTCCGGCGCCTGCTGCTGGAGCACCTGCAGGACCATTACGCGCTGTACGGCGAATACACCGGCGTGCGCAGCGCGCGCAAGCACATCGGCTGGTACGTCAAGACGCTGCCCGGGAGCGAAACCTTCCGCGCGCGCATGAACCTGCTCGACGACAGCCAGGCCCAGGTCCAGGCCGTCGCCGACTTTTTTGATGAACTGGGCACCCACACGGATCGCATGCCGGCGGCCGGGAGGGAGGCCGACATGGACAGGGACGAGGAACGCATGGAGCTCGCCGCATGAGCAAAAAACAGATCGAAGAGTGCGTGCGCACCAGCCTGGAGGCTTATTTCAAGGACCTGCGCGGGACCGAACCCGACGGCATGCACGACATGCTGGTGCGCATCGTCGAGAAGCCGCTGCTGGAGGTGGTGATGCAGCAGGCCGAACACAACCAGTCGCGCGCCGCGCTCTGGCTGGGCCTGAACCGCAACACCCTGCGCAAAAAGCTGGTTGAACACAAACTCATCAAATAAGAAAAGAATGAACGCACTTCTTTCCGTTTCCGACAAGACCGGCATCGTCGAGTTCGCCCAGGCCCTGCATGCGCTGGGCATCCAGCTGATCTCCACCGGCGGCACCGCCAGGCTGCTGGCCGACGCCAAGCTGCCCGTGACCGAGGTGGCCGAAGTCACGGCCTTCCCCGAGATGCTGGACGGCCGCGTCAAGACCCTGCACCCCAAGGTGCACGGCGGCCTGCTGGCCCGTCGCGATGTGCCCGAGCACATGGCCGCGCTCCAGGCGCACGGCATCGATACGATCGACCTGCTGGTGGTCAATCTCTACCCCTTCGAAGCCACGGTAGCCCAGCCCGGCTGCACGCTGGAGGACGCGATCGAGAACATCGACATCGGCGGTCCGGCCATGGTGCGCAGCGCGGCCAAGAACTGGAAGGACGTCGGTGTGCTGACCGACGCCTCGCAGTACCCCGCGGTGCTGGATGAGCTAAAAAAGAACGGCAAGCTGTCCGACAAGCTGCGCTTCGCGCTGTCGGTGGCGGCCTTCAACCGCATTGCCAACTACGACGCGGCCATCAGCAACTACCTCTCGGCCATCAATGACGACAGCACGCACGCCGCCTTCTCGGCCCAGGCCAACAGCAATATGGTCAAGCTGCAGGACCTGCGTTACGGCGAGAACCCGCACCAGCAGGCCGCCTTCTACCGCGACCTGCATCCGGCGCCCGGTTCGCTGGTCACGGCCAGGCAGCTGCAGGGCAAGGAGCTGAGCTACAACAACATCGCCGACGGTGACGCGGCCTGGGAATGCGTGAAGAGCTTCGTGGCGCCGGCCTGCGTGATCGTCAAGCACGCCAACCCCTGCGGCGTGGCCGTGGGCCAGGATGCGCTGGAGGCCTACACCAAGGCCTTCCAGACCGACCCCACCTCGGCCTTCGGCGGCATCATCGCCTTCAACCGCACGGTGGACCTCGCGGCTGCGCAGGCCGTGAGCAAGCAGTTCGTCGAGGTGCTGATGGCCCCGGCCTACACGCCCGAAGCGCTGGCGCTGTTCAAGGCCAAGGCCAATGTGCGTGTGCTCGAGATTTCGCTCGAGGGAGTGAAACGCGATGGCAAGACGGCCTGGGAGCGCGGCCTTAACTCGCACGACGTCAAGCGCGTGGGATCGGGCCTGCTGATCCAGACGGCCGACAACCACGTGTTGCAGCGCAGCGACCTCAAGGTGGTGACCCAGAAAGCCCCGACCGAACAGGAAGTCGAAGACCTGCTCTTCGCCTGGAAGGTGGCCAAGTTCGTCAAGAGCAATGCCATCGTCTTCTGCAAGGATGGCATGACCATGGGCGTGGGGGCCGGCCAGATGAGCCGCCTGGACTCGGCGCGTATCGCCAGCATCAAGGCCCAGCACGCCCATCTGTCACTGCAGGGCACGGTGGTGGCCAGCGATGCCTTCTTTCCCTTCCGCGACGGCCTGGACGTGGTGGTGGATGCGGGCGCGAGCTGCGTGATCCAGCCCGGGGGTTCCATGCGCGACCAGGAAGTCATAGACGCGGCGAACGAGCGCGGCGTGGCGATGGTTTTCTCGGGCGTGCGCCACTTTAGGCACTGATCCGCGTCTTCACCCTCGCCCCTCTGGGGAGAGGGCTGGGGTGAGGGGCACGCAGTTCCACGCCTACGGGTGGGCGGGGCAGGCGGCCCGGGCATCCGTTCTTCGGCCCACGCTCGCGGGCGGATGTTTCTGGTGCACGTACGTTACTGCGTCAACGCCGTGGTTGGCGCGCCACCTCTGTGGCAACCGCGAATGGGGCCTGCGCCCGGACACCAGGACCACCTGCCCTGGCGAGGCGTGGGCGTACTAGGTGGTTTCGGACAGCAATCGACGGCTGTCGAGCGAATAGTAGCTACTTATGCTGAGCGGTATATATTCGATTGATTCATTTTCTAGAAGAACATCAATGAAATCACTGCCCATCGAATTCGAACCGAATGCATCGTTTTGTTACAGATTTGCTCGTTATCACCTGCTGCCGGAGCTAGCCCAGGAACCCGAGGCACTCTCGGGTGAGCCTTTCAAACTGAATCCTGTCATCAACAGAGTTCTGAGCCGATATCTGACCGAGGATCAGTTGGGGCTTAGTTACCCAGCACGGGACACGGAAGGAAAAATGCATCAAGTCGGTGCAGCTATTCGGTTTTTCGTTTCTCTTCGAGCAAAGCGAGGCTCGGAGTCGCCTTTTGTGTGGATGGGACAGTCCGGGATGTATCGCCTGAAATCAGACACAGAGCTGACGCAAGAAGCTGCCGAGGACGAAGATGAAGCCATTGAGGAACAGGCTGACGTTGAATTCAACGGCTGGATATATGCGTTCACTTTCCCAGCAATCAAGAGAAGTAAGGAGCCCTTTCCAATCAAGGTTGGACTTACCACCGCAGCTGATGTGGAGACTCGCGTATTTGAACAATGTAAGGGGGCTGGATTCTTTGAGAAACCAGAAATTCTCGGGCGCTGGCAGGTCAAACGGGTTGCCCAAGTTGAAGACGCTATTCATGCTGTGCTTAAAGCAAGGGGGCGCTGGAAAGAAGATGCGCCGGGTGATGAGTGGTTCATTACCACCATTGAGGAAGTGCAGTCTATAGTTGGTTTTATTAACTCGTAGGGCAGCGGCGAGTTTCTTTGTATCTCATGCGGATGTCCTCGCGTCTGCAATGAGCACAAAGCGGAGCGTCTCCGAAAGGCGTCAGCAAACCAAATTCACCTTCAAGGCGGGTGGTGGGGCTTGCAGGCGCAGGCTCCATTCGCGGTTGCCACAGAAGATGTGCGCTAGCCACGGTGTTGACGCAGTAACGGGACGAGCACCACAACCTCTGTCCGCGAGCGTGAGTCGGAGCATGCGAGCCACGCCGCCTGCTTTGCGCGAGGTGGTGGCGTGAAATCTCAGATAAACAAGCCGATCAGGAAGAGCGCAACGCCTTGAACACCTCGCGTGCGGCATTCACGCTGGCGGCGATGTCTTCCTCGCTGTGCGCGGCGCTGACGAAGCCTGCCTCATACAGCGCCGGGGCGATGTAGATGCCGCGGTCCAGCAGGCCGTGGAAGAGCTGGTTGAACTTCGCGCCCTCGGTCTTCATGACCTGAGCGTAGTTCTGCGGCAGCTGGGGCAGCAGGAAGAAGCCGAACATGCCGCCCTCGCAGTCGGCGCTGAAAGGAAGGCCCTCGACTGCGGCGGCCTGTTGCAGGCCGTCCACGAGGGCACGCGTCTTTTTCGAGAGGTCGTGAAAAAATTCCGGTTTGCTGATTTCGCGCAGCGTCGCCAGGCCGCAGGCCGTGGCCACCGGGTTGCCTGACAGCGTACCGGCCTGGTAGACCGGGCCCAGCGGGGCCATCTGCTCCATGAGGGCGCGCGGCCCGCCGAAGGCCGCCAGCGGCATGCCGCCGCCGATGACCTTGCCCAGCACGGTGATGTCCGGCTTGAAGCCGGGGATGCTTTGCGCATAGACACTTTGCGCGCTGCCCAGGGCCACGCGAAAACCCGTCATGACCTCGTCGAACACCAGCAGGGCGCCGTGCTGCGTGCAGAGCTCACGGCATCGCTGCATGAAGGGCACCGAGGCCCGCACGAAGTTCATATTGCCTGCGATCGGTTCGATCATCAGGCAGGCGAGCTCCTTGCCGTGCAGGGCGAAGGCTTCCTCCAGCTGTGGCACGTTGTTGTACTCGAGCACCAGGGTGTGCTGCACCACCTCGGCCGGCACGCCCGCGCTGGTGGGGTAACCAAAGGTGGCCAGGCCCGAGCCGGCCTTGACCAGCAGGGCGTCGGCGTGGCCGTGGTAGCAGCCCTCGAACTTGATGATCTTGCTGCGCCCGGTGGCGCCGCGCGCCAGGCGCAGGGCACTCATGCCGGCTTCGGTGCCCGAGCTGACCAGACGTACCATCTCCATGGAGGGCACGTGTTTGAGGATCTCTTCGGCCAGTTCGATCTCGCGTTCGGTCGGGGCGCCGAAGGAGAAGCCCTCGGTCACGGCCTTCTGCACCGCCTCGACCACGGCCGGGTGGCCATGGCCCAGGATCATGGGGCCCCAGGAGCTGATGTAGTCGATGTAGCGGCGCTCGTTGGCATCCCAGAAATAGGCGCCTTGCGCACGCTTGACAAAGCGCGGCGTGCCGCCGACGGCGCGGAAGGCGCGCACGGGCGAGTTCACGCCGCCGGGGATGACG
>JACCDS011466194.1_pt1 | contig 13670 bp, 23 predicted proteins | sample 7446441 | NCBI WGS metagenome assembly JACCDS01 (sample SAMN15323445, study PRJNA562643) | freshwater metagenome | isolation source: river surface water | place: USA:Blue River Watershed | collected 2017-08-17 | reverse complement strand
TCTGGTTATGACGCATCGGCATCGGAATGCGGCTTCGCTAATTGCGAAAATGGTCACGAGTTCTGTGAAGACCATATCATCCACGACGTGTCTGACGATCAACTACGCGGTTTGGTTGCGCGCATAATCGCTGATGGCAATGCTGACGAAGATTTCGTTGAGCTGTCGGAAGCTGAGCAGTTTGAAGAAATTCGAGCGGTTCTGAATAACAAGTACATGAACACCAACAGCTTCGAAGAGTACGGTTTCGACTACGAGCTACCAGCATTATGCTGCCCAATTTGTTCGTTGAAAACTATCCCAGACAGTGATGTCTTGACCTACATTCTCAAATCAAACGCCTCAAGCCGTGACGCCATGTACGACAAAATTCGTGCTGAGTTCGGCTCATTTGACAAATTCCGTGAGTTCGTAAAATGAAAATTAGACACGGCTATGTAAGCAACTCCAGTAGTTCGTCTTTCATTGTCGGCGTTAAGGGCGGAAAGCTTTCAGTTGAGCATCTTATGGAAGCTTTCCAAGTCCCTGAATCTAGCCCAATGTTTGGAATAGCGCGCGATTTTGCTGAGACGATGTACAATCTCGCGAACGAAGTTTCTGAGGAACAATTGCGAGATGATTATGGTTATGAAGATTCAATTTCAGTAGAAGAGCTGGCCGAGCGTGGAATCAAAGCCGCGAAGCTCATGCTAAAGGGCTATAAGGTTTACCAAGGTTGGGCCTCAGATGAAGGTTCTGACGGCGCAGAAAATTATCTATGCCGCGCAACGATCAATTATGAAGGCGAAACCGTTTATGTTTCTTCAGAAGGTGGGTACTAAATGAAAGTCAGACAAGGATTCGTTTCAAACAGCTCGAGCTCCAGCTTTGTGGTGATCACCGCTGGCAGTAAAGTCTTGTATGAGGACGGTAACCAAGATATGGATTACGGCGGGTGTTTCACCGTGGCTATTGACGAAATGATCGCGGCGCTGAACAAAGCCAAAGAAGAGGGCGCGGTAGTGGTTGAAATCAGCCATGGTGGAGGTTATGACGGGTGAGCGATGAAAAGCTAAAGGCAGAATCTAAAGCGTTTTACTCGAAGCTTTTTAGTTTTTTGCAATTAAATCAAGCTCTTAGGTTCAGTGGGGCAAATATCAAGTACATCAAGGATATGAATGAAAAGGAGTATCATGAGTACCTTATTAGCTTGGAATATTTGCACCAAAAGGGAGTAATTGATTTAGACCCTTTGCGGTAAAGATGGGGAGCTTTAAAGCTCCCCATCTTATTTTGCTATAAATAGTTATAAATGACGATACAAGGATTTCATTGTGTACACCGCAACTGATGCCATCAAAGACACAATTCTGCTTACAGCAGAATTTGTTCCAGTTAATGTCAGAAAGATTAGAATTGAAATCTGTTCTGGCTGTCAGAAGTTTAGAAAGATGACTAGGACTTGCCAAAACTGTGGGTGTCAAATGGACCTAAAAGCGATGTACGCTAAATCGACCTGCCCAGACAAGAAGTGGTAATACCATGCTCCAAAATTTTATCAAGAAGTTCACTGATCCAGTCACACAGACTATAAATCAGCGCAGAGACTTCGCAAATGATATTGGTTACGCGATAATTTTTGACGTTGACTATCTTCATAATGATGAGACCCGCGCGAAATTATTCTTTGGCGCCGTCCACCAGTTGCTCATTCTGAAGGGATTTAATTTTGAAGGTAGAATATTCTACCGACTTGGATCGTATGAGACTGTGGAAAATTCCCTCAAGGAAGCAATCCTTACCGTCAAGACAGTTCACAACCTTGATCCAAAAGCGTTCATCCGATCAGCTCATTTAATCCCACTATCACAATTCACTGACCTTACCCAGTCACTAGTTCACCTCTAACAAAACGTTTACAAAGAACGCTTTTCTGTTTACAATTCAAGAAATTGAATTGAAGGTGACCATCATGTCTATCCAACTTCTGGATACCGACCAACTGAAATTTTCTCGAACATTCCATGTGCCTTGGTCTTTGGGCGCGACGAATGACGACAAAGTTCTCAAGTCAATGGATCATTTCGAAGGCAAAGAGGTGGTAATCACTGAAAAACTCGATGGTGAGAACACCACCATGAATCGGGTTGCTATTCATGCCAGGTCGCTTGATTCCAAAGGCCATTGGTCGCGTGAGCGCGTCAAACAGCTCTACAACGAGCAAATTCGTTGGAAGTTGAGCATGGAAGACCAATACGACGAAATTCATCGGATTTGCGGCGAGAACATGCAAGCTAAGCATTCCATCCACTACACTGAGCTGGAAGCTTGGTTTTACTGCTTTGCGATCTTCTCTCGCAGCAATGTTTGCTACTCTTGGGACGACATGAAACTTCTTTGCAGTGAACTTGGCCTGAAGACTGCTCCACTGCTGTGGCGTGGTATTTTCAGCTGGTCAGCGTTCGTCGCGAATAACGTTCAACAGCATGTCTACTCCAAGGTTTCAAAGCTTGGTGGAATCCAAGAAGGCTATGTGATTCGGCTTGCTGACGAGTTTCATTACGACGACTATGGTACTTCTGTCGCCAAGTTTGTTCGTGAAAATCATGTAACCACTGGTGAGCATTGGATGTTCAACAGCTCAGTAGAGAATGAATTGAAAAGGGAATCAAATGGCAATCATCGGTAAAACCGTTCTCCTTGGCTTCGGCGACGTTGCGATGTTGGGCGGCCTCGTAAAAAAGAGCGATGTGGCAAAGATCAAATTCTGCGACACCTTAGGCGTGCGAGGAAACGATAAGTGCGATGTTAACATCGACCAAAAATCTGATACGCCGCCAATTGAAATTGTTTTTGATCTCGAATCAGGAAAAATTCTGTTGGAAATGATGTTCAACATGGTGATTGCGCTTGAACAGCACGAGCAGCTAAAGCAAACTACTTCGTAAATGTGTAAATAGTCTTCATGGAAACTCATTTTGGAGAAGAAATGAAACAAAGACTTATTGCAGAGTTGGCGAAGATTACTGATCCTACACTGCAAATCGATGTTGGATCAATGGAAAGCTCAGTTGAGAAAATTTACAATCTTGACACCTATTCTGAGCTTCATCGCGTTCCAGCTACCGATTTTGATTCGATTTTGGCGTTCCTCGTGGACGACATGAAAAAGACAATCAAAAGAATTCACGCTAATTGGCCATTTGTTACGAAGTTTGGGGTATTCATTCATGAAGTCCCGGCTTCAGGAGTCAATTATCCGGCCATCAGATATGTGAAGGCCTATGTATGAATAAAAGCCTTTCGAAAAAATTAACCGAAATAGATCGAGAGCAAGAAGATCGGTTTAATTCTTACGCGTTGAAGTACATAGAATTAGTATGTGCTGAAGAGCCACCGACAAAAGAACAGCTTGTTGAGCTAGATGATGAAGTGAATAAGCTTGAGGCTCTTCGCAGAAAGAAAGACATGGTTTTTCAAGTTGCGAACTCAATAGCTTCATCGTAATCAGTTTCCTTCGTTTACAATTCCGCTATCATAGTATATAATCTCCATAAATTCTGGAGAAGCAAATGAAAATCTATTTGGTCGGCGGTGCAGTTCGTGATACCTTGCTGGGATTGGTCCCAAAGGATCGCGATTTTGTTATTGTTGGCGCGACCGCTGAAGATGTTGAAGCGCTGATCGCTCAAGGCTTTCAACGAGTGGGAGCTGATTTTCCTGTTTTTCTGCACCCTGACACCGGCGATGAATACGCCTTGGCTCGTATCGAGCGAAAGGTTGGTTCTGGTTACAGCGGATTTGAAGCATTCACTTCCCCCGATCTGACAATTGAAGACGATCTGCGTCGCCGCGACTTGACCATCAATGCGATGGCTATGGACCCTGACACTGGCGAGATCATCGATCCTTTCGGCGGTCAGGAAGACCTGAAGAACGGCGTCCTGCGTCATGTAAGCGAAGCATTCGCTGAAGACCCGCTGAGAGTGCTGCGAGTTGCCCGGTTTAAGGCACGGTACGGCTTTGAGATTCATCACACCACCATGGCATTGATGCAACAGTTGGTTGATTCGGGTGAACTGGATCATTTGACTCGCGAGCGTATCTGGGTTGAAATTGAAAAGCTATTGATGGAGAAAAAGAACTCCATCGGCGGCATCTTGACTCTGCACGTTACCGGCGCATTGGATCGGCTGTTTGGTTGGAATATTGGCGAACACATTCGCACGATTTCCAAGTGCGGTGATTCGATTGTTGATGCTTTCGAGGCTTTGGACGTCACATCCAAATTTGCAAAATTCTCGTTCTTCGGTCAATGGACCGAGCGTGAGATGCAAGAAATGAAGATTCCCCGTGAGTTTCAGCAAGCTCATACTCTGTACAAGAAAATCAACGTCGACTTCATGATGGTTAAGCAAATGAACGCGGAACAGATGATGAAGTTCTTGGAAGATGCAGGCCTGCTGCGGAATTCAAACAGCTTTGGCAACATCGCAGGCGCGTTGTGGTTTGCCGCGCAATCAAGCTTCGGCAACGATGCTGCTCTGCGGTGTATGTCTCGAGTTCGAAAGGCTGGTGAGGCAGCGTTGAATGTTGATTGCGCTTCACTGTCTGCTGGTATGACAAACGGCAAGGAAATCGCCGCAAAGATTCGCGCGGCTCGTGTTGAATCAATCCAAAAATGGATGGAGATCGAACATGCCTAAAAAACTGGAAAAGCTGACGCTTGAGCAATGGGCAATTCTTTGCACTATCAAGCAAGAGCCAAAATACCGTTTTCTTGGAAACGAGTTTAAGGCCGCCAGCACGCTTGAATCCCATGGAGTTCTGCAGCCTATCGGCAACCGGATGTTCTCAATTACCAAATTTGGTATTGAGCTTTACAACAAATCTCTCGAAAAACCTGAATGAACAAAAATCTCATTGAAGCGGGACGGCTTGCCCTTGGCGGCAAACAGGCGGTAATCAACAAGGCAAAAGACGAGGTGGTCACGTTAGCAACTGACACTGCAAAAACCTTTGCGAAGAAGTACCTGATCATTATTCCATCGATCACGGCATTCTTTGGTTTTGTTGTAGGTTTTATTGTGGGAGTTGTAGTGTGACTGGTATTTTTGATAGAAACTCAAGAATCTACGGCGACAACCCAACTGTTGAGTTAGAGGTGCTTATCTATCGGCGCCCAAATCTTCGCGACAACATGCTGGAGTTTGAGCATTACACTGGGCGAAAGGTGCTTGAGGGGCTGTTTGATGAGATGAGAATGATGCCTGAAGTTGAAGAGGTGTTTTTCTCGTTTCCTGAAACTTGGCTTAACGTGATTGAGCAACGGATGTTGTTCAGTCGTCTTGAACATTTCTGTCCAAACTTGAAAAAGGTAACGATCAAGACACACTCAGTCTACATCATTCAATGCACGCCAAACGGCTCAGCCAAAATTGTGACAGCGGCAGATGAAATCAATACTCCGCTTCCTGGTGAGCAGAATGAAGATGGCACGCCCAACCTCCACGGCAAGCTGTGGACAAAAATGGTTGGCAACGTGTTTAAACCCGGCTTGAACGTCGTAAATCTTGGATAAAACCGACGATCTATCTCAAGAGCTAGCGGCTCTTGAGACCTCAGCTGGTGGTCGGACGATGACAGTAAGAAAGCCTGCACCCTGGGAAATTCCGTTGTGTATCTTATCAGGTACGACCGCCGGAATTCACCCGATATTTTCGCCCCATTATAAAAGAAGAATAATAAATGGATCAAATAAAACCGAAGAGTTTGATTTTCCTTGACACGGAATTTACAGACTTCATCAATCCTGGGCTCATCTCTATAGGTCTTATCACTGATGACGGTAAGCACTATTTTTACGCCGAATTAGATGACTTCAACCCAAAAGCGTGTAGCGAATTTGTTCAGAAAATAGTTCTTCCTGAGCTGAAACCTGAAAAGTTCCAAATGAAACGGTCGGAAGCAGCTGCCCGCCTATTTTGTTGGCTTGAAGAACTAGAAGGCGAATACGTCTTATGCCCAGATTACATCGCTGATTGGGAATTGTTTATTGATTTGGTTGAAGAGCTCCCTCCAAACATTCAAAAAACCCCAATCATGTTCTACAACATGCTGAATCAGATAATTCTACAAAAGGCTGGAGAGTTACAAACTCCTGACCTTGCGTGGTTTTTTGGTCAAGCTAAGAAGCAATTCACTGACGGTTTCTTGGAATACTTTTTGAGAAACCCGTCGCCAAAACAGCATCACGCAGGGGCCGACGCTAGGGCTATTCGCACCGGTTTCTTGAAGACTATTAACTGGCTTTCATCTAACGACTATTGAGGAAATATGAAACATTGGATTTTGTTTGTTTTTGTTTTGCTGCTTTCTGCCTGCAATTTGTCAATTCCAACTGAAGAAGATTTGGCTCGAAGGAAGATTGAAGACAGAATTGAATCAATGCAATTCTTTAAAGAGCCGCAATCCGGTTTATGCTTTGCATATTTTTGGCAAGGCTACGCTGCCGAAGGTGGGCCGGCTCTAGCTTCAGTCCCTTGTGACAAGGTTGAAAAGACTGCAAAATTCGTCAAGTAGTCAGTTTACGAATCTAATCAAGTGTAATATAATCTCTTAATTAAGTAAGAGAAGGAGTAGCTATGGCTGCTGAAAAAATTGTGAAGTTGGCTCATTTTGTTGAGCACTTCAAAAAATCTGATCTTTGGGCGGCGATGGCGAAATGCAAGGAAGATTCGCCCTGGCACCGTGAAGAGTCTGTGGCTATTCACACGGAAATGGTCTGCGGCGAGTTCGACAAGATCGCCGCGCGCATGACCATGTCGGATACCACTTATATCTTGACGTACTTGTCCTTGTTGTTCCATGATACGGGCAAGCCGCCCTGCAAAGTCGTTAAGTACAAGCCTGAGCGCGGCCACTACAACGCATTCCATGGACACGAGCCGTATTCTGCTCGCTTGTTTGAAGATTACTTCGTCAAGAACTTCAAGTTGTTCGTTGGTTGGTTGTCGCCTGAAGAAGCGTACAAGGTAATGTGGATGATCGAAAACCACTTGCCGTATGACTACATGGGCAACGACAAGAAGATGGACTACTTGCGTACGGCTATGGCTGGCAACTTGGAAGAGCACTGGCAAGGTTTTGGCTGGCACTTGTTGGCTGACACCTACGGTCGTATCTCTGACGATGCGACTACGAAGCGCGCGAAAACCGAAGCCTTCGTCGAAATGATGAACTCAGCAAACGTCAACGAGCCGCGCTTCACTGAAGCTAATGCGCCTACGATGTTGATGTTGATCGGCGCCTCAGGTTCTGGTAAGTCCACGTTCGTGAAGGAGCGAGTTGCTGAAGGTTACGCGCACTTCTCGTACGACGATATTCGGATTGAGTTGGCAAAGAAGAATGGTGCCATCAAGAACCCGAAAGATTCCAAGGACGAATATCGCCAGGCCTTCGCGTATTGCGACAAGCATCGTTCTGAGTTTGGTCATTACGCTGATGTGCAGTTTATCAAGTTGGTGAAGGACTATCATAGCGTCGTGGTGGATAACACCAACACTTCGCGTAAAACTCGTACTAAGTTCTACGAAGCGGTCAAGCGTCGTGGTTACAAGATCGAGGCCACGATGTTCCCGATCGACAAAGCAACTTTGTTGGCCCGTCAGCATTCTCGCACCGACAAAGTCGTGCCGGACGACGCGGTTTTGCGCCAATACCACGGTATCCAAATCCCCTGGGTTGGTGTTGAAGTCGACAAAATGAGTGTTTTGTCAACCAACTTGTTGGTTTAACAAGAGGGAGCCTTAGGCTCCCTCTTCTTTCTTTTTGTGAGGAAAAATGATTAACCTTGGTGAAGTTATTGAAACCGCTGTAAACAGCATGAAGGCTGGCAAGGTCTATCTGATTGAAAAGCGGTCGTATGAACAGAATATTATCGATCACCTGAAGCGATTAAGCCCAGAAGATCGGTACATGCGTTTCGGTGTTAAAATTACCGACGAGCGCATTGAGCACTACGTTACCGAATCAATCAAAGTTGGCGATCATATTTTTGCAGTCTTTGGAGAAAATGGTGACATCGTCGCAATGCTTCATATGGCCCGAGAAAATTGCGATCGCTATGGATTTGAATTTGGAATTTCAGTTGATGAGCAGTATCGCAAGTCTGGCTTCGGTGGGATGTTGTTCAAAAAGGCCATTTCGTTTGCGAAGACCCTGGGTGCCAAGCATATCTACACCTACTGCCTAACTGAAAATCGGGCCATGCAAAATTTGGCAAAGAAGAATGGGCTGAGCGTCATGCTTGATTACGGTGATGTTACTGGTAAGCTCGACATCAGCGAACAAAATGGATTTGAACAGCTTCGCAATCTCATCGAATTTGCGACAACCGAGCAAATGATGATTTTCGACGTTGGTCAGCACGCGGTGGTTCAAACTTATCTCAATCATTTCAACAACTTGCAGGCGCTGTGCCAATCATTTACCCCACGATTCCGCGAAGGGTGAAAAAGCTGTTTACTTTCTTGGAGATTGGAATATAATTCTTTCAAGATGATGAATAGGAGGTTGATGATGAAACTGCGCGACTACCCCAAACTGGCAAAAGCTTTCGAGTACATGTTGGTCGACAACGTCGCCAGCCAGTCTACTGCCAGAACCATTCTCCACCGTGTGAATGAGGCGAACCTCTTTGATCTTGACGGCGCCCCTGACCTCGGCAAGTTCAACAGGGCAGATGCAGAGCTCAAGAGCCTCAATGAAGAAGACTTCTTCGAGGTGTGTTGCGGTGAAGTGGAATCCTGCCAAGTTTCAACCGAACTGCGCGAAGTTCTCGCATTCCTGTTTGAGGAGATTCACGAATGAAAAAGCTCCTCTCCATGATCGCGCTAATTGCCGCGACATCTGCTCAAGCCGTTGAATACGGCAACATCATTTCGGTTACACCAGTCCTTGACCATGTACAAACGGTAAAAGACAACTGCCCTGGTTATCAAGATGAAGGTTCTGGCATCGCATCTGCGATTGGTGCTGGTCTTGGAGCCTTGATCGGCAGCCGTATCGGCAATGGAACTGGCCGAACAATCGCAACTGGGGTTGGTGCAGTTGCTGGTGGTGTTGCCGGTTATGAGCTGTCAAGAACTCAAGGCGGCTGCCGGCCGATCACGACGACAGAGCCCGTTGCTGGTGGTTACTTGATCGTTTACGAGTATAACGGTCAGACCTACAAGACTCGCAGCCGCACGATCCCAACATCCAACCAGATCGAGCTCCAACTTCAACCTGTACCGATGACCCAATAAGGAGAAGAACATGGCAGCGCTCCATTTTATTGATGATGCTGACGTCCAAGAGACTATCGAAGAATCGGCAAAAGCAGCAGTTGAAGTTCTCGACAAGATGTTTCCTGGTTTCGACGCTGGTGGCATCACTAGCAATTTCCAAGGCGGGCTCGTGGAAGTTCTCAAATCAATGCTTTCTGGTCGCCCAGTAACATACCGCCCGTTCCAATCAACTTCTACACCGACCCTTGTTCTCCATGGTCAGCGCTTTAGATCAGCTTGGTGTGACCGAGGCGAAGCTTTCCTGGCTGCGCAGTACCAAGAAGATGGCTCAATCAAGGCTATTAGCCCAAGCTCTGGCTGCTTGATTCCGATTGCCAGCGTTGATGATGCTTGGACATCATCCGACGCGGCCGCTGATTCTATCAAAGACTTCGCACGGCGAAACTTTGACACCGTAGAAGGGCTGGTGGCGGCAAAGTTTCTCATTATCCCGGTAGAACCGATTCAGAACTCTGAAATTGGTTATCAACAATCGAAAATCATGGAATAACATGTCAACCAAAAACTCCATCATCGTTGCAAGAGCTATCGCCGTAATCTCACTTTGCTGGATTGCCTTCTGGGAAATTTATTTGCAGATGGGCGAGCCAAGTTTTTCGTTTTTGAATTTCGTGGGCACGTTTTTCTCGACGTTTGTTATTGTCGCAATTTGTATTGGCATAACGGAATTGATTGACCATTCAATGGCGAGAGAAATGGACGACCTTGCAGTCGTTCTGTTTCTCATGGTTTTTCCGTTTATGCTTCTCTCAATGAATGTTGTGGGGAGCTGGTTGACAAACGATGTTGAGCAGGCTGCTCAAGCGATTCATTCCGAGCTGAAAGAAAAAACACAAGATGAGCAATTTCATCTTGTCGACTATGTACGAAACCTGCTGAATTGATTATAATACTCATTCAGTAGAAGATTCATATTTCAAAAGGGCCTTCTGTTCGGAGGCCCTTTTGACCTGTTCTAAAAAGAACAATAAGCACATTTCCAAACAATAATTTAGAGGTACAAGATGAGCTCATTTGCTTGCCAAGTGGTGCGTGTGACTATTCTTCCGCATCCGAATGCCGAAAAACTTGAAATTGCTCAAGTAGCTGACTACCGCTGCGTAGTTGGAAAAGGCCTCCATCAAACTGGCAATTTAGTTGCCTATATCCCCGAAGCTGGTGTAGTTCCTGAGTGGGCGTTGAAACACTACGGCTACTGGAACGAAGAGCAAAACAAGGGTCTTTTAGCCGGTTCAAAAGGCGACCGTGTGAAAGCCATCAAGTTACGTGGTGAGGTCTCCCAAGGTTTGGTTTTCCCTTGCAAACCAGTCCCTGAAAAGGCGATTGGCCCAGCACTTGTGTATCAAGGCGAAGATGGAAAGCTTCATCATTACGTCGTGCAAGAGGGTGAAGATGTTGCTGGTATTTTAGGCATCACTAAGTATCAACCGCCAATTCCGGCTGGGATGGATGGTGAAGTCTATAACGCAGGAACGGAAATCACTGTCGATTACGATATTGAAAACCTGAAGGCATATCCTGACGTCTTAGTCGAGGGTGAGGAAGTAGTGTTCACTGAAAAGTTGCATGGAACCTCCTTCCAGTTAGGTCTTCTGCCTGCCACACCAAAGTACTTCAACGAAAACCATTTCTATTTGAAGACTGAGCATGGTGAAGGTTACTTCTTCATCGCTTCAAAGGGGCTTGGTGGCCGTGGCCTTTGCTTCAAAGATAACGAGGAAAATCGTCGTCGTAATGTCTATGTTCGGGCGGCTTTACAATATGGGCTGTTTGAGAAGCTGCTGAAGTTCCGTTACGAAATGATCGAGCTTAAGGGTTTCGTTCCTTACGATAGACCAATTATTTTGCAAGGTGAGGTCTTCGGCGCAGTTCAAGATTTGACCTACGGCGCCAAGGCTGGAGAAATCTTTTTCCGCGCTTTCGATATCGCTTTTGGTGAACGTATTGAACGTCAATATTTTGACGAACAAAACTTCGCGGCATCACTGATCGTAATGGAGCTTGATCGTTGTCCAGTCCTCTACAAGGGCCCGTATAGCAAAGAAAAGATTTTGGAATTGACGCACCACACCAAATCCGCAGTTTGCCCTACGCAAATTAGCGAAGGCGGTGTTGTGAAACCCACTCGCGAAAGAAATGATCCGCGAATTCCTACCATGAAGGGACGTGTAATTCTCAAGAGCATCAATGAAGATTATTTGCTCCGTAAGGGTGAAGCAACAGAATTCCAGTAATCTATGGAATGAAGGGTATCAGTAAATAGCTGATACCCTTCAACTTTCAATAAGAAGAATAAAAATGGAAAGTAGACATAATATTGGGGACATCGTCCTCTTTCAGCCCAATCTCAACAAAATTGACGCAAAAACTGGGCAAACTACCGATTTAGCCAGCGCGGTCAAATGTCTGATCGTAGGTATCGGTTTCACTCAAGCAAAAGTTCTTTATGATCTTGCTGTCGAGGACGACCAATCCCCTGATGGATTTTATACCGCTTTGCCTATCAAGTCGGTAGATTCATTTATGGTCTGTCCGATGCCGTTAAGCAAACGAGAACCTCAGGCTTCTCCAGTTCCAACTAGTCCGAACAAATCGGATGGTAATGCTCTAAAGAAGGCGCTTGAGGAGCTGGCGGACCGAAAGAGAGAACTCCCACAGGCTATGCCGCCTTTATTCCCAAACTACCCTTTAGGCCCATATTATGGACCTAACGCCTTTCCACCAGGCACTATAATTTGCGGAAGCCCACGATTCGACCACCAAATCGTCGGAATAGCTCAAGGGCTACAAGACATTCTTATGAACGAGGTAAACCATGCAGGACATAAGCACTAACATTTGCAAGACCGCCGAGTTTGACGATGCCGTCTTCTACGACGCAATTTGCTCGTGCGGCGCTGATCACCACACTCAAACACTTGAAGTGGAACTTGATCAGACCTTGGTCGACGGTAAACCTTGTCATACTGAGCTAAATCTTCGCATCCATGGCAAGTTGACCACTGATGAGTTTGTAAGCTTCAGCGCAAGATATGATTTCGAGCAGGCTGCACAAAATGGCGACTATCTAATGATGGGTGTCCATAGGGCTCGTATCATTCTTAGCAAGATTTGGGCAAAGCTTAAATTCACGAAACAAGTCTGGTTAGATGGTTACGTCCAAGCAGGCAGCGTTTTCGCTTTTCGTAATGAAAAAGCAATTGACGATTACGTGACAGCTATAATTCAAGCAAAAGAAAAACTAAAAGGAGCCAAGAATGGCAATTGAAATTGAGCGTAAATTCCTATTGAGTCGAGAACTACCACGCGAATTACTCAATGTAGTTCGCAAACAAGAAATCTTACAAGGCTACCTAAACACTGATGCCGAAAAAGTAGTGAGGGTCCGTGTATCAAGTAACAGCTTCAGCGATATAGGGTTTCTAACAGTAAAAGGCCGATCTAATGGCATTTCCCGCGAAGAACTCGAAACCGAGCTAATGGACGCCCGCGCAGCTAGGCAAATGATCGAAAAATATTGCAGTGGGGTGATTCACAAAATTCGTTACACGTTCCCGGCGAAGGTAGATGGGGAAATGGTTCTCGACAAAAATCTTCAACCGCTTTCTTGGGAGGTTGATGAATTCCTTGACGGCAACCAAGGACTGTGGATTGCCGAAATCGAGCTTCCAGCGGAAGATACTCCTCTTATAATTCCAAGTTGGTGCGGTAAAGAGGTGTCTACTGATCACAAGTACACTAACGTCTATCTGGCTCAAAACCCATACACTAGTTGGGAATCAGCAGGAAGAGAAGCATGAGTCTTGTAGTTTCGGTTTCAGGAGCAGCAGGTACTGGAAAGTCGACACTACTAAAAAATCTACCATGGAAGACTGACGATTTCAAAGTAGCGAGACACGTGCTTCAATCAATGGGGATGGACCTTTATGACATTCTCAAAAATGAAGAATTGACCATTAAGTTCCAAGAGTCTATCCTTTCTGAAAAAATCATCAATGACGAAAAGCTTCGCACTCTAGAAGACGAATTTATTTTTGTCGAGCGCTGCACTGCAGATTTCTATGCGTTTGCTGCGACTTGGGCGCCGCGCTTTAATTCCCCAACTTTCAATGATTGGTTGAAAGACTACCACGTTCGGTGTTTCGCGGCGATGAGCATGTACAACATCGCTATCATCATTCCGCCTGGTAAGTTTGCGCACGTTGACGACGGAGTTCGAGCAAAAGCTGATACTCAAAATGCTACTCACAAAGAGCTAGATCAATTTCTTTCGCAGCGTTGGGGATGGGCAAACTTCGCCAAACCTTGTTTTTATTTTCATCGTCTTGAAAGTTGTGATAT
>JACCDS011674310.1_pt1 | contig 13675 bp, 13 predicted proteins | sample 7446441 | NCBI WGS metagenome assembly JACCDS01 (sample SAMN15323445, study PRJNA562643) | freshwater metagenome | isolation source: river surface water | place: USA:Blue River Watershed | collected 2017-08-17 | reverse complement strand
GCATCCCATATATTTGCGCTTTACGTTCGAAATCAAACATAAGGAATCCAGCGCCTGATAAATTCAAAGGATGTCAAATTCATAAAAAACATCCGAATGACGAGGCAAATTAGCAAAAACAACATACTCAACCTGCTACCTGCAAGCACTTACAACGCCTGGGCGCCCTATTTCGAGGTCATCGAGCTGCCCATGGGCCAAGTGCTTTACGACCCCAGCAGTACGCTGAGCCACATGTACTTTCCGACCTCGGCCATCGTGTCCTGGGTCTATATGCTGGAAAACGGCGCCACCACCGAAATCGCCATGACCGGTCGCGAGGGCGTGTTGGGCATGTACATGCTCATGGGCGGCGGCAAAACTCAGAACCAAGGCATCGTGCAAACCGCAGGGCAGGCCATACGCCTGCCGGTGCAGGTGGTGCTGGACGCATTCAGCCAAGGTCACGAAGTGCAAAGCATCTTCTGGCTGTTCACACGGGCCTTGATCACCCAGATGGCGCAAATCGCTGTGTGCCATCGCCACCACACGCTGGACCAGCAGCTGTGCCGCATGCTGCTCTTGACCCTCAATCGCATGGATGGTGACACCATCGTGATGACCCATGAAGTCATTGCGAGCTTGTTGGGTGTGCGGCGCGAAGGTGTGACCATGGCCGCCAAGAAACTGATGCAAGAGGGCATCATCCGTTATGCTCGCGGGCGCATCACCGTGTTGGACCGATCGGCTCTCGCGCAGCGCGCCTGTGAGTGCTATGGCGCCATCCAACGAGAATACGAGCGGCTATTACCCCAGTCAACACACTGCAACCACTGACACCTCAAACCGACACCATCTGATTGCGGATCGCGTAACGCGTCAAGTCCGCCACTTTGTGCAAACCGACCTTGCGCATGATGTTGCGGCGATGAACTTCCACGGTGCTGGGCGCGATCTGCAAATTGCGTGCAATTTCCTTGGATGAATAGCCATCCGCAATCAAACGCAAAACCTGCTCTTCACGACCCCCCAAGTGAGAGCGGACCGTGATGTCCCCTGCCCGGGATTTGCGCACACTCTCCATCATCTCGGTGGCCGCAGACTGGCACAGGTACACACGTCCCGACGCTGCAGCTCGGATGGCCGACATCAGCTCATCGATGCTGCTGGTGGTCGACACATAGCCCTTGGCGCCAGCATCCAGAATCTCAATGATGGAATTACGACCGGATTCGCTCGAATAGGCCACGATGCTTTGCGGCGAATCTCGATGCGACAAACGGTGCATCAGGTCCAGCTCTTGGGCACCCTGGGAATGGATACCCACCAGCAAGACATCCGGGTCAAGCTCGTCACACAATGAGTGTGTGCGCTCTGTGTTTTCTGAAATGCCCACCAGATTCATATCCCGATGGGTTCTCAAGACTGCCGCGATTCCTTCGGAAACCACTTTGTGTCTGGAAGACAATAAAACGCGTATCGACATGTTCAATCCTTCAGCGATCATTCATCAGAATGGGTCTCGATCCATCGCAACAAGGTAGACGGTCCTTCTTATACGTTGCCTCATCCACGTACCCAGTCTATTTCGATCACGGTTCAAAGAATGTGCGGTTCAGCACATAGTGCTGAGGATTTGCGTTGTTCACAACACATTTTTGGATGGTTCACTGAATAGCGGAGCCACTCGACAGACCACCCCGAACGCCAACAGGCACATCCATCTGACCCATTTTTTCGCTGATGAGCAAAGCATCTTTCAAATGCTCATGCGCGTTGAATGCATGGTGCTTGGACATCTTCACATGGTGCAAGGCCGCCTTGAATGCACCCGCCTCGTGGTGACGACTGGCCTCCTTGTTGCGCTGGTAAGCATGGAGCAACTCTTCAGACGCTCTGCGGAAATGTTCGCTGACATGCAAGGCATACGCCGATTCGAGGATGTGGTTTTCATCTGACATGGAACTTCCTTTGCGTAAAAAATTTGAATCAAGCCCTGAGGCTCTTCACACCAAGCCGTGCTCTTGCATGAATCGCTGCAAGGACATGCGCCCCGGACAATTGAGCTTTTGGTACACATGGTGCAAATGCAGCTTGGCCGTGCCTTCGCTGATGAACAGCTTGCTGGCAATCTTTTTATTCGGCCAACCCTCCGTGACCATGCGTGCGACCATCAACTCCCGAGGCGTGAGCAAATGCGAAGCCTGTGCATTTTTCTTTTTTTGCTCCAGCAAAAGAGACATGGTCTTCAAGGACAAGTCCCGGTCGAGCCACTGACCACCTTCGTGCACCTGCTTGATGCAACGCGCCAGGATTTGCTTGGGCCTTTCCTTGGACACCAAGCCCTGCACGCCCAAGTCCAGGGCCTGCATCACCTCGCCAATCGACGCACCTGTGAACACCACGGGCCGGGTCTTGACTTCAGACGCCTGCAAGGCCTCCAGCAAGGCCAGACCACTGCTTTGCGTCAAGGACAAATCCATCACCAGGATGTGCGGCTGGTGCTGCCGGACCGCCTGCAAAGCCGCATCACCATGGTGGACGCAAGACTTGACGGAAAACTCCGGCGAGTTGTCAAACACATGGCTCAGGCCATCGAGCATCACGGGATACGGGTCTGCCAGCACCAGGTCTATGCACATCGGTTTCGTCCTTCACAAACAAGTTTCCGTTTGACTGAGGCACTGCGCACCAGTTGCACGCAACGCCGACCATGCCATCAGGATAGGTGGCGCGCAGTCCACAAGGAATCCCTTGAATTGGTGAGTGCGCTTACTTTCAAACCAGTAGTGACCCCGAAAGTTTGAAGAAAGACTCAAACCTGTGAACGATGGCCCTTTTGATGCGCGGGGCCCTGGTGCACGACCGATGCAGCGCATGCGCGGCGAAAACGTTGGAGTGTTTTTTGGGCACGTCCCAGCACCGAGTCCGCGGCATAAGGCCCCACCCCCTTGTCGCCAAAACGCACGCCCGTCAGCAAGGACATGCCCTCGCCCACGTCATCGGCTGTGTAGATGTGAAAGCGCCCGTCGCGCACAGCCGCCACCACCTTCGTGTCCAGCATCAGGTGGCGCACATTGCGTCGGGGGATCAAGACCCCTTGCTGACCATCCAGTCCCAGCAGTTCACAACTGCGAAAGTAACCTTCGATCTTTTCATTGATGCCGCCCACCGGCAGCACCTCGCCATGCTGGTTGATCGCACCGGTCACCGCAATGCCTTGGCGAATCGGCAGGCCCGAGAGGCTGGACAACAAGGCATAAAACTCGGCACACGAGGCCGAGTCGCCCTCCACGCCGCTGTACTCCTGCTCGAACACCACCGCCGCATTCAGGGCCAGCGGCGCAATGTGGGCAAACAAGGCCGACAAATGGCTGTGCAAGATCAGCACACCTTTGTCATGGATCGGCCCGGACAACTCCACCTCGCGCTCGATGTTGAGCAAACCGTCTTCGCCCGCATACGTGCGCGCCGTCACCCTCACCGGGAAGCCAAAACAGTAGTCCCCCAAGTCCAGCACCGTCAGGCCGTTGACTTGGGCCACCCGTTCGCCCCGCACATCGAGCAAGCGCTCGCCATCGGCGATGGTCTCCTGCAAACGCTGCTCGGGATAACTGAGCCTATGAATGCGCGCCTCACGCGCCGCATACACGTCCTGTGCCTGCACCGTCCGAGCCGCCCGGCGTTGGGCCAGGTCGGCGCTTTCCATCACCAGCGCTTCCGACAAGGCGAAGATCGCACTTTGTCGGGTTTTGTCCTGCGCCTCGCGGTGGGTTTCTTCAATCAGAACGCCGACCGCCTCAGCAGAAAAATGCATCAAGGCTTTGCGCTGACAGGTGTGGGCCACAAAAATCGCCGTGGCCCGCGCAGAATCGGCCGTGGCCGTGAAGCTCTCCGCAAAATCCACCTTGCAACGAAAGCGCCGTGCGAACTCCGGGTCGGCCGCCTGCACCGCGTAATACTCCTCCACCGAGGCCACCAAAACAATCTTGACCTGCACATCCACCGCCTCGGGCGCCAACGAGACAGCGGCCATCGGCGCATGCACCATGCCGGGCTCTTCGATCTGCAAGCGGCCACTGCGCATGAACCTGCGCAGCTTTTCCCACACCGGCTCATCGGCCAACAGATCGCGCAAATGCAGCATCAAAAAGCCCCCATGCGCCTTGAGCAAACTGCCTGCCCGAATGTGCGAAAAATCGGTCGCCAACTCATTGCCATCCGAGGCGTACTCAATGCTGCCAAACAGCGCACGGTACAAGGGGTTGTCTTCCAAAATCACCGGAGCGCCTTCAAGGGCATGGTTGTCCACCACCACATTGACGCGAAACAGCAAGAGCACCACCTCCAGCGCTTCCAGACGAACCTCTTCATCATCGCCCGGCTGGAACAACTCCAGGTCCTCCAGCACCGCGTGGTGCACCTGTTCCAGAAACAGGCCCAGCTTCGCGTCACCCTGCACTGCAGGCAGCAAGCCATTTCGGATCAATTGCAACTCATGCGCCAGCAAGGGTTTGATGGTCTGCCTGCGCAAAGCGGCCAGACCTTCGTTCATCACCCGGTCCATGGACTGTGTCTTTTCCAGATAACGACTGATTTCATCGCGCAAAGCCTCTTCGGCTTTTTCCACCTCCACACGTTGCTGCTGCGTGCGGGCCAGGGCTTTGCCGGCCGTCACCGGCTCACCCTTCTCATCCTTGAGGGTAAAGACCATGTGGCCTTCATCGCGCATCAGGCCAAAACTGTGCGCTTCGGCATAGGCGCTGAGCGCCACATAGCCCCGGTCTTTTTCAATCGTGCAGGCCTCACGAATGCGCTGGCTCTCGGCCTTGAAATCGTCTTGCGCCAGGCGCTTGGGAATTTCAGCCTGCAAGCGCTTGGCCAGCTGGCCCATCAACTGGCGCAACTGCCGCCCCTGACCAGCGGGCATGCGCAAAGCCCTGGGGTGTTCGGCTTCCTCAAAGTTATGCAAATAGCAAAGATCTGGCGGCACAGGCCGCAGGGCCGCCTGCGCGCGCATCATCTGCCCCAACAGCGTGGTGCGGCCGCTGCCCACCTCGCCCAGCACAAACAAGTTGTAGTCGGGCTGCGCCATCTCCATGCCAAAGCGCGCGGCTTCTTCGGCGCGCGCTTGCCCGATCCACGGCAAAGGCAAGTGCAGCAGCTCAGAGGTATCGGCAAAGCCCAAGGACGACGCATCAATGCTCAGGCGCAAATCACCGGGTGCAAGTTCAAAAATTGGCATGGGTCATCGCTTCCTACCTTTTCTTGGATGCAACGCAGTACGCATACCAGCGAGGCGTGGCTCAAGGAGGAATCGTGATCTCGTTTTAACGGTCACCACACCTTTGATGCCACGATAGATGATCCTGTCACCTGGCGTCAGTGGGCCAAGCCACACTCACACCTCAGCCATGGTTTGTGCGCCTATCAACGCCATGCCCTGATGGCCATTGCCAAAGCGCGATGGCCTGTCGTTTTGAAATTACCCGTCATCCACATCGGGCGATGTCAAAACTAAAATAAGCGCTCACACAGCGCCAGCCCTGATAGAGCGCAGATCAGCCGCCCTCAGACCTGACCACCAGAGAGACAATCAAGCCATGAACATGCCCAATCCAGCAGCCCAACCCCGCAATCCCCTGCATGGCCTGACCCTCGAAGCGATCGTCACGCAACTGGCCGACCATTACGGCTGGCAGGAGTTGGGTACGCTGATCCCTATCCGTTGCTTCACGCACGAGCCCAGCGTGGGCTCCAGCCTTAAATTCCTGAGACGCACGCCCTGGGCGCGCGACAAGGTGGAAAGCCTGTACCTGTTCATGTTGCGCGAGCAAAAACGCAACGGCACCACACACGGTCCCAACACACAAGACTGATCTCGCCAAGGTGCGCTGCACCACAGACAAACCGATTGGGGATTTTTACAGTGAACACCTTTCTTGGTTTCATTCACTGCAAAGGCTCCCATGACCGCCCCTCAAAATCCTCAGGACAAATTGCAATCACCCGGCGTCGGCATCTCTGGTGTCGTCAACGATGCGCTCCATGAAGCGCGCCCTGCGGTAGATCGCATCGCAGACCGCATATCGGCTCAGCTCAACGAGCTGAGCCAGCAGAGCCGAGACGCCGCGTCGCAGGCCCAACACGCCGTGGAAAAACGCGCTTTGCACGCCCAGCGTGCTGCAGAGCGCCTCATCCACCAAGCTCCGATCCGATCGGTCTTGATCGCAGCGGGCACGGGCGCAGCCACCGCGCTGGCGGTTTCGTGGTTGATGCATCTGCGCAAAAACTGATGCTCAAGCTGCTGCTCAAACTCTTGGTCTTGCCACCTGAGTTGCTGAAGATGCATGCGCAAGGCTATGCCGATTTGGCCAGCCAAGCTTTGGCAGACCAGCTGTGCACGCTCAAAAACCGCTGGGTGATTTACGCACTCAGCGCCTTGTGCCTGGTCTTGGCATTGGTCCTGGCTGGCGTGGCCTTGTTGCTGTGGAGTGCATTGCCCAGCCTCGACACACGCCACGCCTGGGTCTTGCCGGTTATGCCCCTGACGCTGCTGGTGCTTTCCGTCTTGCTGTGGGCCTGGGCCAGACGCTTGCGCACACACCCCTTCTTGAACGACATCCAGGAACAAATCCAGTTGGACATCCTGGCCATCCAGCAAGCACGCGCATCATGAGCAGCGATTTGACACCCGCGCAGCGCCTGGCGATTTCACGCGCCCGGTTGACCCAGGCCCTGCAGGACCCCGCATGGCTGATCCTTGTGCAACGCTGGCTCCAAGCCCGCAGCAAAGCCCATCCTCCGACCCCAGCGGATCACTCAGCGAAGGGCTGATCAAGGCGCAGCGGCAAAGACTGGCAAGCCCCCTCACCTCAAATCGGTGTGCGCATAAAACTGCTTCTTGGCCAACTCGACCACCACCACATAGGCCAGGGTCAAAGCCACCACCCCCAGCATCAAGGGGGCAGGCAATGGCACGAACCCAAAGATGGCCACGCCGGGCAGGTAGGGCATGGCCAACGCCAAGATCAAGACGGCCACCGAGGTGCCCAGCAACCAAGGGCTTGGGCGGCTGCGGTAAAACGGCCGCCGTGTGCGCACCACCAGGGCGATGACCAACTCGGTCATCAAGGACTCGATGAACCAGCCGGTGCGGAACTCTTGCGGCGCGGCATGAAAGACCCACAACAGCACCCCAAAGGTCAGGAAATCAAACACCGAGCTGATCAGCCCGAACACCACCATGTAGTTGCGGATGAAGACCGTGTCCCAATGGCGCGGCTTGGCCACCCATTCAGGGTCCACACGATCGCCCGCAATGGTGGTGGCCGGAATGTCCGCCATGAAATTATTGAGCAAAATCTGGGAAGCCAGCAAAGGCAAAAAGGGCAGAAAAACAGACGCTGCCGCCATGCTGAACATGTTGCCAAAGTTGGCGCTGATGGTGGCCAGGATGTACTTCAAGGTGTTGGCAAAGGTCACACGCCCTTCGTCAATGCCTTGGCTCAAAATGCCCAGGTCCTTGCTCAGCAAGACAAAGTCGGCCGCGTCCTTGGCCACATCCACCGCCGTGTCCACCGAGATCCCCACATCGGCCGCGCGCAAGGCCAACGCATCGTTGATGCCATCGCCCATGTAGCCCACCACGTGCCCGGTTTTTTGCAGCGCCAAAATGATGCGCTCCTTTTGGTTCGGATCCACCTCGGCAAAGACCACCGCCTCTTTGGCCATGTGCAACAGCGCCTCATCGCCCATGTCGTTGAGCGCGCGGCCTGTGACGACGTGGCCTGTGTTCAGCCCCACCGCCTCGGCCACATGCTGCGCCACCAAGGCGTTGTCCCCGGTGATGATCTTCAGCTGCACGCCGCGCTGCGCCAAGTCAGCGATGGTCTGGCGCACATCGGCCTTGGGCGGGTCCATGAACAGCAAGAAACCCTCGAAATTCAAACCCGCCTCATCGGCACGGCTGTAGGGCTCTTGGCGCTCGTTCACCGGCTTGGAAGCCACACCCAGAACGCGAAAACCTTGCGCACTCCAGTTTTCAAACAAGGCATGGATGCGCACGCGTTGCGCGTCATCAAGCGCGCTGGCCTGCGCACCGCAGCTGTCGCACAACGCCAGCACCTTGTCGAGCGCGCCTTTGGTGATCAACGTGCAGACCCCACGGTCGACCACCACCACCGACAAGCACTTGCGCACAAAGTCATAAGGAATTTCGTCCACCTTGCGCACCGACGCCAGATCCGTCGCGCCTGCGGCGCGCAGCACGGCCTCGTCGAGTGGGTTGACCAGCCCCGACTGGAAATGCGCATTGATGGCCGCTTGGCGCAAGACCGGGTCACTGGCCACGCCTTGGGCGTCAAATGCTGCATCCAGCTGCACCACCCCCAAGGTGAGTGTGCCGGTCTTGTCGGTGCACAGCACATCCATGCCGCCCAGGTTTTCGATCGCGTTGAGCTTGCGCACGATCACGCCCAGCTTGGCCATGCGCTTGGCCCCGTGCGACAAGGTGATGCTCACGATCGCAGGCAACAACTCGGGCGTGAGCCCCACCGCCAATGCCAACGCAAACAACAGCGAATCCATGGGCGGCTTGTGCATCAGCATGTTGATGGCCAACACGATCACCACCATCACCAGCATCACTCGGGTGAGCAAATAACCAAAGCGGTGCAGACCGCGCTCGAACTCGGTCAAAGCGGGCCGCAGCGCCAGCTTGCCCGCGACCTGGCCAAACACGGTGGCTGTGCCGGTTTGCACCACCAGCATGCGGGCTGTGCCGCTGCTCACACTGGTGCCCATGAAGACACTGTTGCTGCGCTCGCTCAGGCTGGCCTCCTGCGCGACAAGACCGGGCTTCTTCTCCACAGGAAAGGTCTCCCCCGTGAGCACCGCCTGGTTGATGAAAAAGTCCTTGCTTGACACCAGCACGCCATCGGCCGGGATCAAACTGCCCGCCGACAAGAGCACCACATCGCCCCGCACAATGCCGTGCGAGGGCAGCACGCAGACTTGGCCATCGCGCAGCACACTGACATGGATTTGCACCTGACTGCGCAGCTTGTCGATCGCATTGCCGGCAATGAATTCCTGCGCAAAGCCCAGCAAAGTGCTGCCCAGCACAATGGCCAGCACCACGCTCGCATCGATCCACTCGCCCGCCAGCATCGAGATGATGGCCGCCACGATGAGGATCACCACCAAGGGGCTCTTGAACTGGCTGAACAACAAAACCCAGACCGAGGTGTGCGACTGCGCCTCCAGAACGTTGGGCCCGTCTCGCAGCAGGTGCGCAGCAGCTTGCGTGGCCGTCAAGCCCTCGGGGCCCGAGTCCAGGCTTTGGCGCAAAGCCTCCAGCGGGCGGCTCCAATAATGGGGAGAAGGTTCAGCCACAGTGCGATCCACAGCGGAGGATCGCTTTCGAAAAAGGGGCCAGCATTTCACAGCAGCGTCTTCCAGCAAAGCAAGACCCCGAGCGTGCGGCCTGGCGCCGCTTCACGGCTTGATGTGCATTAAGAAAGCGATGGGCTCAATCGGTCGCGCCGCGCCAAACCCGGAAACAGGCGCCACCACAAGCACGCCACCAACACCGTGCCCACGCCGCCGCTGATGGCCGAAAACTCCGGCCCCGCCCACGCGGCCACCGAGCCGGACTCGAACTCGCCCAGCTGGTTGGAGGCACCAATGAAGATCGAGTTGACCGCCGCAACACGGCCACGCATCTCGTCGGGCGTCTCCAGTTGCATGACGGTGATGCGCACCACCACACTGATGTTGTCCGCCGCCCCCGTGACCGCCAGCGCCAGCACCGACAGCCAAAAGTGCGAGGACATGCCAAACACCACGGTGGCCAGACCGAACACCGCCACCGCCATCAACAGCCTGGGGCCCACACGCCGCTCCAGCGGCCAGCGCGTCAGGGCCAAAGACATCAGCAAAGCGCCAGCGGCAGGCGCAGCCCGCAAAAGCCCCAAGCCCTCAGGCCCCACATGCAAGATGTCGCGGGCATAAATCGGCAGCAAAGCCACCGCCCCACCGAGCAAGACCGCAAACATGTCCAACGTGGTGGCGCCCAGCAAAACCTTGTGCCGCCACACAAAAACCAGACCTGCCACGAAACTTTGAAAACTGGGCGCCTGCGTGGGCGGACGGTGGCTGTAGTGCACAAACAAAGTCAACACGCCCGCCAAGAGCAGCATGGCGGTGCAAACCGCGTAGACCGTCATCGCCCCGTAGACGAACAGGAAACCACCCAAGGCCGGCCCCGCGATCACGCCCACCTGCACGCTGCTGGAGCTCAAGGCCACCGCACGCGACAACAAGCGCTGAGGCACCAGCAAAGGCGTCAAGGCCTGTTGGGCGGGCATCTGAAAAGCCCGGGCCGTACCCAGCACGATCGACACGACAAACAGCAACTCACGCGTTGCAAACTGACCCTGCGTGGCCCCCACCAGCAAAGCCGTCACCAAGGCCTGCGCCAGCATGCACAAGGCATAAATGCGCCCCCGGTGAAAACGGTCCACCACATGGCCTGCGGGCAGCGTGACCAGCAAAGCCGGAATGAACTGGAACAAACCCACCAGGCCCAATTCCCAGGCGCTGGAGGTCAGCTCGTACATGTGCCAGGCCACAGCCACCATCAGCATCTGGTTGGCCGTCAGGCCACTCAAGCGCGCCAACAAAAAACGGACGTAAGACTGCTGCGCCCACAATTCGGAAAGAGGGTTCATGCTTTTGAAGATTTCTGCGCCGCCAACATCGTGCCGCGGCACTTGTTTGCGCCGCATCGGCAGGCATAACGCGCCTTGAGCGCATCGCTCATCGGTTCGTCGCTGACCAAGCCATAGTCAAAAGTCAGCTCTTCGCCACGAAACACCGGCCTGCGCGTCTTGATGAAGATGCGGCCTTTGACTTCGTCGGGCACGCAGTTGGGACGGCACGAATGGTTGATCCAGCGCGAATCGTTGCCGCCGCGCACCGCATCGATCACCCGCTCGTCGTCCAGCTGAAAATAAAAGGTGTGGTTCGGATCGCTGGGGTCATGCGGATGACGCGCAATCGCTTCCGCCATCGAGATCATCTCGCCCACATACTCGATCACCGTCTCGCCTGCGGCCATGTGGCGCGTGGCGAACACACCTTTGCCGTGGACGGGGGAGGTTTCAACGGCCACATGCGCCAGAGGCTGGGCGAGGCTCATCGCCCGCTGACCACGGCATGTTTGCCCGAAACCGCACCTCGCGCGCCCAGATCGATCACATCGATGTCCGCGCTGCTGACATCCAGACTGAACTGATTGCCGTCCGCAAGGCGGGTCAGTCTGAGCGTGACTTTGTCCGACACCAAACTCGGGATGACCGACGCCAGTCTGAAATTGTTGCCGGTGTAACCCGTCAAATCGATTTCCCTGAACCCATCGGGTCGGTCTGTCCACTCCGCCCCGTTGACCACCTTGTCTGCGGCGAAGATTTTCAGATTCATCAAACCCTGACTGTCATAGAAATCAGGCTGGATGGTGGAGACAAAAATCTTGTTTTGAGTCGTGTACAGCAAGGTCGGTCTGTAATTGCTGGGCATGCTGACGTTCAGTGCAGACTCGGTGTCAGGCATGAAGGTCCGGTCCGATGCATCCACTTGCTTGGCCAAGCTGCGGGTCACCACCGACATCTGCCCGGGTGTCCAATCCTTGACCCAGTAAATTTTCGACAAATCGCTTTTCACACCCGCAGTGCCAAAGAACGAAATGCTGGTAGGTCCATAGTCTTCGTAATCGATGGCGTCGCCCCGCACAGTGCCCTTGATCAACAAACTGTTGTAGTACGTCCCGGCAAATCTTTGGCAGCGGTTGACGGAGATGACGTAATAGAAAACCTTGACACTGGGGTCTTGCGAGCCTGAAAAAGCGATGTTTTGCGAGCCCCCATCGGTGATGGTTTCACCCCCCACTGCCAAATTGTTTTTGGCCCAAGTGAAGATGGGGGAATTGACACCGTCATAGCCATATTCGACCGCATTGTTGATCAGCACGGCCTGCTGAGCCGCGACGCCGGGGAAGACATCTTTAACCCCCACGTAATAAGTGAAGTAGCGGCGCGAGCCCATCGGGGCGACCAAGTCCATGCGGCTGACGATCATGTCGCCGTTTTCCAACTGCTGATAACCGTCAAATGACAAGGTGCGCGGATTGACCCCCTCGGACAAATAGGCCAGCTGCCCCACAGGCACAGCCGCGCTCAGGTCGATCCTGTAGACACCGTCGTACCCCTTTGTGCGGGTGCCATCGTCACTGAACGCCACAAAAAAGTATTTGCCGTTGTCCGTGATTTTTCCGCCCAGCGATTTCAAACTGGCCAAGCCTGCAAACGCCTGGCTGAACTTGAACTCCGGCGCCCCCGCGTTTGCGCTCACGCTGGCAGGGATGCCCACCTCCAGGCAGTGCAACTTGCCGCCAGACTTGGGCATCAAAACGATGTCACATTTCTTGCTGCCCTGGTAAAGATTTTTGGCCTGCGCGGCGATGTAAGGCCCCACCTCTTGCGAGCTGGTGAAGCACGGCTTGTCGTCCTCCTTGGCGGTCAACGGCAGTTTTTTGTATTGCTTGGTGACCGAGGAACTGTCGATCGCCACGGGTTTGACGTTGTCGTTGCAGCTGGTGAGACTTTGGGCAAAGGCCGAAGGGAATAAATCGCGGATCTTCAAGCGTGCCAGCCAAGACTCCAGGCTGAATCCAGCGGTGATCACCTGGCCGTTGACCAGCGTCGTATCGGCGAAGGTGTTCTTGTACGAAGACAGATCCATCACCGACGGCGCCAATTGAGGGCTGCTCGTCACGGCAGTGCCACCGCCACCCCCGCAAGCAAACAAAATCGACATGCTGGCGAGGGTCAGAAAACACTTCAAAAATTTCATCGCGGACTTTCTCATGAACGAGATCTGATGCCGCGAATATACGACTTTCGAGAAAGGGGTCTTGGCAGCGAAACAGCACACCACGTTGCTGCTTCACGCCAAGCCCTCGCCCTGTCACTCCACCGTCACGCTCTTGGCCAGGTTACGTGGCTTGTCCACATCGGTCCCCCGCGCACACGCGGTGTGATAGCTCAGCAACTGCAGCGGCACCACATGCAAGATGGGTGACAGCACGCCGTAGTGCTCGGGCATGCGGATGACGTTCACACCTTCGCTGCTTTCGATCTTCGTGCCGCCATCGGCCAACACATAGAGCACGCCGCCACGGGCGCGGACTTCTTGCATATTGCTCTTGAGCTTTTCGAGCAGTTGGTCGTTGGGGGCCACGGTGACCACGGGCATGGCGCTGGTCACCAGGGCCAGCGGGCCGTGTTTGAGTTCGCCCGCCGCATAGGCTTCGGCGTGGATGTAGGTGATCTCTTTGAGCTTGAGCGCGCCTTCGAGGGCGATGGGGTAGTGCGTGCCGCGACCCAAAAACAACGCGTTTTCTTTGCTGGCGAACTCTTGTGACCAGGCGATGATTTGCGGCTCCAGCGCCAGCACGGCTTGCAGCGCGGCGGGCAGGTGGCGCATGGCTTTGATGTGCTCGGCTTCTTCTTCATCAGTCAAGCGCCCTTTGGTCTGCGCCAACGCCAGCGTCAGCAAGAACAAGCCCGCCAGTTGGGTGGTGAAGGCTTTGGTGGAGGCCACACCGATCTCGGCCCCGGCACGGGTCACGTAAGCG
>JACCDS011666152.1_pt1 | contig 13676 bp, 11 predicted proteins | sample 7446441 | NCBI WGS metagenome assembly JACCDS01 (sample SAMN15323445, study PRJNA562643) | freshwater metagenome | isolation source: river surface water | place: USA:Blue River Watershed | collected 2017-08-17 | reverse complement strand
GGATAATCCTGCGCCAAGATAGATTCTACACAGGCTTTAATATTAGCCGCTTCATTTCTTGCAGGAATAATAATGGAAAACTGAGTAGGCGTAGCCGCAATATCAGTAGGCTTGAAAATGCTTAATTTACTATACCAATACCTATAAGCCATCAGCAATAAAGCATATAAAATGGTTAGTATGGCAACAAAGTAATCAAGCATTTGAATCATAGGGCAAAGTTACTAGGAAATTTTAGTGGATTTGTATAAATTGTAGGGATAAATAGGCTTGCTCATGTCAGAGAATAAACAATTGGTAATAAAGATCCATCCGCTAGACAATGTCTTGGTGGCTTTGACTGATTTAAAGAAGGGAACAGACATTTTTCATCAAGACCAATCATACCATTTAGTAGAAGATATCGCTGCAAAGCATAAATTTTTTATTACCCCCTTAAAAAAAGGAGAAAGGGTGATCATGTATGGTATCACAGTTGGAAAAATTAAGACCGATTCAGTTGCGATAGGACAATTAATGAGTACTCAAAATACAGTACACGAAGCCGATCCATATGCTTATAGAAATTTTCAATACCAATGGCAGGCACCTGATATTAGTAAGTACCAAAACAAAACATTCAATGGATACCACCGTTCAGATGGCAAAGTAGGTACAGCCAATTACTGGTTATTTATTCCAACGGTGTTTTGTGAAAATAGAAACCTAGATATTATCAAAGCTTCATTGAATGAAAGTTTAGGTTATGCGGTAGACAATAAATACAAACAATTCACAGCACAGTTGGTCGATCAAATTCAGGAAGGAAAAAATATTGGAGTAGAAGAAATAGCTTTTGAGCAAAAGACCAATGATAAAAGAGTCTTTAAAAACATTGATGGTATAAAATTTTTAAATCATAATGGAGGCTGCGGAGGAACAAGACAGGATGCATCCACATTAAGTAAATTATTAGCAGCCTATGCAGATCATACCAATGTTGCTGGTATCACTTTGTTAAGCTTGGGTTGTCAACATTTACAAATAGAAGATTTTAAAAAAGATTTACTAGAACGCAATCCGAAATTCAATAAACCATTGTTGGTGTTTGAACAACAAAGTACCAAGAGTGAAGAGGCATTAATCAAAGATGCGATTCAACAAACACTAGAGCAATTAATAGAAGTTAATAAAATAGAAAGAGCTCCTGCCCCATTAAGCAAATTAAATATTGGTGTGAAATGTGGTGCTAGTGATGGATTTAGTGGCATATCAGCCAATCCTGCAGTGGGTCATACTGCAGATCTATTAGTGGCATTGGGTGGACAAATTTTATTAGCAGAGTTTCCTGAACTATGTGGTGCAGAACAAGAACTCATTGATAGATGTGTGAATGAAGCAACTGCCAATAAGTTTATTCGATTGATGGAAAGCTATAATCAAATGGCACATGCTGTGGGCAGTGGATTTCATATGAATCCATCTCCAGGAAATATAAAAGATGGATTAATTACAGATGCCATTAAAAGTGCAGGTGCGTGTAAAAAAGGAGGCACTGCTCCAGTAATAGATGTGTTGGATTATACAGAACCTGCTATACATCCAGGGTTACATTTGGTTTGTACTCCAGGTAACGATGTAGAAGCAACCACAGGAAAAGCCGCAAGTGGAGCAACCTTAATTTTATTTACCACTGGACTTGGCACTCCTACTGGCAACCCCATTTGTCCAGTAATAAAAGTTGCAACCAATACAACATTAGCAAATCGCATGTCAGATATTATAGATATCAATACTGGATCTATTATTGAAGGCACAAAATCAATTGAAGAAGTAGGAGAAGAAATTTTAGATTACTGTATTAAAGCTGCCAGTGGAGAAATTATTCCAAAAGCAGTTCAATTACAACAAGACGATTTTATTCCTTGGAAAAGAGGGGTATCATTATAAAAACAAAACTATGTTTCAACTAAATCATAAAAAAGCAGTAGTGACTGGTGGAGGAAGCGGAATAGGCAAAGCCATTTGTAAAGTACTTGCTCAACAAGGCGCAATAGTTCATGTTATTGATATCAATCAAGAACAAGCTTCAGAAACTGTTGCAGAAATTGGTCAAGAAAAAGCCATAGCTCACGCATTGGATGTAACCAATCAACAAGCAACAATTGCTTTATTTGAAAAGATAGGCGCTATTGATATCTTAGTAAACTGTGCAGGTATATCTCATATTGGTAACGCCATTAATACGACTGAAGTTGATTTTGAAAAAGTATTTCAAGTAAATGTGAAAGGAGTTTATAATTGTTTACATGCAGGCATTCCTCAATTACAAAAAAATAAAGGAGGTGCTATTGTAAACATTAGTTCTATAGCTGCTAAGGTTGGATTGAGTGATCGATTCGCTTATAGTATGAGTAAAGGTGCGGTACATGCCATGACATTAAGTGTGGCTAAAGATTATTTAGCAGATAATATTAGATGTAATAGTATTTCTCCTGCAAGAGTGCATACACCATTTGTAGATGGATTTTTGAAAAAGAATTATCCAGGCAAAGAAGCAGAAATGTTTGAAAAATTATCCAAGACACAACCTATAGGCAGAATGGGACAACCAGAAGAAATTGCCAAACAGGTATTGTATTTATGTAGTGATGAGGCAAGCTTTATCACAGGAAGTGATTATGCAATAGATGGAGGATATGTAACATTAAATAGTTAATTAAAAAATAGTACAATGAAATTGATCAGATTTGGAAGTATTGGAAACGAAAAACCAGGGATACATATTGATGGAAAAAATTATGATCTAAGTATACATATCAAAGATTATGATGAGGCATTTTTTGCAAATGGAGGATTAGCATCTTTAGCATCATTGGTAAAGACTACTAGTTTCCCTGAGGTTCCAGCAAGTGAAAGAATTGGATCTCCTATTGCAAGACCTTCTAAAATATTATGTATTGGATTAAACTATGCAAAGCACGCAAAAGAAACAGGTGCAGCTATCCCAACCGAACCAATACTATTCATGAAGTCAACCACTTCTTTATCTGGACCATACGATCCAATCATGATTCCAAAAGGTTCAGAAAAAACAGATTGGGAAGTAGAGCTTGCTGTAGTTATTGGCAAAAAAGCTTCTTATGTATCTGAAGAAGAAGCTATGGATTATGTGGCTGGTTATGTATTACACAATGATGTAAGTGAAAGAGCTTATCAATTAGAAAGAGGTGGCACTTGGGATAAGGGAAAGGGCTGCGATACATTTGCACCTTTAGGGCCATGGTTGGTTACCAAAGACGAGATTGAAAATCCTCATGAATTAAGATTGTGGTTAAGTTTAAATGGCAAAATGATGCAAGACGAAAATACCAACGATCTTATTTTCAATATTCCTCAACTCATTTCCTACTCAAGTCAATTTATGACTTTACTTCCTGGAGATGTGATTAGCACAGGAACACCAGCAGGCGTTGGTTTAGGCTTTACACCAAATATATATTTAAAGGCAGGTGATATAGTTGAATTAGGTATAGATGGATTAGGAACAAGTAAGCAAGAAGTGATTGCTTATCAAAAACACTAATACATGAGAATCATTGACGCACATCAACATTTTTGGAAATACCATCCACAAAATCATGCATGGATCAATGATGATATGAAAATAATTCAAAAAGATTTTTTACCAGAAGACCTTGCTGTGGTTTTATCTACTCAAAATGTAGAAGGATGTATTTCAGTTCAGGTAGATCAAACAAAAGAAGAAACCGCTTTCCAAATTGAATGCGCTGGTCAAAATCCTTTTATCAAAGGAGTTGTTGGATGGATTGACTTAATGAATCCGTCTTTAGAAAAAGATATTGAGATTTACAAAGAACAAAAAATTGTAAAAGGTTTTAGACATATTCTACAAGGTGCTGAAGAGGGCTTTATGCTTCAACCCAATTTTATCAATGGTTTAAAGCAATTATCAAAATATCATTATACATATGATTTATTGATTTACGCTAATCAAATACAGGAAGCCATTGAACTAATTAAATCTGTAGAAGATTTACCCATTGTACTAGATCATATTGCAAAGCCTTCTATAAAAACAAAAAGCATTCAAGATTGGGAAAGAGATATTAAATCATTAGCAAAGTATCCAAACCTTTATTGCAAGATAAGTGGCATGGCAACTGAAGCAGATTGGACTACATGGAAGTCAGAAGACCTAAAACCTTACTTAGATATTGTGGTAGAAGCATTTGGAGTAGATAGATTATTATTTGGTTCGGATTGGCCAGTATGCTTGGTAGCCAGTAGTTATGAAAGATGGTTAAATACGATAAAAGATTATTTCAAAAAATTTAGCATTTCAGAACAAGAGAAAATATTTGCTTTAAACTGCGAAAGCTTTTATACATTAGAGAAAGCATAAATCAATCATTATGAATTTATCCCTTGAAAATAAAGTAATCATTGTTAGTGGAGGCGCTAGAGGAATAGGTGAAGGAATTGTAAAAATTTTATTAGCAGAGAAAGCCATCCCTGTGGTGATTGATCAAAGAGTATCTTCCATTGAAGGAGTTAAAACAATACAAGCAGATTTAACCAATCCGCAAGCATGTGCAACTGCCATTGAAAATATTGCAAAAGAGTTTGGTAGTATTGATGGATTAGTGAATAATGCAGGAGTGAATGATGGAGTGAATTTAGCGAACGGAAATTATCAATCATTTATAGATAGTCTACATAAAAATTTAGTGCACTATTATTTATTAGCTCATTATGCACTACCCTATTTAAAAACAAGTAAAGGTGCCATTGTCAATATCAGTTCAAAAACTGCTGAAACTGGACAGGGCGGAACATCTGCCTATGCAGCAGCCAACGGAGGAAGAAATGCATTAACTAGAGAATGGGCTGTTGAATTATTGCCATTTGGCATAAGAGTAAACGCTGTGGTGGTAGCTGAATGTTACACCCCAATGTATCAAGAATGGATACAAACCCAGGAAAATCCTGAAGAAAAGCTACAATCCATCCAAGCAAATATCCCTTTGGGAAAGCGATTTACCACCCCTGAAGAAATTGGACAAACTGTAAGTTTCCTATTATCTGAAAAATCCAGCCATACCACCGGGCAGTTGATCCATGTGGACGGTGGCTATGTGCACCTAGACCGAGCCCTCTAAAAATCCCCCTATTTTTTGGTCAAATCACCCAAATTTCTTGTAGCTTTGAATTAGTTGCATAACTAACTATATGTCAAACAACCAATTTAAAAGAGGAGAATTATACAGCGTCATTAATGGCATGGCCACAACTGCTGTAGCTCGTCGTCTACAAAAGAACTTTCGTGATGCTGGTTTAGACATCACTATTGAACAATGGTCAATCTTATACCATTTATGGAAAGAAGATTGTTTGAGTCAACAAGAATTGGGTACAAGAACTTTTAGAGACAAAGCAAGTACTACAAGATTAATTGACAATTTAGAAAAATTAGGATTAGTAACCCGTGTTGCTAGCACAACAGATCGTCGTATCAATTTGGTTTGCTTAACGGATGCCGCAAAGCCTTTACAAGAGCAAACCTATCATTTGGCGAATCAAACCATGAACGAGGCTTTACAAAATATTAATAAAGAAGAAATCGAAGTAGTAAAAAGTGTGTTTCAAAGAGTGTATGATAATTTGACACATCCAGATTTAGATAAATAACGAATTAAAAATATAATGGTATGGAAAACAATTCAACAACAATCAAAGGAGGAGAATGGATTATTAAAGAAGTAGATGCTCAATCTATTTTTATTCCAGAAGAATTTAACGAAGAGCAATTGATGGTGAAAGAAATGTGTTCTCAATTTTTAGACACAGAAGTATTGCCAGTAATTGATCGTATTGACAAATTAGAACCAGGATTGATGCCAGGTTTATTAATGAAAGCCGGAGAGCAAGGATTACTAGGTGTATCTATTCCAGAATCTTATGGTGGATTAGGAAAAGATTTTATTACAAGTACTATTGTAGCAGAATATTTAGGCGGAGGATATTCTTTCTCTGTTGCGAATGCAGCACATACAGGTATTGGTACCTTACCTATTTTATACTTTGGTACAGAAGCACAAAGAGCAAAGTATGTTCCGAAATTAGCAAGTGGTGAATTTAAAGGAGCTTATGGTTTAACAGAACCAAATAGTGGATCAGATGCATTAGGTGCAAAGACTACAGCGAAATTGAGTGATGATGGAAAGCACTATATTTTAAACGGACAAAAATGTTGGATCACCAATGGTGGATTCGCAGATGTATACACAGTGTTTGCAAAGATTGATGGTGAGCAATTCACTGCATTTATTGTAGAGCGCGGTATGGAAGGATTCACACAAGGACCAGAAGAACATAAGATGGGTATCAAGGGTTCTAGTACAGTTCAATTGTATTTCCAAGATTGCAAAGTGCCTGTTGAAAATGTATTAGGTGAAATTGGCAAGGGACATGTGATTGCTTTTAATATTTTAAATATTGGAAGATTAAAATTAGGTGCTGCAACATTAGGTGGTGCTAGAAGAGCATTAACTACTACTGTTCAGTATGCTATTACGAGAGAGCAATTTAAATTGCCAATTGTAAAGTTTGGTGCCATCAGACATAAGTTAGCAGAAATGGCTATTCGTATGTGGGTGGGAGAAACTGCATTATACAGAGTATCTAAAAACATTGATGAGCAAGAACAAGAAATGTTGAAAGCTGGCAAAACATTATCTGAAGCTTTATTAGGTGCTGCAGAAGAATATGCCATTGAATGTGCTATTTTAAAAGTATTTGGATCAGAGGTATTGGACTTCGTTGTGGATGAGGGAGTACAAGTACATGGTGGAAATGGATACAGTGATGAATACCAAATCTCAAAAGCTTATAGAGATAGCCGTATCAACAGAATCTATGAAGGGACCAATGAAATCAATAGATTGTTAACGGTGGATATGGTATTAAAGCGAGCTATGAAAGGCAAGCTTGATTTAATGGGACCTGCAATGAGTGTGCAATCAGAATTAATGAGCATTCCTGATTTTGGTTCAGAAGAAGATGGCGCATTTGCAAAAGAGAAAAAAGCGATTGCTAATTTCAAGAAATGTATTTTAATGGTAGCAGGTGCAGCAGTGCAAAAATTAATGATGACATTAAGCAAGGAGCAAGAGATCTTAATGAATATTGCAGACATGGCTATCATTACTTATCATGCAGAATCAGCATTATTAAGATTAGAAAAATTAACTGCATTAAAAGGTGAAGCAGCAACAAGTGTTCAAGCAGATATAGTGAAAACATATATCTACGATGCTGCTGATGCGATTAACAAAGCAGGTAAAGATGCATTGAACTCTTTTGCAGAGGGAGATGAATTAAGAATGATGAATATTGGCTTAAAGCGTTTCACTAAAGTCGAACCATTTAATACTAAAGATGCTCGCAGAAGAATCTGTGCGCAACTAGTAGCAGACAATGGTTATAAGTTATAGTTAGACTATTCTAACATTTCTAGAAAAACTTTCTTCAAGGGATATGAACGTTTCAGTGCGTTCTATCCCTTTTATTTTTTGTAGCTCATCGTGTAAAACAAAACGAAGTTGTTGAATGTCTTTACAAACAATTTCAGCAAACATGCTATAGTTACCTGTGGTATAATTTAAACGAACAATCTGCGGAATTTTTTGCAGGGCTTCAGCAACACTATCATATAAAGAACTCTTCTCTAAATAAATACCAATAAAGGCAATTACATCATAACCCAGTACTTTCATATCCACGGCCAAACGCTTCCCTCTTACAATCCCTAATTCTTCCAATTTTTTAATACGCACATGGATGGTACCCCCCGAAACAAATAACTGCTTACCCAAATCGGCATAGGAAATCTCGGCATCTAGCATCATAGACTGAATAATCTGCAAATCCAGCTTATCAAGGCTTTTGTCAATGTTCAATTTTGGGGTATTTTTTGGGTCCATATTTGTATGATTTTAAATATAAAAGCAAATTATTGAATAATATCTATATTTTAAAATATTTCATTAAATTATTTGCAACATATATGCCTTTAGCTTAGTTTTGATTTATCAAATGAGGGAAAACATACTCAAATGATAAGTTCTTAATACTGTGGGGTGATGAAATTTTTGGCATACATACCTTCTTGTCTCGAAGGCGGGGATCACGGGATAAACGTAACATAGAGCCGTCTAGCAATAGGCGACCAGGGTCGACCACTGAACTTTGTGTTATAGCTAACTGCCCCTTGGAGGTTCGAGCCCTCCCCCTACAGCAATAAAAAACCCGGCACTAATAGTGACCGGGTTTTTTATTTTTTATTTTTTATCAATTTTGATTTCATAACTTAGGCTACTCTCAACACCGTTAGTGTCAATATACCCAATTCTTATATATGAAACATCTAATAATTCTTTCTCGATATTATAAGATAAATTAAATGTATTACTTGCAGTTATCTGTCTTTCAATTGTAGTGTTTGGTACTAAAATTCTTTTTGAGTTACTTAAATTATGGATAGGCGTATTACTTATATAAATAACCCAATTATTTACTTCACCGCGAAGATTATCCATTGTAAGTGGAGTTAAAAAGGGGTTATCTACATTTGGTAAAAATGTTGTTACCCAACTTAATTTTTTAGATGTTGCATCAAAATTGATTGCTTCGATCGGAGTTAAAATTGGATAAACTTTTGAAGAAAAACCAAATCCCCCTTGACCTAATAGTACAGTGTTTTTGGGATAATATCCTGATGTTTTTCCATCAGTATAATTTTGATCAATATCACCGTCAAAGAAGTTTACAGGAACTATATCAATTTTACCATCATTGTTTACATCCTTCAGATCAATATAAGAAGAGAAAAAATCTACATTCAATTCACTTATTTTGGAAAAACTTGGTTTTGTACTAGTACCTTGATTTTTATAAAAAATAACTTTCTTAATATTATCTGAATAGAAAATTATTAAATCTTTTAAATTATCTTGATCTAGATCAACAAATTTATAGTCCCAGCTAAAGCTTTGATTTAATTTTAAATAACTTCCACCAAATGTTCCATCATTGTTCCCAAATTTAATGTAGGTATTTTGAGATCCCCAATAAATTAAATCTAAATTATTGTCATTATTTATATCACTCAACTCCTGGGTGAAAGACATATTTTCTTCAGGAAGGTTTTCTCCACTCATTACAATTGACTTTTTTTCAACAAATGCCCCCTTACCGTCATTTAAGAATGTTGTAATACCTTGTGTAGGATTATGCCACATCGCTAATACAATATCAATATCTTTATCATTATCTACATCTCCGATTGCAAATCCATGATAATAACCCTCACTTTTTAATCTACTTGCAACTTTAAGTCTCTTTTGTTTCCATTTTTGTCCTTCACTAATAATAATATCGAAATAGGATAAATCCATATTATTTGCTTCAGGATGGCTTACACAGATAAAGTCTAAAATCTTATCACCATTCAAATCTGCACACATTGCTTTTCTGTTGAAGGATTGACCAATATTTTCAGAAATTAAATCACTCTTATCGACTAATTTTTTTTCAATTTGATCATATAAATAGAGCTTAAAGGGTATGCTTTCATTTTCGCTACCCATAAATGAAATAAATAGATCCTGGAATCCATCATTATTAAAATCATTTACCAAAGTAGTTGTCACCCCTACCCATGAATTCGTTTTTTTAACACTCTCTAAGTTAAATAGCATACCTCTATTATTCCAAATAGGGTTTAAATACTGATTTAAGTTTAAGTCTGTAGATGAAATATTTTTAACACTTCCAAGCAGTAACATTGGAGAAGTAGAATAAGTTTGAGTATAAGTGTAAGTTACTGGAGTAGGTGGAGTTGGTACCTTGTTGTCAATAATTGGATTTTCTACTTGTTTGGTACAAGAAGCAATTACAAATACTAAAGCAAATTGGTATAATTTTTTCATTCGATTAAATAAATTAAACTTGTAACACAAATATATTGTTTAATAATTTAAATTAAATAAATTACTTATGCGATTATTGGTAAATATATCCAGTTTAAAAGACAGACTTCAGTCGATTAAATTGCAATGATTTAATCTTGGTCTTTTTATCAGCTGCTCTTATCTCAATTGTAGTATATGGCTTTGTACTAAAGAATAATTCTGTCATTACAGTTAATCCATTATCAGCAAATAATTCAATGCTTGCTTTGTCTATGATGATATCCAAATTCATTTTTGCTGAACTAGTAAAACGAGGCGCATAATGTTTTGCAGCAAAATCAGGATGAAAATTAGTCATACCAGATTTTGTGCGATCCATAAAATATTGACGCGTTGATTGGTCATATCCTATGATCAATGTTTCTTTCAAATCATTCGATAAAACAATCTCGAAAGACTTAGCAGTATCTAAATTCAATTGTAATCTTGAAGGCTTGATACCATGCTTCTTTTTAATGATATAAGGTTTTGCAAGTGAAATATTTTTTTCTCGTTCACTACCCCACCATTTTTCTAATCGCTCTACTCTTTCAATAGGTGTAGAAGCTAGTAAAAAAGTATCTGCACTATCTCCTGTATTCACTAAAGATAAATTTCTTGGGATCGTTAAACCAGAACGCCATTTTTGAGTAGGCACTACTTGTGCATACAACCAATTACTCATCCAACCAGCCAGAATTTTTTTATCGCCTGTATTGCTCCATGTAACGCCTGCATAATTATCAGCACCATAATCCATCCACTTAGCTGCCCTATCATATGGTTTAAAATAATGACCATCAAAATCACCTACAAAATATTGTGTGCCCGATCCCTTAGCGGGAGCACCTGGATTCACATTCACAATCAGTACCCAATGCTTTTTCCCGTTTAAATCAAAAGAAACCAGATCTGGACATTCCCAATTACCATCATGCACGCCCATACTTGGACCTCCAATATCAGATTCCTTTTTCCAATCTCTTAAATTAGGAGAACTATAAAATTCAATATGATCCCCCACCGCCAAAGACATCACCCATTTATTAGTAGGCTCGTGCCAAAACACTTTAGGATCTCTAAAATCACGCAGATTAGGTGTTTTAATAACTGGATTACCTCGGTAGGTCTTAAAAGTTTTACCAGCGTTTAAGCTGATAGAAATACTTTGATTTTGAAAATCATCTCTACCCGCTTTCTCACCCTCCATGCTATGTTGTGTATAGATAGCCACCAATGGCGCTCTTCTACCTCTTCCAAAACCAGAAGTGTTATTTGAATCAATCACCGCACTACCAGAAAAGATAGTACCCAATGCATTTGGATACAAGGCAATCTTTTTATGTTTCCAATGAATTAAATCCTTACTAGTAGCATGGCCCCAATGCATGGGACCCCAAACTGAAGCATTAGGATTGTGCTGGTAGTATAAATGGTATACCCCATTCACATAAATCATCCCATTCGGATCGTTCATCCAACCTGCCTTAGGTGTAAAGTGGATGGATGGTCTGTAAAGCTTGTCTGTCTTTTTGGGAGAACTAGTTTTACCCTTTTGAACAAATAGTTGCGATAAGCCTCTTAGAGAAAACTTATTGGACTGAGCCAACACATTTGAGCTAATAAAAAGCACAAAAGCGGCAATCAAAAAAGGGCGAATTTGCATAATAATATATCTACTATTTGTAAACATGAAATTAAGCAAAGAGAGTTATTAATTTCGAATATATTTGATAAATAATTCAAGTAGTATGGCAATTTCAGCGTGGGAGCAATCCACTTATTATGCACCCAAAGATGTAGTAATTATTGGATGTGGATTTGTAGGATTATGGACAGCTTATGAGCTGATTAACAAATATCCCAAAATGCAGATCACTATTTTGGAAAGAGGCGTAATTCCTTCTGGCGCCAGCACGCGTAATGCAGGCTTTAGCTGCTTTGGAAGTGTATCTGAACTAATGTACGATGTAGAATTAATGGGAGAAGCTAATATGCTGGAGACTGTGAAGATGCGTTACGATGGATTACAAAAAATTCAAAGAACCTTTGAAAAAAAAGCAATTGACTACGATCAGTTTGGAGGCTATGAATTATTTGAAAAAAATGGACCTTATGATATTCAACAATTAGATAAAGACATTGCTTACTTGAATAAAATATTAGCGCCGGTTTTAAAAACACCTAAGAAGAACGGAAAGTATTTGCCTATCTATACCAATGAAACTAAAAAAATAAAGCAATTAGGTTTTCAAGAAATTGAAGCATTGGCATTTAGCCCTTTTGAAGGACAATTGAATTCAGCAAAACTAGTATTAGCATTACAACAAGCAGTGCAATCTAAGGGAGTGCAGATATTATTTAATACAGAAGTAAAGAAATTCAAGTCGCATAAAAAAGGCGTTACCATACAAACAAATTTAGAAGCCCCTTTAGAGACCAAGCAATTACTCATTTGCACCAATGGATTTACAAAACAATTAATGCCTAGTTTAGATGTGGTGCCTGCAAGAGGTCAAGTATTTATTACAGAGCCTATTCCAAATTTAAAATTCAAAGGTACTTTCCATTTTGATGAAGGATTTTATTATTTCCGAAATGTAGGCAACAGATTATTATTAGGGGGTGCTAGAAATAAAGATTTCAAAAACGAAAAAACTTATTCATTAGAAACCTCTCCCATCATACAAAAAACCTTGGAAGACTTTATGATGAAACGCATCCTTCCAAAGGGATCCAAAAAACCCAAGATCGAATTAAGATGGAGTGGCACCATGGGTATGGGCAAAATTAAGAAGCCTATTATCGAAGAACTACAACCCAATATATTCTGTGCAGTGCGCATGAGTGGTATGGGTGTAGCGATTGCACCCATTGTTGCAGAAAGAGTAGTTAAATTAATGAAGGGTTAAGCTCAACCCATCTTCAATTTCTAATTAGTATCTTTGCCGCATGGGTCAGAAAAAATTAATCAAGTTCGCTGCTATTAAAGAATATGAGAATGTATTGGAGTATCCGCAGGATATGCAAGGCAAGTGGGCGGCATTCTTTTCAGAGTTAGAAAAAGACTCTAAAAATATCAATACTGATGAACTTAAGATTGATACAATTACAAAACCATTGGTGGTAGAATTAGCCTGCGGAAGAGGCGAATACGCAGTAGGATTAGGCAGAATGTTTCCTGAACAACATTTTATTGGAATAGATATTAAAGGGAATCGAATTTGGAAAGGTGCAAGTATTGCCAATAAAGAAGGATTAAAAAATATTGCTTTTGTAAGAACACAAATAGATCAGGTAGCAAATTATTTTGGCACCAATGAAGTAAATGAAATCTGGATCACTTTCCCAGATCCACAATTAAGATGGTCAAAAGCAAAGAAGCGATTAACACATCCAAAATTTTTAAGATTGTATCAGCAGTTTTTGAAGCAAGCTGATGCATCTAATAAAACTGGTATTGTACATTTAAAAACAGATAGCCCTAACCTATACTTGTTTACCCTTAAAGTAATTGAGTTATATGGTTTGAACCTGGTTTACAAAACAGACAATTTGTATGCAGAAGCTATAATTGATCCACGCTGTTTAATCAAAACCTACTACGAAGGCAAAGACATAGCACAAAGCAACAAGATTCATTATATTCAGTTTACATTAGAT